>MAAA01014075.1_pt1 | contig 24895 bp, 13 predicted proteins | sample 1115971 | NCBI WGS metagenome assembly MAAA01 (sample SAMN04961123, study PRJNA320927) | seawater metagenome | isolation source: sample BD02T6 sea water enriched with oil for 6 days | place: USA:Gulf of Mexico | collected 2013-07-27 | reverse complement strand
TGAAATGGATTGCTCTGGGTGAAGGGCCAATGATGGTGAGTGATGAGTTATGGGAGCACACCAATGCATTCAAGAAAGTCACAGAGTTAGATAGTACGCAAAAACTCGACCTTTCTTTTGGACCAGACTTTTTGGAAAAGCAAAATGTTACTGCCGAACAGTGCAGAGTTTGGGAGATTGACAGCCACGTATCATTAACAGAAATAAAACGCGGCTACATGGTATTGATTGATACCAAGCAAGTTAAAGGAAGTGGTGTATTCGTACTTGAGAACAACAATGAAAAATTAATTGGCGAGCTTCTGATCAATTTAGATGGAAGTGCAAAGTTTATAACCAATAGCGACAAGCCTGATACAGACCAATCTCTATCCAAAGAACAATTGGATAAATTAAGCATTATTGGACGAGTTATCTGGCACGGTGGCCAATCGTAGTTACAGGGAGTAATTATGGCACGTAAGCAATTCATGGAACGAGGCAATTCAATCATTGGAATTTATCCAGTTGATTTTGATAGGGGCCATGTAACCGGCCACCCAGGCAAACGTGTCACCCTGTGTACCAAAGCAGACTTAACCACCATGCCCGAAGTGGAGCGTGACCGTTACTTAATTGAGCTGTATTACAAAAAAGAGCGCGAGCTAAGAGATCAGTTTTTATATGAACGCGTTCAAGTAAAAGCCAAGAAAAAAGAAAAGAAGGCATCTAACTTTAAAGAAGCCAGCGAGGCATGGCTAAGGGAAGTGGAATCTACCCTAAGCCCCAAAACTCTCAAGACTTATACCCTTACTACCAAACTCTATGTGGAATGTAACGGCAATCACCGCCTCAATGATTTTGACCGTGACTACAACATAAAATTCTTTACCTTCCTAACCAATTACAAAAGCAACAAAGCCCCGTTTAAGACCATTTCAAAAGATACCCAGAATGGCCACATGCGCCAACTGCAAAACTTTTTAAACTGGGCCTACGATAACGAATACCTGGATAAACGCTTCCACCTTAAAAAAGCCAAACGGGTTAAAAAAGATATCCACACCTTCAGCCCAGAAGAAGTGGAAAAACTGGCCGATTATATAAAGACCCAAGCCGAACAAGACATTGACCCGCGCATGAATAGGATGAATAAAAACCTAATGCGCGCCTACATGATTGCCCGCCATACATTAGTAAGAAAAGGCAGCATCTGGGCCCTGAAATTAGAAAACATAGATTTAGACAGAGGCTTCATTTATTTCCAGGATAACCCAGATTTAAACTGGCACCCCAAGGGCATGAAATGGCCCAATAAACCGATTAACAAAACATTAAGAAAGTTCTTAGAAGAAGATTTAAAAAACAGAGGGGAACTTGAAAAGTATTATGTAGACAACGGACGCGGCCACCCTTGGTATTCACTGGTGGGAAATATGACCAAGCCAATGAGAATGGCCTGTGATGCAGTAGGGCTACCTAGCCATGTAAAGCCCTTTCACTGGGGCGTACGCGGCACACACATTACCTGGTTATTAAATAAAGGCGTGCCACCGGTAGAAGTACAACACCTGGCCGATCATAGTGAACTGTCTACCACTCTTGGGTATTTCGACACTAGGAAAACGAGTCAGGCTAATGCGGTTGAGATGCTGGAATAAAAAGGACTTACTCCTTATTTTTTAGACTGAAAGTGGCTTAATATTTTAGATAAATCAAAGTCCACTCCAAATTTCGTAAATACACCTAGTTTTATACCCCCACCAAGAAATGACTTTTTCTCTTGCTCTTTATCATCCACATAAACATATGACAGCCCATCGATAATATCATTTTTCCGAGAATTGATTGAAACAACAGACTTATTGGTTTCATGATGGCTTATTAAAGTATCTTGATATTTAACCAAAGCCTCACTGACACGCAAACTGGACTTCAAACGCTCTATTTCAGAACGAAGTTTTTCAAATTTAAACTCTGAAATGGGATCAAGATTAGAAACCAAATCAGTTTCAATACTTATACTAGGCAACTTCAAATATGCAGATAGAGCTTCTGATATATTAGTTAAAGCAATATCCTTGTTATTTGGAGATATAGATAAAACTATACTATCAGAGTCGTGCTTAAACTCTCCAGCTGCATCAATTCCAATATCCTTCAAAAATTCAATAAAATAACTTATGTAAGCTGAATACGCGTGCAACGATTCTTTATTAAAGTTAAATTTAGCAACCACTTTCTCAGAAAACCCTCCAACAGATACTTTTTCCTCAGCCAAGTCAAAAGAATCGTTTAAAAAAGTGGCGAATTTCTCTCTCTTATCCCAGTGCTCTTCTATCGAGTCAGCCTTAATTTCAATACATAAAGTTGCGCTACCACCTTCATTATAACGCGGATTACTTTCGAAATTTATAAAATACTCAACATCATTTTCTAATATCCCATGAATAGTATTTCTAAGAGCATATGGATTTAAACTACCCTCCCACTCATGTGTTTCAATTTCCCAATAATAAACTAAGGATGGTTTATTATTTGAACTATTGAGCCAGATACAAGAAATATTATTTCCTAAAATTCGGCCATAATTATTGATTATCAATGTTAATTCACTTGGTAAATCTTGTAGCTCAAAATCTTTAAAGTCTCTAATATTCAATTCAAGGGCACTAGATACAGGAAAGATATAAGTATCATCCTCATTGTAATCACCATGCTCTCCAAGGATATATTCACCACCACCTACTTTTACTACCCACTTCGCAGAGTCTGGGCTAACTTTATCTAGCAAAATCATAAAATTTCCAACATCCTTAAATTAAGTTTCATCAGTTTCTTGCAATACGCACGATAAATATCCCTGTACCCGCACATAAATAGGATATAGATAGTTGTAAATACATATAAACAATCACCAATTTATCAAGCCACAGTATTGCTTTACTGACATAAGATTCAATAGTCTGCTAAAAATATTTAAAGATTCAAGAAAATTCTTTTTGCATGCGAGGCCTACAACATTTTCGAAATTGTTTGCCTGAATCACAAGGGCACGTATTTTTAATTGGGTGATGATGAAAAATAGCCTTATTCATTAAGTAATTTTGACTTTCATCCAGCTCTTTCAACTGATTCATATCATCAATGGTAATTGAAATTTGGCCACTGGTAACAGGGTATTTGGTTTTGATCACCCTTATCGAATCACGCACCACTATCAATTCCTTAATAGCTTTGTATTTAGAAATAGCGATTTCTTTACAAGGCATACGACTATTTTGATCATCATAATTAAAAGAAATCTTATCATCTGAAATAAAAACAATACGACTATCGTCATATTGCGTTGGCGTAACACAGTAATAGCTCTCATTAAGCTTCACTACCGCATGCCCTACAAAGTCGTAAAAAACTCCCTCCCAAACATAAATCGCCCAACCAAAGACAACTTCACCACCTACTTCCTTTGCTTCATGCAAAGCATTGTATGCACATTTTTTTACTTTATATTTTGAATCTGACTTAATATCTACGAACCTTACATCTTCGTGCCCAACATTTTTTTTACAAATGGCTATTAGATCTGGTGTTATTTTATCTGGTACTTTTGTTGGTGCGAAGGCCATAAAAATCCTTAAATCAAATAGAAATACGAGAAAAATTTATTTAAGTTAAATTCGAACTTACCTAATCTATATCTACAATAAGATTATGAACTTCTATTTTTCCAGTCTTACTATCTTTAATAATCATCTGATCAAATTCAACTTGCACGCACTTAGATCCACGATCCGTTAGTCGATAAAAATCTAATTCTCCAAAATCAAGCTCACAATCATCAGAAAAAACTGAAAGTTCTTGTTTTAGCTCACCTACTGTAATACTCATTATTCCAACGCCTTACTAAATTAAATATTTACACACCAACCTCACTACTCTGATTAATTAATGCAGTCAGAACAGCACTCTGGAGCTCAAAATTGAATTCGTAATATGCACGACAATTATAAACCTTGCTAGTACTAGGTCGGTCTTAAAGACCCATAGGCATCCAAACAACAGGAATCTAAACTAGTTTAAAATCTAACAGTTAAAAAAGCCAGTCTTTAGCATTGGTTTTGATTGACTTACTAGCAGGTGCCACCTTGTTGGCTATTATTTAAAGTATAAATTGAAAGGGACGAAATTTATGATTGATGACTGGCAAATTGAATATGTAGACTTTGATGATCACAAGTTGAACATCAAATTTGGAATAAGCTCCACTTCCGGAGATAGATATAGTTTTTCTACTCGAAATATTAATCTATTTGATAATCTTGAAGTAGCTCATTGCGATCCCATAGATTTATTCTGGAACAATGAAGGCAACATGCTGGATATGGCTATTAACTTAGTCAGTGATGGTCACTTTAGTGATGATTCCGTATTTAGTATTTCCAAAAATCTTTTTGACCAATACTTTCCTGGATAAATGTAATATAACCCTGAATTTAAAACTCTCAAACCAATGATAATAGATAGGAACAGGAAGACCATTTAGCTTTAGTTAAACGGCCCTCTAACACCCCATCAACCGCCTCAGTGGGCGGTCGTTTAGATGAGTTAGTTATACTTCGGTTTGTTTAATATCAATTCTTTTGATTATTGCTATTGGAACAACCCGAATAACATCGATATCAATAAGATATATGGCACAATGTGTTTCTGAACATTTAACCACATCACCATTTAGAGTTATTTTATCTAACTCAACAATGGAAATTATTTTAGATTTCTTTATTTCATCAAGTTTATCGATAGCACCATCACGACCTTGTTCTGATGAAAAATTTACCGCTTTATATATTGTAAATTGAAGAGCCGCAATAAAAATAAAAAACACAAACAAAGACAAAGCAAGATTACCTAGTCGTATTAATAATCTTGGTTTTTTGTATTCTCTCTCAGGATCACTTGGTGAAAATAAAAAATTCCAAATTTTACGCACCAATTCAATTTCAGATATTTCACCTACGATGTAAATGTAAATACAGAATATAAAAGCGATAAATACGCTTGGAAATATTAATAACACCCCACCGACAAAGAGCATATAAAATCCTTGCGATAAAATCTCATTTAGCTGAGGACTGAATAGATTAGGGTTCAAAGAAAGCTCTTCCAAATAACCCGAATGATATGCGTCACCAGAAATGTACAACAACCCGGTGAGTAGTGCCAAAAGAAAAGTAGCACTACTTATTTCACTTATTATTTTATTCATAACTCTTATTAACTAGAAATATAATTGTTTTGTTAAGGGGATGAGTCCGTATAAATAGCAATACGAAAGCACAGGATCTATGACTTTTTTGAATTAGATAAATTAGCAAGCAATGCATTAATAGCACCTTGCTGCTCTTCTACAGTAATCTTTTTATCCTCAATGGAAACAGTACTTTCACCTTTTTTAAGAAGAAAATTACGCTCTGTCTTAGAAAACTCCTTGACGATCTCTTGTATCGTTGTTTTATCAGCGGTTGCTAATGCCTCCTCAAGCGCCATGTATTTTGTCTCTATATTTGTAAGCTCATTATGAAAGTATTTAATTTCAGACAAATTATTTTTATACAATCCAAGAAAAAAGTATGCAAACACTTCAATTACAATAACCAATGAAATCCGTGGTGCAAATTCAGTTGTCAAATAGGACTCTACCAAAGCTGGTGATACGTCTTTAAAAACAAATAACATGAAAATTGAAACACCAGAGAAAGCGGTAATACTTCCTATAATTAAATTTACTTTCGCTCTCTTACCAAGCTCTAATATTTCAACTGATAATCTCTTCATCATTCTTTCAAAATGAGCCTCTAGTCTACTTTTTGTTTCCCTTCCAATCAGTTCTTCAGCTTTCCCCCTAAACTCATCTAATAGGGACTCCGAAGCTTCTGAACGAATTTTTTCTTTTAATATGGCGATAAGGTCTTTTTGCTGAGTATCGTTTAATGTATTTTTTTGGTTATTCTTTATAAGCTCTCTAAGCTCCTCTATCTTGAGGGTCAGCTCTTCATTTACTCGATTATTGTTTAATATGTCGAGTTCATAGGACTCTAAAATCTCTCCTTTGAATTCGTTCCCCTCACCCAAATATTGACTTAGAAATAAACCTATCGTTAAAAGTAGTCCAATGACAGAAAGGTAAATTGGCGAATTATCAAGTAAATTCGGATTAGAAATTAAATTCGATTCAACAAGAAATGAACCTACATTTAAGCCCATGCTAGAAAGCAAGATCAGTGAAAAAGACATAAAGCCTACTATTACTGTTTTCCGATACTTCTGAAGTGTTTCTTTTAAATTCATACTTTAACTCTCTCTGGGACTTTATACCTTGACGAATAATTAGGTTATTACGGGAAGGAGATCAATCTTACAATTATATTAGAATTCATTCTTTGCCAACAAAGATTTCGATTAATTCCATTAATTTCTGCGTGACTTTGAGATCACAAATAAACCAAAGCAATACTTAAGAATTAGTTTTCTACTTGATTTATTAAAACATTGTAAAGACCTGCAAGTAATAAAGGTATTTGGCCATAGAAAATCCCTCCTAATTTACTTGCACGAGTTTTAATTGAAAATATTACAGCTAAAGAAGAGCTTACTTATGGGGTAATCTATGAAGTTTCGTATCTCAGAATAGTTACACAGGTAATTACACTTACTAGTTCTAACAAATAGGACCCAATAGTTACTAGCCCTTTACTAGATAGTATGCGCCGCCTCCTAAGCGGCTGCTCCAGGTTCGAGTCCTGGTGGGGAGACCATTTTATGCTAATATGCATGCTACCTTCTGTGATTTAAAAAATTTTATGAAAGTCAATGGCCCTTCATATTTCCCTATTCAAAGTAACCAATCAAAAAAGACTGAGAAGAAGCAGAAGTCTGGCTCAAAGAAAACTCAGTTAGAATCAGAGCTGAAGGTATCTACCAGTATCTCAGTAGAAGACGACTCCCAACACCTTATTGCCCAATACGTTGAGAAAATAGCGGCCCGTAAATTCGGAAAATACAGCGATAGCAACCTGCTGGCCACGGCCATTCAAATAGTGAGCGGCAAGCTTAAACACAATGAAGATGCTGTAAAAGAAATTAAAAAGGCCGCCAGAAAACGTAAATAGCCTTCTGTTTATTAGACGTTTTCGCTTATGGGCCCTTCCACTGTTCAAATTCTGCCTTCATATTCGCTAAAGCTTCGCCCCAATCTCCAGGACATTTTTGCCTAAACAGCTCAACACTGGGATAAAGCGGGCTGTCATTGCGTTGATATAACCAACGCCAGTCAGAGTAGTGCAATAACAAGCCATAAGTTTTAATACCCAAGGTGCCTGCTAAATGAATGGGGGAAGAATCAACACTCACCACCAAGTCCATTTGCTTTAAAAATTGGGCTGTATCATAGAAGTCCTTGATTCTGGGACTTAAGTCCGTGATGACATCGGCCAGTAAGTGACTTTCAATGTCTTTTTTAGTGTTATCAAATTGAATACTGTATAGCTCGACATTAGGATCAAAGGCTAAAAACCCCAACTGGTTTAACGGGCAGGTTCTGTCTTTAGGCTTAAGTTTGCTGCCCCAAGCGATGGCGATGCGTTTTTTTGCCGTTTTAGGCAGACTTTGTTCTTCACTAAGGGTTGGTAAATTAAACAAATTAACTGGCAGATGGTGATCTTCTTCGGAGGATAACCCCAGCAAGGCAGGCAGACTTAATAAAGAACAATAAAAATCGTATGGGCCCGGACTTTGGTTTTCGGCTATTAGCTCTAGGTTATTCATGGTTTGCATTAAGCGCTGCAGCGGTGCCTTCGTCTGCAATTTAATGTTGACGCCCAATGCCTGCACTTTTGGAATATAACGTAAAAACTGAATGGCATCGCCCAGCCCTTGTTCTAAATAAATAAATAACGTGTTACCGCTTATATTTTGTCCACGCCAGCGAACTCCAGGGTATTCTTTCACTACCTCTTTATTGGTGATTAATCGGTATTCGTAATCTTTCCAACCCTGTTTAAAATTGCCCAGCTGCAAATGGGCCAGCGCTCGGTGCCAAATAGCGTCATAATCTTTAGTATTTTTTAAGATTAATGATTCAAAACATTCAAGGGATTTTTGTGGCTGGTCACTGTGGTAATACATTAAACCCAGGTTTCGTATGGTGGAGGAGTCATTAGGATGATATTTTAAAATCGTTAAAAAAGTCTGTTCACTTTCTTTAAAACGTTGGCCATCACTTAGTAAGTTTCCGTAATTGCCCAATATGGCTTGGTTGTTAGGAAAGTGGACCAAGCCTTGTTGATAACAAATTTCGGCTGCCCCGTGGCGTTTTAAATACCGCAAAATGCTGCCTTTAGTTAGGCATATTTCAACTGAAGGGTTTTGCGGGTGTTGAATATCATTAAGGAGCCTTAAAGCCTTAAGGCTACGGCCTGCCTTATGCTCTTTAATCGCACTATTCAGGGAATTTTTAATACTGACTGGCATGATCCATCATCTATTTCAAACAATACACAGGCGGCAATATTAACAAGTACAAAGCATTTCTACACATTTAAATTTGCACACACTTAAATTTGTGAAAAACCAAGCCACAAGATAAACTGCTTCCTCGGCTTTATTCAGAATTAAACAATTCATGCTTATTAGTACAACAGATACCCTAATTGGAAGCACCATCACTAAACAATTGGGTTTAGTGCAAGGTATCGCCATCCGCAACCCGGCGGTTAAAGGCGGATTAAAAGGCATATTGAAAATACTCACTACGGGCAGCCAAAAATTTTACGGGCAAGCTTGTGCCGCTACCCGTAAACAAGCATTGGATAACATGATTAAAGAAGCTGAAAATTTGGGTGCCAATGGCATTGTAGGTGTTCAGTTTCAAACTTCGGCTTATTATGAACATTTAACCGAGGTAGTAGTGTATGGGACTGCAATCGTGACAAGTAAAGAGTAGCCGAAAGCGAATTCCTCACTGAAACATTTTTTTGCAAATACTAAGGCCAGGAGGACGCTGGTATTTAAATTGATCACAAGCCATGCGTAGACTTTTTTCATTCCCCACAAAAGCACTAAAACAGCCTTCAAAGTTGCTAGTCATCTCCAACCACTGGGTTTTATTTAGGCTTAGACGAATTAATATTTTTTCAGTGCTCGAGTTTATATATCCTTTTTTATCATTTCTTAATATTCGGCCAGTACAGTCAAGCAATTCCAAGTAGTTAGTTAAGCGCATATGAATACCCAGGCATTGAATTTGGCGAGGGTTTCCCACAAAAGGCATAAGAGACTTTTCTTGCTGCTTAAGGTGATTAGGCTGTTTACTTTTTTGAGCCGCTTTGCAACGTTTTTTAATAGAAGTATGGGCTGATTTTTCGGATGTCTTGGCCATATTAGCCCGTACCGGGTTTAGATCTACATAGACCATACAGGCTAACAGTGCTGCCTCATCTAACAGGGCTTGAGATTTAAAGCGCCCTTCCCAGAAGCGACCCGTGCAACCGTCTTCATGATTAGCTTCACGAGCAATGGCTTCATTTACTCTTCATTGAGGAAAGGGGCGCATAAACCAGCTCATATCTTGTAAACGAGCGCGCCATTTATTAATCACATATTGAAATACAGACATTTCTGCATCGGGTAACTCACCGTCTTTTAAGTACTTGTTCGATAACACTGTGCCGTTAAATAATTGATGCCAATACTCAACCACTTCAAAATCAGACCAGGATTTTGCACGAGCTGAATTAATATGCAAAACAACATGGTAATGATTATTTATGATGGCCATGATGAGATAGGCGGCTATATCGATAGCAAAGATCTTGGGTAACCCAAGCAAACGATCTTCAAGCCAGGCTCGGCGATGCTCATAAGATTGACCTGTTTGTGAGTCCTCACCACACAAAAAAGCCCTACGTACACAGCGTGCATTTCTTAATAAAAAATGCAGTGATAGTAGGGTGTACTCTCAACAGCAATCAATGATTTACGTAGCTTTGGCATGTCGCCTACTCCGTTAGACTAAAGGTATTAATCTAACGATAGACGAACATTTTTATTCCGCCACTATGATGGGTGTCTTGTTAGTCTCCACACAGTGATAGTAGGGCGTACTTTCAACAGCTATCAATGATTTACGTGGCTTTGGCATGCCGCCTACTCCGTTAGACTAAAAGTATTAATCTAACGGTAGACGAACATTTTTATTACGCCACTATGATGGGTGTCTTGTTAGTCATTGTTTCGTCATTTAAACCAAACAACTCTACGCCCTGATAGCCCATTTCTTTCTAAGCATTCTTTATATACTTCTTTATCATCAAGGCGCTGACTAAACTTAAAAATATTTTCAAAGACTTCATAACGTAAGCTCACTCGTTCATATTCAGGCAATAACATAAGCGCTTTTTCAAACTCTTTTTGTGTATAAAAGTTAGTTACTTTAGTTGCCCCTAACTCCAGGATGAAATAAATCTTTTCATCCGAAGCCGCCCTCATTAGCTTATGCCCGCACTGTATATCCTTAGATGGTAACCTCAACCCTATTATATGCTCAGGTAATATTCTCAAGTCGACAATTGTAAGGCCGACAATAATGTCGTCATATCTTGTAATATATTTTTCATCTCCCGACATTTGAATGTCATAACCCCATCCAAGTCTAATTTCTTCCTCAAAATACAAACCCATCATCAGAATCAGAAGAAAAAAGGTAGAAATAATTTTATTCATATTCATTTTTTACTCCATGTACTTTTAAATAATCACCATATGGGTCTGCATAACCTGAATCAATATCCGGCCTCCAAGGTGCAAAGTTATCTTTGCCATATTTAAGATCATTATCATTATATGTGTACTCAATATGGAAGGGCCTTCCTTCTGGGCTATGTTGACCTACCGCAATACGGTTTAGTTTATTTCTAATGTAGACCAGTGATTGCTCCCAAATAAAGCTATTGGGATCAATAAATTGATCCAATGTCCCATCCTTCTCACGGAAATCATAATCACCGTCGTAAATTCGATTCCTTTCACTTACCTTAATACTTCCATGCACTTTTAAACTATCCGGTGGGAATGGTGTCGCGAAGCGATCGCCGACATCACCAATAACCCGTGCATCCACTCTAAGAACAAACTTTGCTTGCTCGTTGTTATAGTGAGGATCTAATCGTCCCAGAGCTCTCGCATGAATCTCATTTGCCATTCGAAAGGTCAACTCTTCACCTTTTGGTAAATATCCCTGCTCAATAACCTTATCGGTTCTTTCCTCTAAATCGTAAATTGCTCCAGGATCTATGATTTTGGTGACTTCATCAGTAACAGTGGTCAATACTTTATCAGCAATCCTCAATCCACCCATTACAAATTCACCGGGTGTAGGAACACCCAATCCTACTTGTCCTAGGGAAACACCCTCTCCCTGATCGGAAACAGGCTTCGCTGGACTATCAACAGGATTATATCGGTTATCCCTAAGTTCACGAGCTTCATCAGCACTTACACTATCCGATACTTCAAAACCAGCTTGACGCAGTTTATTAACCATCATACTTTGCGACTTATCCGCATGCTCTATCTCAGCAATAGCATCCTTATAATCGGCACCTTCTCTGAATTGACTCAAAGCATCATCACCCGTGAGTTGGTTTTCAGCTTGCATGGCCATTTCAGCAAAGAAGCCTCTGTAGCTCCCTTCTGCTGGAGTCGAAACTGACTCATCTACCATACTTCCCACTTCTGATTCACCGGCTAGGTTATCAAAGTTCTGCTCAATATTGGTTGCCCCTAAATTAGAACCCCCAAAAGCAGCTTCGCTTCGACTATCAATTATAGAAGTTGGCACCATGCCCGGCTCAACAGCGGCATTCACTGTCGCCACTGGCTGTACACCTATCGCAGCATTGATCTCAGGGACCGCAATCATAGTCGGCTCAGCGGCGGCATTTAGCATAGCTACTTGCTCGGCCTCCATAAAGGCAGTAACGGCACTACTTGGCTGGTCAGCATACAACCCCGTATCTCGGGCTATGCCTTGCTCAATATTAAACTGTTCATCTTGCACAAGGTCTCGTGGTTGAGCTGGCAACAAGCCATCGTTCGCACCTACTTGCTGTGCAAGCATATGCGGCGAAGTATCATTCATCTCACTAAACGCCCCTAAATCCCCCTTCATAAACGCATCCGTTTGATCAATGGAATTTTGCATATAAGCGTTCGCCACTGCACTGGCAGACTGCGATTGGCTCAATGGGTTAGCGTTGGTTGGTACCAAGCTATCATCTTGACCAATAAAATTATCCCAAGACTCACTTAAATATTCACTGGCCGAGTCCCAGGCATTACTGGCCCAATCACCCAGAGGGTCTTGACTGCTTACAGTCGGCGCCACTGGCTGGCCATAGGATTGATTTCTAGCGGCTTCCATCACTAGGCCAGAGGCGGTTTGCTGCAAACCGCGCTCAAACACATTACCTTGTCTACTGTCTTTGTAATCCTGGTATTCACCATCCGAGTAAATATTGCGGGCCAATTCATCGGTGACGATATTGGTGACTACATTTCTGCCGTATTGAACAGCAATTTGCACACCTGCGTTTTGCTGATATGCCTTTGGTATTTCCACTCCCTGTTCCATGCCATAGTTCATGCCCACGTTTACTAAGGCATCCACTCCGATACGTCGCCAATTCCAGGACTGCCCTACCTCACCATCGGATAAATCGTAAGCCACATGATCAATGGCTGCTTGTACACCAATCAGGGTGACCCCATTGGCATTATTGGCAGCGCCATAGCTAGAAGCACCATAACTAACAGCATCATAGGTAAACTGCCTCCAACTCCAGCTGTCTAGCTCCCAGGCGTCTCCCTGGCGACCCGCTACATTATTAAGGGCCTGTTTAGTACCGGCATAAGCAGCAGCCGCTCCAACAGGCCCACCCACTGTATAACCCGCGGCGCCTGCAGCTACAGAGCCAGCTTCAATGGCCATGCTGATGTAAATTTCCTCAAAGCTATCGCCTAAAATACCACCAAAGAAGCTATGGCCTGGGCGAGTAAGTGGGCGCGCAATGGCCGATAACTCGGTATCCAACTGACCCAATGAAGCCCCGGCATCATAAGGGGCAAAACTGGAAGCGGTGTTATTGGCCATAAGAACTTGGGCTGGAATTGTTAAATTAATGCCTTCGGCAAGGGCGTCGCTAACCGAAAAGCCGTTGGCATCGGCAATGACGTACCATAAGCTGGAATCGCCATACACGCTTAAGGCAACACTTTGTAAAGTGTCACCTTGACGGGTGGTGTAACCGGTTGGGCTACTGCTTGGGTTTATGTGTTGTAAGGTGGCATCAAAATTAATGCGCTCTCCTAACTCGTACTCATTGCCACCCTCTTCTTTAAGCTTGTAATTGTGATCATTAATTTGCGATTGCTGAGCATAGTCTACCTGCCCGCTGGCACCGTTACCGGATTCACCAATTTGATTACCGTTAAAGTAATAATAGTGATGGGCACGAGATGTTTCATCGCCACTTGAATTGGTGGTCACTTCAAAGCGGTTAAGCACCTGCCCTTGTGAGTTGTATTGGTAGTCAATACGGTTATTACTTAGTGCATCGGCTTTATAACGCACGTTGCCATTAGCATCGTAGGCGGTGCGATACAATCCATGTGATTTTTCTAACAGCGTATCGCTTCGAACCTCTTGAGCTTCATCTCGCAAGTCGTACTGGAAAGTTTTAACGTAATTTTTATTGGTGTCCTTTTCATTAAAATGAATGCTTATCAAAACACCTGTATCTGAATAGTTAAAGTCTTGCCAAGTATTATCCTCAAGATTATCTATTATTTTTAATCGCAAACCGGTATCGGAATACTCATAACTTTCATCACGACTTAATTTATTTGAGCCGTCGTATTTCGCCCACTCTTTAAGGCGCAGTAAAGTGCCATTTTCACTGACGGTGCGCTGCGCGCGTAGCTCACCATTTACCCATGTTTGAGTGAGGTTGCCATAGTTATCATATTTGTATTCCTCTAATCCGTAAGGCCCTTGTACACTTAAACGACGACCGGTTGCGTCGTAGCTGGTTTCCCGTGATTTACTCTCGCTGACAACAATTTGAGATTCGCCATTAACCAGGGATAAAACCCCCTTAGCCACCACAGCACGACCCAATTCATCGTATGTATACCAATCATTCACCGCCACACTGCCAGAGGCATTTTGTGAAATTTGCTTACGGTTGCTGTTCAGGTCGTACTGATAGTTCACATTAAGTTTATTGCTTTCTTTATCCTTAATTTGAGTAACACGGCCACGACCATCATAGCTGGCGTTTACATCTTGATAAAATTCAAGTGCCCCTTGCAAACCAATACCTGACTGGGATTCGCGAATACGATTACCATCGGCGTCGTATTCGTAATCGGAAAATCGATCGGTACCAATATCGTAAACCCCGGTAACCTGATCTCTCTCGTTGTAACGGTAATAGATATTTTTAGTGATGCTCTCACTAATCCAAAAGCGGCCATTTACGACGCCAAGGGTAACCTCTTTACGCTGTTCATTTTCCAATAAACCCAGTTGGTTGTAACTGTAATAGGTGTTATCACGCTTAAAATCTAAATGGCGAATGAGACGACCAAAATAGTCGGTTCTATCTTCTAAGGTGTTGCCCTCGTCTGAAACCGATCCATGATTTACCCATTTAGTCACCACCTCGCCACTGCCCAGCGATTCGTAAGTAAAGCGGGTTTCGTAACCGGCCATGTCGGTAATGCTGGTCACACGTCCTAAGCCATCATAAAGGCGGGTTTCGGTTAGGGTTTCACCTATGGCCTGACTGCCATTTGTTGCCGTGGTGACGTCTTGCTTGGTTTGTGTCATTAGATTGCCAGAGGCATCGTAGGTACGATTCACTACCCCTTCAATCCCTTCGCCGTAACTGCTCTGGGTTAAATAACCGTCTGTACTGTAATCGTAATCGGTATAGGTTCGAACGGCATTGGCAACACCGTCATTTGATATGGAGTTTCCTGCGCTGGTGGTGGCCCTTAAATCACCCACCGCATCGTATTCCTGATAACGAGTGTTGCCTAAAGCATCGACGGTACTGGCAACCTTACCCGCGCTCCAACTTTGGCGAGTTAAATTGCCAAACGTGTCGCGCTTACCCACTAGTTGACCTAGATGATCGTAATAGTATTTTTCTTTGGCTTGTTGATATTCAACATCGTATGTTTCAATTTTTTTGCCATTGGCATCTACATAAGCAGCATGGGCTTCTGTTTTTTCAGTTAATTGATTGAGCTTATTATAACTTAATTGAGTGGTATGACTTTGTTCTTGGCCGTAACCCACGTCCAACATGTTCGCGGAAATAGAGCCATCTGAGTTAACAAGGTTACCAAGACCGGTGGTTTGCGAAATAACATTGCCGTATCGGTCATACTTCACCGTACTGGCGGCAGCACCTTGATAGATCCATCCATTGTTAAGCATGGCTTGCAAACTGGTGACCGCCTGCGGGTCAGATTCCATATTAACATGCGTGCCACCTTCTTGACCGGATACTAAACTAATTACTCCTCCTGCTTTATTCAGCTGGCGGCCCTGAGCATCTTCAGCCACATAATAATACTCAAGCCTTGAGCCTGAGCCTAGGTTAGAGGTGTTCAGTTTGCTGTAATCAATACTCCAGGAGTTTGAATCAACGTTGCCTGCATCTTGAGTAAAATAACTTACTGAAGAGCCTTCCGGGCGATAAAAGAACTTAATTCGAGCCGTATCATCAGGTTGATCGTCCAGCATTATTGTCGGCACGGTATTGATAGTCTTGGTGGGAGTACTGCTATAAATATCATTCACTCCACCACGTTTAGGGTAGCCCCTATCCCATTGATACACACCATCGGTTGAGACAAATTCAACCCAATTTAAATCATCATCCTGTTTATATATCTTAACCTGGTAGTCATATACCACCTTGCCAACATCTTTATAATGAATAGCGGGCAAATCAATGTTGGTATTGATGACTAACTGCTCAGCATGAGAGTTAACGTAATACTCTCCCCTGCTGCCTTCAAATAACTCAGCAAGGGGCTCATAAGTTGTGTCTTTTCCATAATGATAGTCGGTACTAAAAACGACCTTAAAATCCCCGTAATAGTTTGGTATAGAATTCCAATTTAGTGTAATTGACTTATGCTGATGAACCTCTAACGACTCATCATACGTGAACATTCTTAGAGACCCTGGTGGTGTTGGTCCACTGCCTAGCGACTCTATTTGCTCACTGGCAACAAGGTGAGCAGACACCGAAAGATTTAAACCTGGGTTCACGATAAGACCATGACCACTGCCATATGTAAATTCGCTAGGTTCTTCAAGAGGCTCTAGGTTATTGCTAAGAATGTAATCATAAACTTCATTAATATCGACATCATATTGGGCCGTTTCACGGTTCAATTCATCGTAGTCATACATCGTTACCATAAAACTCGATGCGGAAGTTTGAGAGAGATTTAAAACCTCTTCGATAGACATATTCGACATATTAATAGTCGCCGATCGAATTCTCATTGTAACGTTGGCGTTCTCATCATAGAGATAAAAACTATAGGCACCATTAGCATTGGTTTTTTCGATAGAGCCAAAGCTATTATATTCAATGAACTCTTCATCAATATCATTTCGACCACGGCCGGTTAATTCACCAAATCCATTATAACTTTGAGCGCGTTTATCCAATAGAGAACCATCTTCAAGACTATAAACGACTCTATTTACTTCATTGTCATTATGATCAAGGGTTAAGACAGTTCTAGAACCAGCGATACGATCAATTACTTGGTTAACATTACCATTGCTGTCATAGCCGTACTCGATTATCCCCTGGTAACCATGCTCAGAATCTAACTGACCATTTAAGTAATGAAAGTATTGAGCTTTATTAACAGTTTCATCCCCAATTATTTCCTTGGTTCTATTTCCAAATTCATCATAACCAAAACTAGTGGACGGCGTTAGAATCTGATCGCTTAGCCCCATAAAGCTAGGCCTTACTTCTTTAACCAATCGATTTATTGCATCATATTCATAACTAAACTGTTCTGCTAAATTAGAATGTATTTGTTCATCATCACTCCCTGGCAAGGTGGCCATGGACTTTTTACCAATAACATTTCCGTTCAAATCGTATTCGAACAAAGTAACTAGATCACCTACATATTGCGCAACATCACTTTCCAATAAATTAGTATTATAATATTCAATATTCTGTTTACGCTCTTCAATCACCTCGCCATGAACATTTCGTTTATAGGTTGTTAAATGATCTTGAGCCGATACGCTTTCAGATGACGAGCTTAGTATTCCGACAATTTTATCTATTAGATCCATATTATCTAAAGAATTAAAATCTCGATCCTCTATCTCTTGTCGAAGGTTATTGCTTAATAAAGTGCTAAATTCTAGCTGTTGCACTGGACGACCAAAAGCATCATAACCAGTGTAGGTCACACTATTATCGGCATTGATTAAAAGGACCAAATCACCAAATTCATCATATATGAAATCTGTACGATTCCCTTTGGCATCAATTTCATAGGCTTGCTTAAACAGGTTGTTATATTGAGAGGTTATAGCTCTCTGTGCATAGTGAATACCCGAATCAGTATCAAATATAATTTCATTACCACCAGAGTATTGGCTAATAACATTACCATCTCGGTCATAACCTATTTCAGAAAGACGTGCTTCACTTCCTGATCCTGAATTTACTTTGATTAAGTTACCTGCAGGATCATAAGTATAATAACTGGTAAACCCATCAGCATTTTTACTCATGGATACTAAACCGCTACTGTTGTAGCTAAAGCGGGTTACGAAGTTATTACCATTTCCCTGAACCAATACATCACCGCGACTATTAAAGCTGAGGTTTTTTACTTTACCGTCCATTGTTGAGTTCATCACTAGATGACCCAAAATATCATATTGGCTTATTTCATTTTCACTTCCACCCACTAAGCCTGAGCCAATTCGGCGGCCTAAACTATCGTAGCTATATTCAAAAAAGACATTTTGATCAGAAACATCAATACCGTTATTACTCACATCCACAAGCGGCAATCTTTCACCAATCAATCTATTATTAGCATTATATAGGTACCAGGTTGTATTTCCCTTGGCATCCGTTTTACTTAATTGATTCCCCATCGCATCATAACGATAGCTTTCTTCTCGACCATTTTGATCCATCCGTAAAACACGACCTAGCGTGTCGTATTCCCATAACCTAATAGAGTCTAATTCGTGTTCTTCAATTTTTAATGTAATGTCTACCCAAGATAAATCACTGCTAATTTCTTCTGGATTTAACCGGCTGGCATAAATTCTTTCTGCCGTTTTATTTCCAAAAGTATCGTAAACATAAGATTCAATATCTCCCGTACTACTCGCTTTTATCCTTAAATCACCTTTCTCATCATAAAAATAAAACTGTTTAAAACCTGCTATATCTGTGGACTCAATAATTTGACCAAATACGTTGGTTTTAGTAGAGATAATTCGTCCTAACCCATCAATCTCAGAATGAAGTGTACCGGTGATATCTCGCTCATAACTCTTTGTATACAAAGACTTCAATGCGACTTTTTCTTGGTTTGAGAGTTGTTCAACTAAAGCAGAGAAACCCAATAAACTGCGTTGCTCTTGAGCCCACTCTGAATTTTCATTCATAAGGGCATAAGCTTCTACAGAGGTTTCAGTGACGACATTACCAAATGCATCATAAGAAGTTTCAGTAGTGCTTCCGCCTACTTCTTTAACCGTTAGCTGATTTACCGCATTATAATTAAATACCGTTATCCGTTGAGACGTTGTATCAGCATCCTCAATTAACATGCTTAGATTCTTATAAGCATCATATCGGTATTGAGTGACAAAGCCCCCTTCATTTTTCTCGGCTAGTAAATTTCGAGAGTCGTAATTATAGGTTGTTAGCCATCTATCCTCATCGTTATCTACGCTGGATGAATCAATACCATCGGCTAGTGAGTTATAACGAATTTCTGAAGATATATTTCCAAATACATCATATTGGTAGGCAGTGATATATCCCTTCACATTCGCCTCATTGGATATATGAGCTGAGTACCCTTCACCATAAAATAAGTTGTCGTCTGACAGCTTTGTTTCAACGGGTTTAAAGACTCTTTGTAGCTGACCATTCTGGTTATAACTGAAGTAAGAAGTAATACCAGCCGAATTGGTTTCAAAAGCCAGTAAGTTTTCACTATTATAATTTCTAACAACAATTTGATCAGTATTACGAATAGACTCTGATATCACATTGTTCATGCCATCATATTCGAGATCTATTATTCGATTATCAGAATTTTCCTCCTCAGTAAAATTCGATATGAATAACTCCAACTCTGGTAAGGTAAGTAATACCGTGGGATTTGCGGTTACCGAGTACTGTTCCGTGCTTATTAACCTCAATAATGAGTCATAGCGATGATTTGTTATTCGTCCAAAATTATCTATTTGATAAATCAAACTGCCCAATGAATTATAATAATTCTGTGTTTCTTGTTTAGTAGAATGACTTAAACCATCGGCATTGACGCTTAAAGATAAATCTGCCACGCCAAATTCATCTACCGTAACGTGTCCTTGCCAGGATTTAATAATTGAGCCTGAAGCGTTATTTTGCACAGCCATCAGTTTTACGTCATGACTGCCCTGTGCCATTCCTTTAAATTGCAGGCTACTATTTGATATAACACTACCAGCAACCCAATTACCATCTTGCTTATAAGCTACTGCTAAATGTGTGTTAGGCAAGGGTGAAATAGCTTCAATATTTACATTAGTGATATTAACATCTGAGCTCAGTTGCCCCACTTGATGCGTTATCTGACGCATTTCAGTTGAGCCATCAAGATACTGTAATTCCAAATTAATAGAGTACAGACCGTCGGCTAAATCTTGCTGAGAAATATTGATACTACCGTGATAACTACCCGAAGAAATTGAACCGTAATCAATATAGGTGATAGCGCTAGGTAAAGGCTCCAGTGTGTTTAAATTCGTGGTGATAGCTGTTACAAAGGCTAGTTTTTTAGCTTCGCCATCGGTTAGGTAGCCCGCCAAAGATTGGCCAGTAGAAGCCACTAGGCTGGCGCTATTCATAACTTCAACTTCGTTTAGAGCATTTGATTGATCCGCCATACCAACAAAAGAGGCATTTGAGGAAGCAATCACTGCGTCAAACTCATTAAAAGCAGTTAATTGATAATCATAACTTCCCTCTGCCAATAGCTTCCCAAAATTAACTTTGTATCCGCTATCAGTAGCAAATATTACTTGGGAAATAAACTCGCTTTCTCCAACAGCCTTATAGTTAAACTCAATACGATCAGGCATTACATCAAATACCGAGTTAGTAAAACTTAAAGTTTGTATCTTTGCTTCATCGCCGTTGATTTGGTAAGTGAATTCTTCGAAAACCTGTTGTCCATCAAGGTAGTGAGTCACAACTTCAATTTGATATTGCCCTAACTCTCCACCGGAGATTGATGTAAGAGTTTGTGAGCTTAAATTGATAGAGCCTGCATATTCATTATTAGTTCTATACAAATCTCGTGGATCTGTTTGTTCAGTTGACAATAAATTGCCTTGTAGGTCGTATACTTTGGCCTCAACATAATCAACTTTTAAAATATCCGTTTGAGATATATATCGATCAAGAGAATTACCTGGTGTGACAATTACCGAGCTGGATTCAAAATATGTATCAGCTTGAACAGTTTCATGGCGGTAAACTGAATCCGTTTTAAGGGAACCTGTAATTGTTCGAACATCTCCACCAAAATTATCTTTATATTCAATGATGAAATTGCCTGACTGTTCACTGCTGGCACTATTCCAGTCAAATTCAGAAGAATCAATAGAGATATAATAAGGATTATTCTCAGTCTCAAAATCCTGCTGTATTGAAACCGATTGACTTATTCCATCCAAATCAACGTAGGTAAAGTAAGCATTTTCAGTCATACCTTCTAATTCACTTTCCCAGCTTACCTTAGTCGGCTGAATATAGGATGCCTCACCATATGTGAATTCAACTTGCGTCTCTGTTTGTTCTTGATCTGTAGTTACAAGCACTACAGCTATATAGGAGCCTTCTTCAAAACTGGCAGCATCGTCGGTTAGGTTAACGCTACCATCCCAGTTATCTGCGCCAAACACCCTCGTTTCAACATACTCAGGAATTGGATCCGCACTTTGTGGTGACCCTCCATCAGGGATTTCTTCTGGTTCTGCTTCCGGAATAATGTATTCATAAATTTCAACCGATTTACGTAAATCAGTGTTTGTTGTCTTCACTAGGGAAGCACTACCATCTGTATCTATATAATAAACGTTTGTTACTACTGAGCTTACTTCACCTGAACCTTGCTCAATTTGACTACCATCTAGATATAAGCCATCTACACTTGTTGCTAAAGAAAATGTATTTGTATCGCCTATGATTGAAATATCATCTGATATTTCAGGTATCGTAATGTTGCCATCTTTCAAATAACGTGGACGACTATTTGCAGCATCAATCGATAATGAAATACTGCTATCCAAGTTAGTAGTTTGTAATGAAAAAGCTTCCTCTAATAAGGGGTAAGGCCTAATTAAGTTATCAGTCTCAATTTCAAAACCGTTTTGAAAGATAAAGTCCGTTTGAGATGTCACTAGTGTGCCGGCAATAGCAGCACCCAGTTGATATTGGTTATTGCCGCCAAGCATCTCTGTACTTGCAGTGTTAAAACCTGTTCCAGAAATTTCACTATCATTCAGGGCGTCGACGATCTTTTCTTGTGTTAGTTGACCCGCAACTACGATAGGAACAGCATAGTTAATTTCGTTTGTAATATTCCCAACTACATCATATTTCCATTCAGTTACAAAACCTTGGGAGTTAACCTCATGAGTTTTTCGGCCAATGACATCGTAAACCATGTGGGTAGTACGATCGTTTTCATAATCAAGTATGAGTGCTTCCCGTACTGCTTCTTGTGATGCAGTAAAAGGTAATTCCAAGCTATGACTGTATTGGTGGGTGCGAATTATGTTTCCTGAAATATCATATACATTTTCAGTCACGTAGCCCGCGTTATCAACACGGAATACTTCACGATTTAACTCGTCGTATACTCTGCGAGTATTTTGGCGATAGTCATTCGCTATTTCAGATGCTAGCAGAGACTTATTAATGGTTATTTTAATATCATCAATATACCCATCTGCGTATGAGTCATTTTCAGAAACACGCTCTGATGTGATAATAACTTCAAGAAACATTGCATTAACGGGAATACTTGTTTGTAGATTTCTAGCTGCCCATGTATTTGCTGTTAGCAGTTCACCAGTTGAGATGACGTCTGAAGCTATTTCAGTGTCTATTAAATTATGATATTTGTCATAAAATCTCAGGCTCATACCAGCTTTATCCTGGCCAATTAATGAAGATTGCTGCCATTCAAGATTTAACTCTAAGTCTAAATAAGATCGCTCCTCCTCATTCAAAGGAATTTGTTCAGTTAAATCCAGAGTCTGAGACATCTTATTTATTTGTGATTCGCCACCAGAAAAGTAGTTATTACCTTCTGGGGCCTGACCAATTACACTATCATCTTGATTTCTTCCTTTTGCTCGAACGGCACCTTGTAACTGATCCCAATAGTAACTGTTACTTTCTGCTCCAGGATTCTTAATTTCGAAAGAAGCTGGAACTCTAGAATAATACTCCTCTATATCCACTTCGCTTTGTGCAATTTCATTCACAATGTTTCCATTTGCATCCATTACTAAGCGAGTTTCTAAGCCTTTACTGTCGACAACTGCAATCAAACGATTATCTAGATCATACTTATAAGAAGCAGTAGAAATAATTTCATCATTTCCTTCTTCAAATTTTGTTTCTAAAATCAAGTTACCAGCCAAATCATACTCACTGGTAAATGTAAATCCTTCACCGTCTGCACTTCTTAGTATTCTGCCAGATAAGTCAAACTGACGAGTATGCTCATATTGACTACCAAGGCGAACGCCTTCTACATTTCCATGATCGTTATATCTATATTGGGTATGAATGGCTAAACCGTCAGGATCGACAACCTCATCTGTTAGGCGCCCTAAACGATCATATTGAAAATCAGTCTTGTTAGTGACTTCCACATTGGTCCCGCCTAACCACTTCCCTTGCACTTTAGTTAGCTGGTTCCCCAATCCATCAAAGGAATATTTAGTTGCCAGAGCTATATCATTGGGATCTTTAACTTGAAGTAATGCATTACCTAACAAGTCATATTTGGTAATTGTTTCTAAGCCATTTTCACTGACTAAAATTTGCTGTCTTTTAGCATCATACTCATATGTTGTTTGCTGATTAAAACCATCTGGATCAACAGTTCGACTCAATACACGTCCTACTTTGTCATAGCTAAAAATAACTTTACGGCCAGCAGCATTCAACGTACTAATTAGTTGATCTTCATTATTATAAGCATGATGCGTTTCACCTCCTGCTGAATCTTCTTCTAGGGTTTGATTACCGTTATGATCATATTGATAACGTGTGGATTGGCCCAAACCGTCAACAAGTTCAACAACTTCTCCATGAGCATTCATATAAGTAAAGGTTTGAATTCCCTCAGGCGTAGTAACCTGAAGCCCTCGAATAGCGTCCATATATTGATATTGAGTTATTTCTCCCAAGCCATTGGTTGTTGTTAATAAGCGACCTATCGCATCGTATGTTGAGCCTTTAATGCCATCGTTACCATCAGTTTGGGCGATAATCCGACCGTTACGATCATATTGGGTCCGTGAAATAACATCGCCAGATTCAATCACAACTATTTGACGACCAAAAGAATCATATTGCTGCTGACGGATTAATCCTATGCCAGCTGTATCTTGAGTACGTTGAGTTTCCAAACCACGAAGATCATATTCATATGAGGTGGTAACAGATTTAGTTGCCTGGCTATTTTCTCGTTCAATTTGGCGAGTCTCAGAGACTACTTCACCAAATTTATTAAAGGAAAAATCAACTTCATAACCTAATGCATTTACCTGCTTAGTTTGAAGCCCTATTTTGCTATAGACCCACTGTGTAGCGCTATCTCGGCTTAAGCTTGTCGAAATTTGATCGGTCAAAGCTGAAACAATTCGTCCACCTACCAACTGGGTTAAATTACCAACCTTATCACCAAGCTGAGTTTCTCTTATTTTTTCTCCAAACTCCGAGTATTCGCTGTATACCACACTGCCTTCGGCATCAACTTGGTATACCAAGCGATTATTGTCATCATAGTAGAAATAGGCTGCTTCATTAAAGCGATTTGTAGAGCTTGCAAGGCGACCAAGTTCATCAAAAGCAAATTGGTTAGCAAGCTGGCTGCCATTGTTAATTTGCTCAGCATCAATTTCCTTTATCTTTTGACCCAACAGATCATATTCAAAATTAGTTTTACGATACTCATCGGCACTGTCTTCAAGACCACTGACACGTTTCTCTATTACCTCTCCCAATACACTATAAGTGTATCGAGTGACGATGGCATCATGAGAAATTGTGCCCGTTAATCGATTGAGACTATCAAAGACATTCGTGGTTACTAATTTGTCACTTTGGTTAACAAGACTAGAAAGATCCAGTGAATTAATTTGCTCTTGTGTTAAGGCTTGTGCATAACGAATTTCTTCTAATACATTGCCTACACCGTCACGTACGTATTCTGTTACAAATCCCTCTGCATCAATACTGTGACTGACGTAGTC
>MAAA01014073.1_pt1 | contig 24953 bp, 22 predicted proteins | sample 1115971 | NCBI WGS metagenome assembly MAAA01 (sample SAMN04961123, study PRJNA320927) | seawater metagenome | isolation source: sample BD02T6 sea water enriched with oil for 6 days | place: USA:Gulf of Mexico | collected 2013-07-27 | reverse complement strand
TCGAAACCAACGGTAATACGTTGTGACAATGGCCCTGAATTTATTAGTCATATAATGGTTAACTGGGCAAAAAGTCATGGCATTCGCATTGAATATATTCAGCCTGGGAACCCACAACAGAATGCTTATATTGAAAGAGCCAATCGAACTATCCGCTATAGCTGGCCTAGTAAATATCTGTTTGAAACGTTAAATGAGGTTCAAGACTATGCAACGAACTGGTTATGGTTTTACAATAACGAACGGCCCATAAGGCTAATGGTGGTAGGCCACCTTTAAAGGCTGCTTAACTCCTACTTTTGGTTTCGGTTAAAAAAGGGAGGATTACCCAATGAACAAAAGCACTGCCTCCCATCAAACCCAAATACAGCTGCGTATCGTGCACTGGTGTGGAACTTAGTGACGTATGCACCCCAGAAAGATTGTAAAGCAGTACAGCGATAAAAAAATTATCTGGCAAGTACCAAAGAAAGTCCTTTAAAAGCACTGGATGATATTAATGAAAAATGGGACGAGAGATACCCGCGAATAAGTAAATCATAGCGACTGAATTTGGAAAATTTTAATACACTATTTAATTACCCTGCGGGCACTCGTAAAGTCATTTATACGACCAATACGATTAAATCTCTAAACAGTGCCGCCTGTAAATCGACGAAAAGAACGTAAGGCATTCCTGGCGGATGAGTCGGCTAAGAAAGCTACATATTTGACAGTGACTAAGCGTCAGAAAGGTGGACTTTCCCATCAGAAACTGGAAAGAGGCCTTGAACAGATTTACGATTCTGTTCGAAGACCGTTTGAAGGACTACATTTAAAACGGGCAGTTACACAGAGTGGATCCCCCCTCCAGTGTGGGCATTTATTTCAGGACGAGACAAACGTTTAAAAAAAAAGGGGGGGGGGGATTACATACTTCTTTATTCATTCCTGCCTATCCCAAGCCATTTCTGGCTTTTATGATAAGCAGTTACACAGAATGGTTCAAAGGCTCTTGAAATCTAATGTCTAATTCGGTCACCTACACCTTTACCCGTAATCGTTTGAAAAATGAATTTAAAATATATAGCTAACGACATACGCCTAATCATTTCTGCATCAGTTTTGGCCAATAGCTTTGGAGTAGACATATCTATATTATTTACTTGAGCCAAACCTGTAATCCCAGGACGAACACTATATACCTCTAACTTTTGGCGCTCACTGGTTAGTTCTTCTTGATTATACAATCCAGGTCGGGGACCAACCAAACTCATATCACCCTTTAAAACATTCCATAATTGGGGCAGCTCATCTAACTTAGTTTTTCTCAAGAAACCACCAACTTTAGTTATTGATGTACTGCTGGCTAAATGGCTTGCAACTGAAGCTGTTTCTAGACTCATAGTTCTAAATTTAACTAAAACAAAGGGCTTTTTATTTCGACCTACCCTCTTTTGGCTAAACACGGGGGAACCTGTATCAAACAAACCTAATATGTAGATAATCAATAATACAGGACAGCCAAATAACAGCCCTAAACAAGAAAATAAAACATCCAAAATTCGTAACACTTTACTTATCACCCTTTAAAAAGGAATCAACAGTTGCCTTAATGCCTTGTTCGACACTATAAGGCGGCTTCCAATCTAACAATTGTTTCGCCTTTCCGGAGTCGACTTGTAATGAACCCACTAATCGATCGATCACATCTCGTTTACCAGCAAGCATTCCCAAAAATCGAAAAATATAAACGGGTACGGAGAATAGTCGTACAGCTTTCCCCATAGAAGATCGCATTAAAGTCAACATTTCGCATAACGATAGATCTAAGCCATCAGATACTATAAATGTCTGATTTTTAGCTGCTGGATGGACCACACACTTACTAATAAAGTCTACCAGATTTCCAACGTACACCATACTTCTAGCATTATGAATGGCACCGAATGGTAAAGGTAAGTTTGAGAGTGCCAATTTCATTAGATTGCGGAAGCTAGCTTTAACTCCAGGTCCATATACAAGTGGAGGACGAATAATGACGACCTCCATTGCTGTTTTTTCTGAAATCGTCCGTAACCCATCTTCCGCTTCAGCTTTTGAAAACCCATAAGGATCTTGAGGGGCTAGCGCATTATTCTCAGTAAATGAAGTCATACCAGTGGTCGACTCACCATTAACTTTAATTGAGCTTACAAACACAAATCGTTTAATTCCTTTTTCCGCAGCCTGCCTAGCAAGGTTTAATGCACCCTCAGTATTTACTTCTCGATACGCTTTCAATGGATCAACATCCGCATCATTCATGATATGAGCACGGGCGGCCATATGAATAACCACATCAACGTCTATTAATGCATCAGACCAATCTGTATTAGCATTAATATCACCAACAATTACAGTATCCCTAGAAGACTTATATGAACCCTTTCTAACAGCAGACAATATATCGAGACTAGAGTTTTTCTCTACCTCAAGGAAATGCTGCCCAACAAAGCCAGAACAACCAGTTATTAGTACTTTACTGTTCAAGTAACGAACCCTCATTCAAAACTAGATTTTCTAACTCTTTAATAAAATAATCAAATGCTAACTGTTCTTTTAAACACAAACGATCAATATCAATGGCCGAAACATCTACTTCATTATTTTCCACATCGAAGAAGAAATCGCTCAGTGATTTAGCATCAGGTTTTACAACCACTCCCAATGCCATACCTTTAACCCACTGAGCAACACTGGTCTGACTCCCACAAATAGCAGCAACAAAAGCTCCTGAAAATACATAGGAAGACGATTTGCTCGGAAATGCATAGCGTGTGACTTCGTCTTCAATCGGCAATAATGCCCATTCAAAATCAGCATTGAGTTGAGCTGCAACATCTGGAGGCACAACACCCAGATAATTGACGTTAGAATATTGTTGCGCTAAATCCTTAAGAGCATTGACATACACCCCCCCCCCGGCAAATACAAAATCAAACTTGCCTCCATTACCAAGATAAATATTAATTGCATCAATAATAATCGGGATACGCTGTAATCGCCCGGCGTTACCACAAAAAGTAAAACCCTTTTTCTTAATTACTGGTATGGATACTCCGTCAAAAGAAACGGCTGGATTCGATAAAATATGAATTTTAGATTTAGTTTCTGAACGCTCCTGTATTTCTTCTGCCATTTCACCTGTAATGGTGATCAAAGATTCTGCATTGCGCATTACCGATGAATCCATATATTTTAAAATATGATAAATCCATTTATTCAAAGGCATAACCACATTCACAGCCTCAGGATGAATATCTTGTAAATGATAGACATATGTAGCTCGAAACAACTTAGCATATAGCATTACGATGAACGGAACCAATATTGGAGGGTCGGTAGAGACATACACTTTAATTGGTCTAGTCCAAATAAGTACTCCTAATACCCATAACATAAAAAATATGGAATCCAAGATACGACGAAATATACCACTACCAGAGACAGACCAAGCCTTACTTGGGTAAAAGTCAACATCAGTCCCACGCTCGTGTTCATTCAACTTCGAACGAATATCACCATGGTCTTGCATAATCACACAAATCCGTTTCTTTTCTGATTGCTGCTCAGCAAAGCGCAAAAGCGCCTCACCAATAACAGGGTAGACAGGCCAAAAACTGCGATTAATAATAGCCAAATCTGTTTTTCTACCAAACATCAATATTCTTTCCAGACAACTCTCTTCACATAATCCGTATAAGAATGAATAATCCGTACAATTTTTTCGGAAACATTGGGCATACTGTAATCTTCAACCAAACGCAGTGTCCGCTCTTCACCACGCGCTTGAGAATCTAAAATATCCAATGCCTGCAAAACACGTTTAACCTCAAGACCTACCATCATTACTGAAGCTTCTTCCATTCCCTCTGGCCGTTCGTGCGCCTCACGTATGTTAAGAGCAGGAAAATTCAATATAGATGACTCTTCATTAATAGTGCCGCTATCTGATAACACCGCTTTAGACATTAATTGAAGTTTATTGTAATCCTTAAAACCTAAAGGCTTTAAAAGCTGTACGTTTTCATGAAATATGACACCCATTGCATCCACGCGTTTCTGTGTCCGAGGGTGAGTAGAGACGATGACAGGTAAGTTATATTTCTTAGCAACGGTATTTAATATGTCTACTAACTTCGTAAAATTAATGTCAGAATCAACATTCTCTTCACGGTGAGCACTGACTACAAAAAACTTCCCTGCTGTTAGCTCAAGGCGACTCAATACATCTGAAGCCTCTATACCGTCACGATAATGATGTAGCACTTCAAACATAGGGCTACCCGTTTTAATAACCCTGTCAGCCGGCAAACCTTCATTTAATAAATAACCACGAGCTATCGTGCTATAAGTTAAATTCATATCAGCTGTATGGTCGACAATCCGCCTATTAATTTCCTCAGGCACACGCATATCAAAACAACGATTTCCTGCTTCCATATGAAAGGTCGGTATTCTCCTTCGTTTAGCCGGAATTACTGCCATACAGCTATTAGTATCACCCAATACTAACAATGCTTCCGGTGAAATTTCGGCCAATACCTTGTCAACGGCAATAATTACATTACCAATGGTTTCTGCACCGCTTGCCCCCGCTGCATTTAAAAAATGGTCTGGTTTACGAATACCTAGATCCTGAAAAAATATTTCATTTAGCTCGTAATCGTAATTTTGCCCCGTGTGCACCAAAATATGCTCACAATGTTCATCCAACATTGTTATCACGCGTGACAATCGGATTATTTCAGGTCGCGTACCAACAACGGTTACTACTTTTAGTTTATTAACAGTCATTTTATCAATTCCGTAATATCAAGCTTGAGTTCCGACTAACTTAGCGTAAGTGTCAGGCTTGTCGCGATCAAATATTTCGTTGGCCCATAACATTACAATCATTTCGCTATCACCAACATTTGTAATATCGTGGCTCCAGCCTGTTACCGTTTCTACAACTTCAGGAGTATCTCCTCTTGTAACTTTTTCGTAAAACTCTCCAGTTACAATATGACGAAAACGAAAACAGGCCTCACCCTTAATAACTAAAAACTTTTCTGTTTTAGAATGATGGTAGTGCCCGCCACGAGTAATGCCTGGATGCGCAGTAAAATATGAAAATTGCCCTGCGTCTTTGGTCTTAAGCATCTCTACAAAAACACCACGAGGATCACCAAATTTAGGGATTTGATAAGAAAATTGTTCCGGCTTCAAATAACTAACATAAGTAGAATACAACGCACGAACCAACCCAGTTCCCACTTGCTCAGAAATCAGATTATCGCGGCTATCACGAAATGCTTGAATCTGATTAGCCAAAGCCCCAACAGTTATTTGATAGAGGGGCTGAATATCTACATAACCCTGTGGAGTGACACTACCATCAAGTACTTCCAAAAAGGCTTCAATTACATCATCAATGTATACCAAACTAATCTGTGCTTCAGGCGCATTGATCTGTATTGGCAAACCCTGAGAGATATTATTGCAAAAAGTTGCAACGGCCGAGTTGTAATTGGGGCGTGCCCATTTACCAAAAACATTCGGTAGTCGAAATATATAAAGAGGCGACCCCTGCTGCGTGCTGAGCCCAGTTAATATTTCCTCTCCTGCACGCTTGCTAACACCATAAGGATTATTCGCTTCAGCTTGAATAGATGAGGTATAAAGCACAGGAATTTTCCTTCCTGTGCTTTCAATCGCACCACATAATATAGCGGTTAAATCAGTATTACCTAATTTAAATTCACCAGGATCTTCAGGCCTATTAACACCGGCCAAATGAAAAACAAAATCAATATCTTGAAGCATTACAGAGAGTTCATCAACTGCATGTTCACGAGTAAACGGCACAATATCAATATCTGTGCGCTCAGCTAAATGAGAAATCAGGTTTTTACCAATAAAACCATCTGCTCCAGTGATCAATAAACGCATTATTATTCCTCTGCTGCCACGTTCTCACCACGCTGAATTGCCTGCATAAACTCTAATTTCAATAAAAGCTTTTGCATACCAGCAACATCCAATCGTTCAGTATTATGAGAATTATAATCCTCAGTACGAGAGATCACTGTCTCACCCTGCTCAACATATTTTGAATAATTTAAGTCACGAAGATCGGGCGGCACACGGAAATAATCCCCCATATCTTCTGCACAAGCTATTTCCTCTCGACTTAATAATGCTTCGTATAATTTCTCGCCATGGCGAGTACCAATAATATTAATTGGATGCTCAGGCTTTCCTACTAATTCAGTTAAAGCTCTAGCCAAAGTCTCTACTGTGGCAGCTGGGGCTTTTTGTACGAATAAATCTCCATTATTACCATGTTCAAATGCATACAACACTAAGTCAACAGCATCTGCCAAGGTCATCATAAATCGTGTCATGTTTGGGTCGGTAATAGTTAGAGGCTTGCCTGCACGTATCTGGTCAATAAACAATGGGATTACAGAGCCACGCGATGCCATAACGTTACCGTAACGTGTACCACAAATTACCGTTTTTTCCGCATCTACATTTCGAGACTTAGCCACCATAACCTTTTCCATCATAGCTTTGGAAATACCCATAGCGTTAATAGGATAAACAGCTTTATCTGTACTCAAACAAACAACACGCTTGACTTCATTTTGGATGGCAGCCTCTAGTACATTTTCCGTGCCTAATACATTCGTTTTAACTGCCTCCATAGGATGAAATTCACATGACGGCACTTGTTTCAGCGCTGCAGCATGAAATATAAAATCAACCCCGCGAGTAGCATTTAAAACGCTCTGGTAATCACGCACATCACCAATATAAAACTTTAACTTAGCGCTACTATAACGCTTGCGCATATCATCTTGTTTTTTTTCGTCCCGTGAGAATATTCGAATTTCTTTGATATCAGTATCTAAGAAACGATTTAAAACTGCATTCCCAAATGAGCCCGTTCCACCCGAAATCATCAGTACTTTATTTTTGAACAATGTCACAGCCTCTTCTAAATTTCTTTTTAATTATATTGACGTAAGAATCAGTTCTAAATTCATTATTACCAAATCTTGCCATTCTTCTGTTATAACTAGACTTTAACGCTTCACTTATATTTCTATTGGCATCTGCTTCAATCAGGTAATCTCTTAACGTTGTATATATTGAGTTAATATCATAAGGGTCAAAATATAATGCATCTTCCCCACATATCTCATGGGCAAATGGCAAATCACTGGTGAGAATCATCTTATTCGTAGCCATAGCCTCTAGATAGCTAACGGTAAAACATTCGATATAAGTCGGTAAAAATAGAGCGTCACAACTATTGTAAGCAGAAGGGCAATCCGCGATATCTATCGGACCTAAATTAAATGTATATCGCTTAAAGTCTTCACTCATTAATGCATATTCATCATCTGGAAACGTTATAACAAAAACAAAATCCACATTTGTACTTTCAAGCATTTTCCCTATAGGGCCAATTACACTTAAATTTTTGTGAGGGTAATTATGGGATACAGTCAAAAACTTTACTTTTTGGATAGCCTCCAAGGACTCAATTCGACCTATATTGATATTATTAAAATGAGGAGATACGCAGTTTCCGACTACATCAATCTGATCTTGCGAACAAGAGAACTGCTTACAAAACAGGTCTTTCACCGCATTCGTCTCTGTAATGTAATGACTTTGTTTATTATAAAGAAAATAGCCCAACATATAGTTTTTAAGTCTACTTATGATTTTTTTTGGCGCTGAATATGTGGAATAAGCACGATTACTTGGATCAACTACCCAAGCATTTGCAAAACCGATTAAATGCATTGCATTTTTAGGTCTCCAAAAGTTAGGGCCAAAAACAGAAAATACAACATCAATGTTATTTTTACGCTCAATCCTCCACATTTCAAAGCTAAAAGTCGTAAGTTTAATGGGATTTTTCAACTCTACCCCGAGCACAAATACCCTATTCCGTTTAAACAATGGAATAGTAATTTGCCGGTAAATAGGCTCACTGATAACAAAATAAAGATTCAATCCTCTATCATCTAGCAGTAAGCTTTCAACTAGAGATATGGCAACCTGCAGTCCCCCTCCAACCTTAATATTTGAAGCATTAACTAACACATTCATAAAAATTTAATAATCAATCCAAAAATTCACAAAAACCCACCCCAAAACCTACATATTGAGACGTAACTAGGTAGCAACTTCATATTAGAAGCTAAAAGTAAAGATAATCAATACATGCGAATTGCAATTAAAGATTACACCCAATAATGAGGCTAACGGTACCACTGCATAATTTCATTATTACATAGATTAAAATTTAAAACGAACCATCAAAACCTTCAATATAAGAACAACAAAAAGAGTAGTAAAGAATAAATTCATAATACCTGTGAAGGCCATCCAATTGGAAACAAAGATAAGATTAAAGCCAATAGAAGGGTAGAGAATTAAACCAACCGCCCCTCCTTTATTCACTATATTAATAAAGAATGCGAACAATCCGCCTAGAAGTGGAGCAATTAACAATCCAAACCATCCGAAATTAGCAAATGACTCTCCTGGCATGGTTACGGCAGACTGCGTAGTTTTTGGCCAGCCCATCCCTCTGGTTATATCATCAATACCATACCATTCGGGTTTGCTTGTATATATAAATCTTGGTACAGGCAATAAAAGCATATCTATATACGTCCTGCCCATTAAGAAATCTACATCACCTCCATATGCCTTAACAATACTCGCCACCCCTTGTATTCCACTCCCCTGATTTAGAACCTTGTAAACTGTCGATTCACTTTCAATCGAATACCCTCTCTTCTCAGCAGCATAATTATCCCGAATACTTCCATAGAGTAAAAACGCAAATACAAGACCAACCCCAAATAAATAGTACTTAACCTTATGTATTGTTTCCCTACCCCGCCCAAAACTAGAACTGAATTTATGGTAGCTATGGATTTTTATTCTTACGTATTCTACAAATATCAAGCCAATTAGTACTGTTAAAATGGAACCCCTATATGATGTAGATAATGAAAAAACCACCGCAACAAAAGGAAAAAACACACCAAATAAGTTTACACGGTCAAGTTTAAACCTAAATAAAAATGCAAAATAAACGAGGGCATTAAACATTGCTCGCCACGGAATGAATACTAACAGTGATTCAAAAAAACTCTTTGATTCAGCAACCCCACCTTTAAATCGTAATGTGAACTTCTTAACGATCCAATCGCTATACCCCCCATAAGACAAAACCTCCAAATATACAGACAGTAAGAACATGAAGGCTGTTAGCACCAATAATAACAAAAGCATTGTACTTCCATTATTTCTATTAGTTAATGGTAGAGACGATTCCCAGCTAAATATTGCCTTTTTTGTAAGGCTGATTAGAGTCATAAATAATATAGAATAGAATATTAGGTAATAGATCAAACCTATCACCATATCTTCTTCTGTAAGAGGATTAAACCAATCCGGCATCTGACGATAGCCATTTACAGACCAAAGAACACAGGGGATTAATATATCTATTACCATTAAAGATATATAAATCACCATCATATGAAATAAACCAAACTTACTTTTTTGTAGTTTATACACACACAAAACAGCCAATATTAAGGCCAACGCACTTAAAATTAATAACATTTATATTATAATGTCCTTTTCAACAACATTATTTAAAGAGACTGACTATCAACACGCTAGGAATTTTTACAATTACAGAAGAACTACCAACGAAGCAAACAGAAATCATTTAACAAATCAGCCAGGTACGGCTTGCAGCAACAGACCACCTACAAGTTTAGTAACTTACCCAAACCAATAAATGCGTAACGCTCACCAATCCCCGTGCTTCTTAACGGCAGTTTGTCCCACTCACGTTTTTGCGCATTAGACATCAGCCCAAGCTCCACACACTTGTTAGTTGCACCTTTCAGGTCCTCATGGAAATTCTTATGCAGCAACCTATCCTGCTCTTCAGTTTGAAATTTGTTGAATATTTGAACCCGCCCCTTCGTAATTGGCCTTAAAATAGCATTAACTCTATTTAAGAGTTTAAATGAATAATATCCTATCAGCCTTGTCGCCGCCCCACCCCATTGAAAACTATTAACCCCCCCCCTTAAAACTCGTGATGATATATTTCTAATTTTTCCAGAGTGCACACTCTCAAAATAATGATCAAACAAATAATCGATCATTCTCTTTTGCTCTCGATAAACTAGAGGAACTGATAAGAAATAAACTAAAAGGTCATAATCTGCATAAATCATTTCATTACCAATATATCTATCTTGAATAGAGGCCATATACATATGGAACTTTTGATTTCTTTCTGTGACATATTTATATTCATTCAATGAACTAAAATTTGCCCCACTATCCATACCTTCAAATATATTCAAAGAATCGTTTCTGATGAATTCCTTAATGTCCTCAGATAAGAAATCAATATCATTGATCGCCTCAATATAAAAATTCTCTGCCACATTCTTAACACTTTTTGGATAAGAACTGTCCCAGCCGAATATAGCATCACTATAATAAGTCGATATTTGCCGACAGCCACTCGCATCCCTAGTTTGCAAATAATCTAGAATATGACAGTGATTTATCCCGACTTGACCACCACTCATTTTCGGAAGATAACTGAGTGCATACCTATATGATCCAGCTGTTAATTTATGGAATTCTGGCTTTTCATACCCTAAAGCTTTTGCAATTTCACAGGCGTATTTATATTCTAAAAGGCGCTCATCAAATCCATAAGTAAATAATTCAACTTTTTCTTTTGGTATATATTTAGATAAAAAGGCCAAGGTGATACGACTGTCCATCCCGCCACTCATACCCATCACATATTTATCTTCTCTATTAAGTGACGAGAATATGTTATCCAGTATCACATACAGCCCTTTGGCTGCTTTTTCTAAACTATCTATAGACTTATCTTCGATTACATTAAAATCCCAATACCTTTCGATTTTATATTGAGAAGTACCTTTATCAATAATTATTTTTGTCGCACTTGGCATCTGTTTTACGTAGGTATAGAGTGTTCTAGTCCATAGACCACCACCAAATAGTATAATTTCCCAAAACCCAACCTCATCTATATTTTTATCAACACCCTCTAATTCATAGAACTCTTCAAAGTTTGAAAAAATATAAAGGTCATTATTTTTACCACTGTAAACAAAGAGAGGCACTGTTCTAAATGGATCGTTGTATATTTCTATTTGATTAGCACTATCAACAATTTGAATACCGTTGTTTTTTATATTGAATTCAGAAACTATACTTGATTCTACATTGCTAGATATTTTAAACGTCATTTTTCAAACCTAAAAACCGAAACAATTCAAGGAATCTTTTTTCATAAGTGTGATTTTCACTCGCATTTTTATAAGCTCTTCGCGAAATGGAGTCAAGTTTGGACTCATTTTCTAGCAAATACTTAATGTTTTTTACATAATCCCCAACAGTATCACACAATAATATCTCTTCATCTTCTTCAAAAAATAGTTTCAAATCTGGGTTATTATGAGTAACGTAAACACCGCCACTGAGGGGAGCATCAAAATCCCTTAATTTTTGGGTATAAAAATCCTTACAGTGCCCCACTGTTCCAATGCCCAAAATAATCTTACATTCATTAAAAAATTTATTGTTATCTTTAAGCTCTATACGTCCAGCAGGCCAGCCAGTCCCTCTAGCCTCTACATTTATACCCTCTTCAGTAAGTCGCTTTACCAACTCCTCTCTAAAACCGTATTTATTTCCTATAAATCCAACATCATATTTCTTAATTACATCCATAGGGTAATAAAATTCCAACGAGCTAGCCATTGGAAAGAACATAGAAGGCACCTCTTCTTTTATATACCACTTAACTACCTCTGGATTAGACACTAAGGATAAGTCTATCAATGTATTAAGTCCGCTTATACCATAATTATACTTGTCATTTTTTGGCGTTTTAGCTGTGTAAACCAAACGATCATCCAATGCGATATTAACCAGTTTCAACTCATGTTCTTTTTTATATGACAAAAGACGATCCACATCAAAACTGCGCCCCCACGCTTGCATTAAAACAATGTCGGGCTTTTTATCATTTGATATAAGTTTATCAATGTCTCCTATCACTTTATCTGTATTTAGTTTTCGCCCTTGTACTCCTTCGTAAAATAACTGCCCTGAATATTGCCCATACCCACCATCGTTTTTTTTAAAATATGTTAAATCAGATACTTTACCCAAATCTTGAATGAAACCACTATTATCTTGATACTCATCAGTACCGATAAAATAAATGTTTAACCTTCTATTGCTTTTAGACTTAGCCCACTCGATAGTAAAACCCTTTTTAGCCAATAACCGCTCAATAGTAAATAAAGGTGTGATCTTTGCGTACTTATCAACGATACCCTGATACTTATTTTTTACAGCCCTCGATTTAATCGTCGCATTTATCCAACTCAAGGCTTTACTTTTTTTAAGTACCGCTAGTATTTTCGCTTTCATGTTTTAACCGAATCTTTTTTGTTTTTATTTGAATATTTAAAAGCCACGTAAAATGTCAATAGAGCATAACTCAAATACGTTAATGTATAATTATATAAGGCGCCTTCCATACCATAAGTGCCAATAAGAAAGTACCCTCCCAGTATCGAAATTAAACCAGGTAAGACAGTAGAAACTATAAGTATCTTCGTTTGCTTATGAGCAAAAATTTCGTATGTTGCCATCATAGACACTGTATAAATACTAAACACAAGAAACATCCATGGTAACATCCAAGCTGCCCCCAAATACTTCTCGTCTGTTATAATTAAAACAATTTCTTCCTTAAATATAAAAGTAATCAGGGTACTTATGGAGAAAATTAGCAGTAGAGTTGGAAGTAACCTTATTAAGAATCTCCTGATATAGTTTTTATCTTTATTGTCTTTTTGATAGAGTATTGGTACATAGAAACCGCCTATCAACCCCTGCAATGCTGTTGGAGCTATCATAGCAATTGAAGCCATCATAGAAAAATATGCTACCTGTTCCTTATCCAAAAAATAGTCCACATACCACCGATTAGACATATCACGCAACCAACCAAATATGGCCCATAATATCAATGGACTTGAAAAAGCCCATATACGCCTAACAATAATTTTACTTTCTTTAATATTATTACCAGATATATGAAATTCACCGCTACTTTTATTAACCATAAAAATAACAGATATAGTATTGGCTAAAGTATATATATAGAGTAGGTAGCTTATATCAATAAGCTCCAATCGATAAGCTAAGTAAGACAAGCCAATCTTTATAATAAACTCTAGAATGGTAGATATTGAAATATTTTTTCTTTCCCTATTCGCATTATTTATCGTACGAAAAAGTACTTTGAATACTTCCGATACCGCAAAGAAAGAGATAGAAAAGTAAATTTCGTTCCACACATCATTTAGCGGTGCAACTATTTTTACAACCACAGATAGAATCACATATAACAATATAATTATTAGATGCAGATAAATTACAGTAGTAAAAAAAGACTTATATCTATTTTTATTCTGGTAAACCGAAATAAATCGGTTAACCCCTTGCATCAAAGCGCTAAACGGCAGCATAACTACCAAGGCAACGATCGATGTTATGAGCATATAATATCCGTATACCTCAACAGATAAGATATGAGATAAAAGTTTAATTAATACCAACCCACCAACTAATGCTGTAAATTGATAGAGGAAAGTCCAAAATAACTCCTTATTGTTAAATATTTTTTTCAACACGCTTTAACCTTTAACTCTAAAAATCAATAACACATCATTTTTAATATAGTTTAAAAATCAACACAATCTAAACACTATAATTTAGGCCTTACACATACCTTTTAGGACTATGCCTTTTTAACTGTCTTTATCGCTTTGCAGCCTTTACTTAAGCTTTCATACTTAGCCAGTACCTGACTAACTCTGCCATATACCTCATGGTCATCAGAAATCAACCTACTATAAGCTTGATCAGCAACTGACTGGATTTTAATAGGGTCAGCTAAAAGCTCTTTTAAAATTAGCAGACATTGCTCATCATCATGAAAGAAAAAGATCTCCTCTTTATCTTCATATAGCGTGGCCATATCATCTGTATATTCAGATAACATCATTGTTTTAACCGCTGGAATTTCAAAAACACGACGCGTATAAGTATCATTATTCTTTTTTGAAAGAAATACTAGAGCAACCTTGGCGCCATTTAAAACTTCGTTATAGTGTTTATATGCCGGCTGAATTACTCCAGTATACCGAATAATTTCCTCATACAATGGTGAGCGCTGCCAGTCAGTACCATAAATTTTAAGCCCTACACCGCCGCTCAATAAAGACAGTACGGTCCTATCGCGACCATCCGATTCATAATGACCCACAAAAACTACATCAGATAAAAATTCACGATCTAGGTTAGCTCTGGGAATATGAATATTTTTATCCTTCAAAAAATATGAACGTAGGATCTCAGTATCCTTGATACCCACACTCTCATAATCTCTGATATTTTTTTCGCGATAAGAAAATACACAGTCGTAAAGCTTCAACCCATTGCGGAAATGCCTCCAAAAGTACTTCGGATATGCATCACTGAAGGGGTCATCGTTATTATACCCAAATATTATGGAACCAGATTCCCTAATACGTTGAAGAGTAGAAGGCAGTATGTGAGTTCCACGATAAATAAACACAAGGTCATATTGGTTTTTTCGTACGGAAGCAACCAAGTCGCGATTGATCTGTGAAATTACAGGGCCAATAGTAAATCGATTTTGAACCTTATAATAAAAAGATTTTATCAAGCTTGGGTTTACATCGAACTTATCTGGGTATTGATAATATTTAAAGTATTGTATCCAAGAAAACTTAGTGGTTTCACACCCGTGCTCTTGAAACCCCATATAAAAGGCCTCTTCATAAATATCAGCAAGCCAATCACCAACAACTAGTACTTTCATCACACACCATTTAGAACACAGCTAACATTTGAACTCTACCTATCAAAGTATAATTTCAGGAATAAGATCAATCGTTATCCCTAGCTCATCTTTATTAGATAGAGTTGGTTTTTCGCCATCTACTATAGGCCATTCAACCCCTATAGACCGATCATCCCAGCGCAAACTGTGCTCAAAATCGGGATTATAATAATCCGTACATTTATACACAAATTCAGCCTCATCACTCACAACTAAAAAGCCATGAGCAAACCCTTCAGGAATCCAAAGCTGCTTTTTATTTAACGAGGAAAGGTATTCACCTACCCATTTACCATAAGTCTCTGACCCCTTTCTCAAATCTACCGCAACATCAAATACCTCACCCTTTACAACCCTGACTAATTTACCCTGGCAATTTTTAGTTTGAAAATGTAGCCCTCTCAATATACCTTTCTTCGATTTGGAATGATTATCCTGAACAAAACTTCTATTGGCTACTTCATTTTTGAATTTTTGTTCGTTCCAGGTTTCCATAAAAAAACCTCGATCATCACCATAAACCGAAGGTTCAATCACCTTTACATCATGTATATCTGTATTAGTTACTTTCATTTTACTATCCCAACCATCAACCCATCATTTATTACTCAGCCAAAAAATTCCTTATCTCACTCACCACTTTTTTAGCATCTTCAAGGGTCATATTGGGATGTAAAGGAATGCTTAAAGCATCTTCATTAAGTTGCTCACAGTTTTCTAAACGAACGTCCGTTTGACTGTATAATTCATTTAAATGTAGTGGGTGGTAGCGCAGCGTAGTGTAAATACCTTTATCCATCAAATAATGTGCCATATCGTCACGATTCTGCGTACGAATACAATAGGTAAAGTAGGAATGATTATCACCCTCATTCGCTTCTACTGGTGTAATTACCTGATCTACATTACTAAATTCTTGCTGATAAAAATCCCAGATTTCTTTTCTTGTAGCTTGCAAATCGTCTAGCTTTTCCAATTGCGCCAACCCAATACCACCGGCGATATCGGAGGGGTTCATTTTAATAAAAGACTCATGAATACTATATTCCCACCAACGTTTTTTTCCTTGTGTGGATGCCTCAAAACCTGACTTCCCAATTCCACAATAACGAAGAATTTTAGCACGCTCAATCATTTCAGCTGTATTAGCATAAACCCCCCCTCCTTCACCTACAGCTAGGTTTTTCACTGCATCAAAACTATATATCCCGACATTTCCAATCCCTCCACATGCGTTTCCTTTATAATAGGAGTCCACTGCATGAGCGGCATCTTCAATCACCGGCAAGCCAAGCGCCAATACAGGGTCCATATCTACAGGCAAACCAGCATAATGAACCACCATTATCGCACCCGTTTTTTCAGTTATGCGTGCCTTTATTGTTTCAGCTGTAGCATTCATAGTGACTAAATCAACATCACAAAATACAGGTGTATGACCAGCCATCACGACGGCCTGAGCACAAGAGACCCACGTATAAGAAGGCACAATAATTTCAGAACCTTTAGGTAACTTTAATAACTCACAAACCATATATAGTGCGTTTGAGCCACTGTCTACCATAACAAAATTTTCTAAATCTAAACGTTCAGAAAACTTATTTTCGAAATCCTTAACCTTTGGCCCCATCCCCATCCATTGCTTATTTAGGCTTTCAGTTACTTGAGAAATCTCTTCTGCACCTACTTTTGAACCAAATACCGATATCATTTTTTCACCTTCACAATTATATTTTTCGACTTCAAAAAGTCATTAGTTATTTGTAGCAATACAGAGTCACCCTGATCAGAAATAGTCTTAAAACCATTTATTGCATACCAGCTCAAGGCTGGGTTGTTTTTGAGAACTGTACATGTTACAGGAAGCCGCTCTCTTTCAGATGCATGCGCAATCATTAATAAGAAAGCCTGACTCATAGAAAACTTATTATCTTTAGAAGACTGCCCACGCATTATATTATAGACATCAACAACTGCGTTTTTTACTCTATACCCCATACAACCGACAGATCTTTTGCTCCCTTTGACAATCTCCTCAACAACAAACATATTATCGTCGTCACGGAACTTAAACCCCTCATACCATTCAATCTGTTGATTAACGGATATATCCTCTTCATGAAAAAAATATTGTTTATTAAAATTTTTCCATAACCTTAGGTTTTCTATATCAGTACGGTTAATAGCCCTTAGTTGATAATATGGGGTTTCATATATGGTAAAACTCTGGCCACCCATTAGTTACAATTCTCCATTATTTTCATTGCCCCACATTCAGGGGAATACAAAAGAGACGCTGCTCTTATTTCATCCCCTAATGTTTTACTTAAACTTCTATCATCCAAAACTCTCAAAATAACTGAAGCGAGCTCTCCTCTATCAGAAGCATTATAAACAAAGCCATTTACTTCATGAGCAATACGGTCAATGACTGACCCAGCCCCATTACTCCCTATGACTGCAGTTCCTAACGACATTGCAAAAATGCTAGAACCATATGCATCCCATCGGGCAGGGTGTACAAAATAATCACTGCACGCTATACAGGCTTTGAAATCTTCTATGTCCAGCCAATCCTCCATAAACACGTTTTGTGAAAGCCCAAGCTCCAGTATTTGTGATTTTAGATTACCCTGCTCCTCTCCTTTACCAACAATTAGTAACTTAATGTTAGAGATTTTATCTTTAGGAAGAGAGGACAACGCTTCAATCAAAATATCGAAGCCCTTTTCTTTAACTAAACGACTACCAGAAGTTAAAAAGAGATCACTACCTTGAATATTATATTTTTCAAATATTTTATTTTTGTATTGCCTGTATGATTCTTTACTCTCTGAAACATCGACATATATAGGTAAATTCACTAAGCATTCATTAATGAATTTTTTATTTTGAAAGTATTCAACCGTTTTTTTACCGACGCAAAATATTTTACAATTTGAAGAACGAATCAAATAGTAATATATATTACGAATTAAATTTTTCGTTCGCCCACGGAATTTATCATCTTGCGGATTATCGAACCACATTGAATATGGGCGATGAAACAACCAAAATAAAACAACTAATAAACGAGTAGTTGGATTTGACCAGCCCACTAAGAAATATTTCTCGTCCTTATTCTTTAATACATACTTTATAAAAGGCCAATTTATTTTATTATCACCGTAGATATTAGCTTCTTTGATCTCATTTGTAATATCTGAATCCCAGTTATATAGAGATGATTTGTTACGTGAGTACCATAACTTCACATTCACGTCACTACGCTGAACGAGGGCTTTAATTAGTACATTATTGTGTGGTGTTGCTTCATCCTGGATAAAATTAAGATTTAGCATTATTTAATAATGTCCAAAAGATATTCTCCATAACCTGATTTAACTAATGGCCGGGCTATTTCCGTAACTTGAGCATGTGAAAGCCAACCATTATTAAAGGCAATTTCTTCTAAGCAAGCTATTTTGAAGCCTTGGCGCTGCTCTACGGTTTGTACAAACTGACCTGCATCAACCAGACTTTCATGCGTCCCTGTATCCAGCCAAGCAAAACCACGCCCCAAGACCTCAACATGTAGATCCCCCCTCTCTAAATACACCTTATTTACATCTGTAATTTCTAACTCGCCACGCACAGATGGACTAATATTTTCTGCAATAGAGACAACATCATTATCATAAAAATACAAACCGGTAACCGCAAAATTTGATTTTGGTTTCTTTGGTTTTTCTTCCAAAGATAATGCTTTGTAGTCATTATCAAACTCAACCACACCGAACCGCTCAGGATCTTTTACATGATAACCAAATACAGTTGCACCTGCTCCCATTGAAACAGCTTGTTTTAATTTAGGTGAAAAAGATTGGCCATAAAAAATATTATCACCAAGTACTAGGCAAACACTGTCATTTGCAATGAATTCCTTGCCTAAAATGAAAGCCTGAGCTAAACCATCTGGAGTAGGCTGAACAGTATATTCCAACTTCACACCAAACTGTGAACCATCACCTAATAAGCGCTTAAAAGCACCCTCCTCCTCGGGTGTTGTTATTATTAATATTTCTCTAATTCCGGCCAGCATTAAAACTGACAAAGGATAATAGATCATAGGCTTGTCATAAACAGGCAATAGCTGCTTAGAAACGCCTATGGTAAGCGGGTAAAGACGTGTGCCACTACCGCCTGCTAATATAATTCCTTTCATACACTACCTCCAGAGCCCAATCTTTCTCGACTATAAGAACCGTCAAGCACACGCTTCCACCACTGCCGATTGCTCAAGTACCATTCCACAGTTTTACGCATTCCAGATTCAAAGGTCTCTTCCGGCCTCCAGCCCAACTCTAAATCAATTTTGCTAGCATCAATTGCATATCGAACATCATGTCCTGGCCGGTCTTTAACAAATTGAATTAAACTTTTAAACCCCCCTTCATTACCACTCTCGCGGGAAAAGCTATTATTAGGCACAAGCTCTTCTAATAATTCACAAATTGTATTTACAACGTCAATATTTTGTTTTTCGTTGTGACCTCCAATATTATAGGTTTCTCCAACATTCCCTTCTGTTGCCACCAGGTAGAGTGCCCGTGCATGATCTTCAACATATAACCAATCTCGAATTTGATTGCCACTACCGTATACAGGTAACGACTTGCCCTCTAATGCATTCAAAATCATTAACGGAATCAGTTTTTCTGGGAAGTGATATGGCCCATAATTATTGGAACAATTTGTTATTAACACTGGCAAACCATAGGTCCGTGACCAAGCACGCACCAAATGATCAGAACTAGCTTTACTTGCTGAGTAAGGCGAACTTGGAGCATAAGGTGTCTGTTCAGTAAATAGTGTACTTGGTCCCTCTAGGTCTCCAAATACTTCATCAGTTGAGATATGATGAATACGAAAGTCAAGTTTCCTACTTCCTTCTAGTGATCCCCAGTAACTACGAGCAGCCTCAAGTAGTGTATAAGTTCCTAGAACATTAGTTTTTATAAATTCACCGGGGCCATCAATAGAACGATCTACATGACTTTCCGCTGCCAAATGCATTATTATATCAGGGCTATGCCTAGTCAAAGCGCTATCTAACTCCTCACGACTACACACATCAGCTTGCTCAAAGACATAGCGTGTATTACTAGACACCTCGTTTAGAGATTCAAGGTTTCCCGCATAAGTCAATTTATCAAAATTGACAACACTATCTTGTGTATTGGCAATAATATGACGGACTAGAGCAGAACCAATAAAACCTGCACCGCCAGTTATTAGTATTTTCAATTAATCATTTCCATGTAAATAACAAGTACAAACTTTACCTCGCACACGCCGATCATCAACAGCCCAAAATTTTATCAGAGTCACTGTTAATATTTTTCACGCCCTAGAACCAAAGAAGGCATCTATTTATTCGACCAGCTTCTGAATTCAAAGCCAAATCCCCTCCCAGCCCTATGATACCCTAATAAGTGTGTTCACCAAAACGACCCAAAGCATACTACAACTTTGCCGCTAGTTTCAGCGAATACAATCATTACAGCCATTATAGAATCGAGAAAATGAAAAGTGTCTTCCGAAAATTAACATTATCAATTCGAATATTACTTGAGCAGGGACATACAGCTTCTCAAATTACTATGAACCCCCAGCACACATTTACCTGCGAATTTTTCTGAAGCAACCTCGGTAAATCCTTAATATCTATTAGGAAGCCATACATTTAAAACTACTGAGTAAAACTGAGCTAGGCCAATCTAGCGATCACCTCCTGCACCTTAGTAAAATGAGTCTAGCGCGCCTATCCCGATAAACTGTATGCCATGGTATCAAGCTTGACTTGATACCATGGCAGTAAACTTAAAAAAATAATTATAGGAACAACATAACACCAACTATCGACATGACTTAGCACCCTACTTAACACAGAGCAACCCTGAACATTTAAAGATAAGATTTCTTTCCAGACAGCAGTTCCTGCGCAACAAATAAAGAACACCCTAGTACAAACAACAAAATAAAATCGATATGGAACACAAAAACAGCAGCACTACGGAAGCGGTAAATTAGGTATGATATTCTCAAGCAGTTATTTGGGGTTTATTATTAGGTTGTGACGCTAGAGGCCATACAACCAAAGAGATACCCTAAAATCGATATACCCCTACCCCCCCAATGGCGCGTTTTCTACAATGCGCACCATAAGCCCCAACATAAGGCATATATTCAAAACCAACCTCACCCCCTCCTATATTGCATTTGCCATCACCTAAAGCTAATACCCACCACCCCAATTACATCTGATTTACTTGCTCACGCAATTCCTTTCCAGGTTTAAAATGAGGAACAAATTTACCTCTTAATTGCACTGCCTCACCAGTTTTTGGATTCCGCCCCAACCTAGGGTTGCGGAAGTGCAATGAGAAGCTACCAAAACCTCGTATCTCGATACGGTCACCCTTACTTAATGCCTGCGACATCGTATCAATTATTGTCTTTACCGCCAGCTCAATATCCTTACTGGACAACTGCTCATGACGACTGGTAATACGCTCAATGAGTTCGGATTTAGTCATAGCTCCCTCCTTGCACCCCCATTAGTAAAGCACTAAAACTGTACATTTATTAATAGCTTATTTAGCCACTCTAACTTTACCTTGCCCTAATTACAAACAGTGCACAAGCAAACCCGCTGTATTTGTAGGTATTAAAACCAAGTTTAAAGTGCTTTTACTACCTCTATTATTTCGCTAGTAGAAATGGATGGAGTACGAGGCAAATAAACAACTTCGCAATGCTCCTGCATATCATTAAATTTACCTGCCCAATCATCACCCATAACTAAAGCATCAGCCCTATATTGAGCTATATATTTCGCCTTAAACTCTAAAGATTCTTCGATGAAAACCTCATCAACAAAACGCAATGACTCTAAAATTTTAACCCTTTGATCCTGAGGATAAATAGGGTAACGCTGCTTTTTCGTGAAATTTAACTGGTCTGATGACACCCCTACCACCAAATAGTCACCTTGCTTTCTTGCTCGTTCCAGTATATTTATATGTCCGATATGAAATACATCAAAGGTCCCAAAGGTAATAATCCGTTTATTCATGCGTTTATACTGCCATTCAATATATAATTTACTATTCGCTCACTACACCGACCGTCGACCCTACCAGCCAAATCCAAAGTATGCTTTTTTCGTTGCTGCGAAAATGAATCAGGGTTTTCAATTTGACTATCCACACACCCTTTTAAATTAGAATAAGATATTGCATGCAGGGCTATGTCAGCATACCTATACAAATCTTCATCCATGCGCTTATTAAAACGAAATTTGAATAACCCTCGATATCCCCAGCGTAGTTTATAAAAATCACACCAAACTACAGGCTTATTTAAAGCTGCGAATTCAAATAAAGTAGAGGAAGCATCACTGATCAACACGTCAGAAACCGCTAGAAAAGGTAGTATATTAACATCACCCAGACCGGCAAGGTAAACATTACTTTCCCCCCCCCACCTATCCAAGAGCTTTTTTTGTTTTGCATATTTTTCATTTACCAGAGAAAAATAATGCGGCTTCAAAATTATATTATAATTACTAAACTCTTTAGGGAAATCTTTCTGCATACACTCAATACTACTCGGATAGAAAGTAGGTGCGTACAATATAGTTTTCTTCAGGTCATCCAAGCCCAATGCTGAAGGCTTCAATTTAGGCATACCACCATTAATGACTGGATCTAATTTTGCGTAGCCTGTATCAACAAAAACCTGGTCAGGGTACATCTTTCGTAAGCGCCTTGTGCGATACGGCCCTTCAACAAAACGCACACTAGGCGCCGAGTCTGAGACACTGTAATAACAAGCTTTTGGACCGATACCGTGACTTACCAGCGCTGTTTTTGTATTTAAATGAACCTCTTCCAGCCTATCAAAACTATTACCAATTATCAGCCAGTCCGGCTTAGACTCAAGGTAAACATCCCTCGCCTCCTGCTCCCCCTCCACCCACCTAGTAGAAATTTCACTAGGCACCAGCTTACCAACATCCCCACCCTCTTTTCCATACATAACAAAGGTTGTTGCCACACCCAGCTTATTTAAAACCTCTTGTATTGGCATGTACTGAGGTAAGTAGTAAAACTCTTTAACATCAAAATAAACATTCACAAAGAACCCCTAACAGTCCGAATCAGCAGATGGATTAACCAGCCATTCAAATCTCTTAAAATTTACTATATTCAAAAAAAAACCCGGCCAAAGCCGGGTTTTATCCAATTCAAACAATCAATAAGAATTATTCGCCTTTAGACTTAAGCTGCTCTTTAATCAAATCACCAATGGTGGTTGGACCAGCAGCTTCAGGAGCTGATTTTTGACTATGAGCCTTAACCACTTCCTTCTCTTCTACTTCATCTTTACTCTTAATAGAGAGAGCCATAGTGCGATTTTTACGATCAACAACTATGATCTTGGCTTCAACTTCTTCGCCTTCTTTTAGTACGTTACGAGCGTCTTCTACTCGGTCCTTACTAATTTCAGAGGCTTTAAGAGTCGCTTCAACACCTTCGGCTAGCTCAATAATTGCCGCTTTCGCTTCAACTGAAATAACCTTACCTTTAATAACGCTACCTTTGTCGTTTTCAGCAACATATTCATTGAAAGGATCGCTTTCAAGCTGCTTAACGCCTAAAGAGATACGCTCACGCTCAGGATCAATAGACAGAACGATTGTTTCCAGCTCATCGCCTTTCTTGTAATTACGAACGGCTTCTTCGCCAGTTTCATTCCAAGAAATATCAGATAGATGAACAAGGCCATCAATACCGCCATCTAGACCGATAAAGATACCGAAATCAGTGATAGATTTAATCTTACCGCTGATCTTATCGCCTTTATTGCACTTACCTGAGAACTCTTCCCATGGATTAGCTTGACACTGCTTAACACCTAGAGAGATACGACGACGTTCTTCGTCAATATCAAGAACCATTACTTCAACATCATCGCCCACTTGAACTACTTTAGATGGGTGAATGTTCTTGTTAGTCCAATCCATTTCAGATACGTGAACCAAACCTTCAACGCCCTCTTCTAGCTCAGCAAAACAACCGTAGTCTGTAAGGTTAGTTACCTTAGCGGTTACCTTAGTGTTTTCTGGGTAACGAGCTTTAATTGCAACCCATGGATCTTCGCCTAGCTGCTTAAGACCTAGAGATACACGGTTACGTTCACGGTCAAACTTAAGAACTTTAACCTGAATTTCGTCACCAACATTTACGATTTCACTTGGGTGCTTAATACGCTTCCAAGCCATATCTGTAATGTGTAGCAAGCCGTCAACACCACCAAGATCAACAAATGCACCGTAGTCAGTTAGGTTTTTAACGATACCAGCGATTTCTTGACCTTCTTGCAAGTTAGCAAGTAGTTCATCACGCTCTTGGCTATTAGCAGTCTCAAGAACAGCACGACGAGAAACAACAACGTTGTTGCGTTTCTGGTCTAACTTAATAACCTTAAATTCTAGCTCTTTACCTTCAAGGTGAGCTGTGTCGCGTACTGGACGCACATCAACCAAAGAACCCGGTAGGAACGCACGAATAGTCGCAACATCTACAGTGAAACCACCTTTTACTTTACCGTTGATTACGCCAGTAACCACGTCTTGTGCTTCGAAGGCTTTCTCAAGCTCTTTCCAAGACTCAGCACGCTTGGCTTTTTCACGAGAAAGCTTAGTTTCACCAAAACCATCTTCTACAGCTTCAAGAGCAACCAATACTTCTTGGCCAACTACAACTTCTAACTCACCCTTGTCATCAAGGAATTGAGCGCGTGGAATAACTGCTTCAGATTTTAGACCTGCATTTACAATTACCCAGTCAGA
>MAAA01014072.1_pt1 | contig 24970 bp, 14 predicted proteins | sample 1115971 | NCBI WGS metagenome assembly MAAA01 (sample SAMN04961123, study PRJNA320927) | seawater metagenome | isolation source: sample BD02T6 sea water enriched with oil for 6 days | place: USA:Gulf of Mexico | collected 2013-07-27 | reverse complement strand
AACAATCTAGATCAATGGGACGAATTTGAAGAAAAACATCCGGATACATTTTCCAAGATGTATCAGTTTTATTGCCAGTACCAGCCCAAGTTAATACTCACTTAAGCTAACCCCCTCCGCTAGGGGGGGGTGCCACCAAGTTAGATTCCTCTCCAGGTGGATATTCACACGAATTTATTCGTGGTAATCCCTGCTCACACTACTTTTTCGCACACTCTTAAACATAACTAAAATGTTTTCATAGTGAATTTAAGGTTATTAATAAATACAAACTATAAGAAAAATAAAGGGTATAGTAATAGACTACTTGCTCGCATTTGCCATGGCTTCAAACTGCTGAGTTAAGAAGTTTTCGGTGAGTTTTAAGCTGGATATGATGGCATCGTTATATAAAAACTGCGATTTCAACCTTGCCTCTGTTGCCGCTATACGAGCCTCAAAACTTTCTTTATCCTCAGCGAGAGTCTCATTTTGTGCATTGAGAGTATCAAATTTTGTGGCCAAAATCCCCGTATTTGGGTCCAATATATTTTGTAGTAAATCTTTTAACTGGTCAGCAATTCCCGATATATAAGTCACGGTGCCCCTATCTCCTAAATCACTTCCAGTGACTTTAATACGAATACCACTGGCATCATCTACTTCGCCATCTTTGTCTTGGCCTGTTTCTCCATCCGCCTGACCTACAGTAAAACCCAGTGCAGTAGCAGCATCATCCGATACATCGGTAATCAACACACTGGAACCACTACCAGTACTCAGAGAAATAATGCCTATGGTGCCATAAGCACTGGACGCGGCATCATCGGTATAATCCACTTGTACACTCAGACCTTCATCATCAATGGAGCTGTTATCGTTAATAGCGTCTTCCACGGCAGAGGCCAATGCCGCACCCGTGGCATAAGTGGCTTGCGCTATGGTGATCACCGCCTCAAAACCATCTAACTCAATGGTAAAGGTGTCGTTGGTACCATCTATAGTGACGAAACCGTCGGTTAATATGGCCGACTGTTCTGCCACATAATATCCGTTGCTGGCGGCACTATTACCGTCTGTCGCCGTTAAAAATTGCCCGTTACCGCTGGCTTCAACACCATTAATGGTGCCTTCTACATCCAGGCCCGTTTCCACGTCATCCTCGGTGCCGTCAGGTTCATGAATGCCCAAAAAGGAAATGGCCGAGCTGTCTACCGAGTCAAACGCCACGGTTCTGGCATGCCCGCCAATGTTAAAGGTAAGCTGGCCGGTATCTGAAGTACTGTCATACTCATAGGTAACCTCGGCGGTGATATCTGTGCCAAAGGTGATGTCATTATCCATGCCGAAGGCATCGTAACCACCAGAGTAAGATGTATCTGCTGCCAAAAAGCCTAACGTGGCTTGAGCATTAGCGTCGGTATTTTCTATATCAATGGTGGCAGCTGAGCCAAACATAGCAGACGTTTTAATTCCTTCTTGCGCTATAGTTTCAATCACCAGCGCTCCAGTGCCATCATCTAATGAGGCCACAATATCGCCCACATCAAATTGTCCATCATTTAATATGGCTAAATCAATGGCGTCTTGAATGGCGTTAAGTGAATCACTTTCATCACCTGCGCTGGCATTTGTATTCACATCCACACTTAGGGTAATGCCATTTACCACGATATCAAAAGTGGCATTATTGCCGCCACTAAAATCAATACCGCCCGCTATTACAGCGCCATCAGTGGTGTAAGCACCACGGCCATCGCTCACTATTTGAATGTACTGATCATGATCTTGAGTATTGGTCACTAATTCTAAACCGTCATCGGCACCTAATTGTGCGGTGACGACACCGGCACCAAATGCTGCATCCAATTCGGTTTGAATATCCACAATATTATCGCCACTATCGGCCGCCATTATAATGGTTTGCTCTGTACCGTTTATGTTCAATACAAACCCTGAATTTGCAGCCGAAAAATCAATATTGGTGTCAATATCGCGAGTACCCTCACTTGTGGTCGCGCCTGTTATTAAGTCAGACAGGTTAGCGTCTCCTGCTAAATCGGCATTAATGGCTGTTTGTAAGGCGGTTGCTAAGTCATCTCCGGTGGCATAGGTACCCGCTGCCAAACTTACGGTGTTGTCACTGGTGGTATCGTCTAACACCACATTAAATTCAACGTTTGCGCCAAAGGTTAAACCCGCATCCTTACCGTTTGTTTGAGCGCCCTCGGTATCACTTAACCCTAATAAAACATCAGACGTGGAACTGCCCACTGCAGTAATTTCAATGGTATCGGTTGAACTGGCGGTGGTGGTGGTAAACACTAAGAAATCGTCATCATTAAAACTGGCGGTGACGGTACCGTTTAAGCCGGTGGCATCGATGGCAGTTTGAATCGCCTGTAAGGTGTCTTGGCGATCACCATAAGTTCCATCACTATTTAAGTCAGAACCGTCACCGTCCAGGTCCACCGTCACCGCCTCAGCGGCAGCACCATTTACACTAATTGAAAAGGTTGCATTAGTAGTCGAAAAATCAATGCCTTCCGTGCTGTCGATAATTTGGGTACCCGGTACGGTAGACGTACCGTATCCATTAAAATATTGCGAATTAAGCGTTGCCAGTGAGATCCCTTTAAACTCCCCTTCACCCAACTCGGCAAAACCCAAAGAGTTGGCAATATTATTATCCACCGAGGTAAAATAAACCTGTGAATCCGAACCAAAATTATTTGACGTGATATTAAAAGACTGATCGTCAGAATCATAAGCGACACTTACACTTTCGCTATAGGTTTGAAAAGTCGATGCACTATTTATTTGCAACTGAATCTCAGTGGCCAGTTCATCGCCACTGGAATAGTCGCCCTGCGTTAAAGCGATACTTGCGCTTCTGCCATTAAGGTTAATGGTGAACTCATCATTGGCATCATTAATTACCACGTCTGCAACAAAATCTAAAATACTTACCGTGCCACCTTGATACTCACCTTGGGTGGCTAACTGGCTAATGACAATGGCATAGTCACCCGCGACAGTATTAATAGACTCATTTAAAAACTTAATATTTGAATCCGTGGTAATGCCCTGGTCGGCGAATAAAGCCACCACGGATTCACGATCTTCACTGAGCCCGCTCAAAAATAAAGAAGCATTAAAATTTAAGTTAAAACCATCAGTTTGATCACTAAAAATACCCAATTCACTGAACGAACTAAAATTCGTACCCGTAATGCCACTGACCGTGCTGGTTATGATTGATTTAATTTGGCTATCAATGGACCTAAGTGTGCTGTCTCCCAGCAACAAAGAGCCTACATCAGTGTCTGTATTAAAGGATGTTAAGTCTTTATATAACTCATGAAACGCATTATAAGCATCAAGCATAGATTGAATGTCTTCGGTAAGGCTATCAATATCCGCCGATACGGTAATACTTACTTCCGTGCCTGCGTCAGCGCTGGTTAGGTTAAGTGTCACCCCTTCAATTAACTCGGTCACTTCATTACTAGAACGTGTTACCGACAAGCCATTCACACTTAATAATGCATCTTCACCTTCTTGGGTTTCTGTCATATTGGTGCCAGCGGCTGACTGGTTTTCATTGTAGGCAAATGCTGAAATACCCGAGGTTGCCAAGGCACCAGTGGAGTCATAAGCAATAATCTCCATACTGGTTTCCACGCCCGTATCCTCTGAGGTTAATTGCAATACATAACCCGTTCCATCATTGATGAGAGAGGCTCTTATGCCCATGTCCTCGGCGTTAATGAGGTCACGTAAACCACTCAAGGTGGTGGAGCTGTCTGTGGTAATGGTGGCAGTGGTGGTATCACCATTGGCTTCAAAACTGTCGTAGGCACCGCCACCTGTATAACTAGTGGTTCCCAGCGAGAAGGTAAGCGAACCAGCCCCTACCTGATCTGTAATGGTGGTATAAGACTCGGAAACTAACGAATGGGCTTTTGCAATAGTCTCCACTTCTACGTTATAGGTGCCCACAGCAGCGGAAGAGGTAGCAGTAGCCGTTAAAATGGTGTCATCAGAAGAGCTTGCCAGAGTCGCACCGATATTGTCAGCGTTTGACAGGGTAACGATGGCCGTACTTAAATCGTATAATTTACTTTGTATATCACCATAGGCCGAAATTTTGGTATCAATAATTTGTTGCTGAGTATTTAGACGTTGCTCACCGGCGGCTTTATCCGCATTGATGATACTTTCTACCAGGTCACTGGTAAGAAGTTCAGAACCAATACCAAGAGAAGAAATAGCAGCCATGGGAGCCTCCGGCATTCTTTATTAAATAGTTTCAATAAATGTGCCCATATCACTTCAAATTAAAGGACACAAAAAGCAAAACCCGTTATAGCTTTTAACGGCCATACCAGGCAAAACTTTAGCTTGCGTTTTGACTCACTTCAGCTAATGCCAAGCAAGTCGTCATTTAAGCTTTCATTTAGGCTCGGTTTAATAAAGTAAACCCATTAAATAGTTAAACCTGGGCGCTAAACAGCAGCGATGGTTCTTCACTATTCAATTTCTTTGCCAACTCCAAAGCAGCCTCATCTGGAATCTGTCTTACCAGCTTAGCAGTTATACGGTCATAGACTCTTATGACCGTCCTACCGCTATCTTCATCAATCTGGAAGTCCAAATCTCGTTGAGTTTTCTGAGAAAACTCATTCAATTTTGAAACCGCCTCTTTTACCTCAGTATTTCTAGCTTCTACATCGACTGTTTGCGCAATTTTAGGCAATTCCTTGCCGCCTACTTGAACAAATATTTCCGCTTCGGCCTGCACCTTTTCCTTTTTTGGTGCCTGAGCTTGAGGTAATGATGTTAGCGAATTCACAGCAGCTTTCACTGTTGGGTTTTGCGCTTGTATATCATTCATAACACACCTCTCTTAAAATTAGCTTATGCTGCTAGGCAGCGAGCAGAGGAGAAAATCCCCCTCCACTGTGTCCTGCTAATTTATCCGAGTAATGAAAGTACCTGTTGAGGTCCCTGGTTAGCCTGAGCCAGAATTGAGATACCCGCTTGTTGCAGTACCTGGGTTCTGGACAGTTCCGCTGTTTCTGCCGCGAAGTCGGCATCTTGAATCCGCGAGTTCGCAGCCGCCAAGTTCTCAGAAGTAATGGCAAGATTACTCACCGTCGATTCCATTCGATTTTGTACGGCACCCAGTACCGCCCTTTGACTTGCGATGGAGCCAATGGCGTTATCGATCGCAGTCAACGCAGCGGTCGCCCCATCAACTGTAGAGATATCAATTTCAGTTAGGAACTGGCCACTCTCTCCACCCCCGAAGGTACCCACTTTAAAGCCCAGCGCTTCAAGCTCATCGTTACCTTGCGAACCAATTTCAACCGAAATCTCCTTGGCCGAGTTCAGCTCAATGGTGCTATAGGTAGTCTCATAAGTTTGCGCCTCCGCAGAGTTCACCGCACTGGTCGCTGTGGTCGCCGTATCACCGAAAGTAGACTCTCCAATACCACTTTGGCCGGCATCTAAACCAAATACCGCCCCAATGGATTCTGTTGAACCCGAACGGTCATCGATAGCAATAGAAACATTTCGGCCATCTGCCGCCGTCAATGATATGGAAACCCCATTATCAACCGCCGTAACGCCCGTTTGACCGGAACTTTGGTTAATGAGTGTCAAGGCATCTGCACGTGAGCGATCGGCATCAATAGAACCTGCTGAGTCAGCTTGTAAGGTTACCGAGCCGATACTCACTCCATTAATATAAATACCAGCCTGATCACCTGTTGCAAATGGCCCTGAAGATGTTAGGTCATAACCCGTTAGGGTCGTACCATCACCCCCAACCACCTCGGTTGCGTTAACAGAAGCCGTTACACCGGTCTCCCCTGATACAGAGTTAATGGCCTCGGCCACTGAAATACCTGACAAGCCTTTTTCGGAAGACAATATTTTAAACTTGTCAGATGATTCCACCGCAGATGCCGTGTCAAAAGATGATTCTGCACCGCTAATGGTTACGCCGTTGATGATTAAGTCACCATCTTTAAGGCCGTTTACACCACTGTAAGTAGTACTTTCTGACCCTGTGGCGATCAGTTCACCACCCAGGGCTGGATCAGACAAGGTCACCACAATATCGTCTTCATTATCTGAAACGAATTTAAGCTCCCCACTGATTTGACGAGTATTTGAAGTCACCAAGGTTTCAGCCGTACCATTACCGGTGGCATCGACAGCCGCACGACGGTAGTCCCCAGCTGAAGTTAGGGTTACATCGGCACCGCTGTAGTTTTTAACTTCAATGACGGCAAAAGCGGAGGTACCCGTGCCACTAACGGTGGCACTTACCTGCATTTGAGCACCACTAAAGTCGGTACCGTTGATATCATCAACCACTGTTTGAATATATTGCAGATGAGTAACAGAAGCAGAGGTCGCGTCAGCCGTTATAGAAACAGCGGTGCCACCGATACTAAGCGTATCCCCCACTGTTAAGTTCAAACTCCCCGTGGCAACGTCAGCTGATTTATAGAGGTTAAAGTCCACCTCTTCCCAGGCACTCACCCCGGCAACACCATTAATAGCGGCTGCCAAATCAGATGCCGTTGAATCCGCTGCCAGCGCAGAAGGTGAAAGATCAACCCCCCCCACTGTCACCGTGAGATCCGTGCTGTTGGTCGTACCCTGCGCATTAGCATGAGAGGCAGTATCACTACTGAAACCAGTGGATGACAATAGTACCCCTGTGGTAACAGCCCCCTGTGGTGCAATGGAAATATCCACTGTATTTGCAGCCACTAGGCTAGTCACCCGCATTGAACCAGATAAAAACTCTGCGGCACTATTAAGCGCAGCACCCGTACCGCCTAGGGTGGTATTTAATTGGGTTGCAGCAGTATCAGTCGAAATCTGAATGCTAGAGGTACCGTCGTTTAATATCTTAATGGTAACGCCCGTTCCCGCGGTATTCATCTCAGCTGAAATAGTCGGCGTACCGCTTAAAGCGGCAAGGCTTAGCCCGTTTAATTTATCAATTAACTCACCAAATAAATCAATGGCTTCACCTAAGACGCCATCGCCATCACTATCGACTGTGTCGAATGCACTTAATGACACAGATACAGCGCCAACACCATCGGTAAAGGTGATGGTGCCTGCTGCACCAGTAGCGGTCGCATAAGAAGTAATATCGAAGGTAATTTCTTCTACCACGCTCGCGGCAGTCGTGGCTGCACTAATTTGAGCGGCGATTGCCGCAATTGTCTCTGCAGCGGTCGCGGTGATTTGCGTAGTAACACCATTTACATCGATAACAACCTCAGTAGCGGTTGTTATGCCAATCGCCGCCGCACTCGCAACATTAACCGCAGTCGCGCTACCCGATATTAGGGTACCACCGGTATCGGTCAGCGCTGCAGTGTCTGCACTACTACCGGTTGCGGCCTGCGTTTGCGCTGTAACAGTTTCACTTTGCCCCTCGGTCGTAAGAGAGGCCGTACCCGCTGCATAGGTGCCCGCAGTAAGACCCGCATTTGCTAAGTCGCCGTTGCCGGTACCATTACCACCACTTATAACAATTTCGCTAACATCGCCATCGGCAACCAAGGTAAAGCCCCCTTCGTAAGTAGCCGAATAGGTGGTGCCACTCACCAGTGCATGATCACCTGCTAAACCGGTGGCTGCTGCAAAGTTACTGTTTGTAAGCGTAGTAAAGCTGGCAGTATCAAAGGATAACTCTATGTTGCGACCATCTACCGCTGTAAGTGATACACCGGTTGCATCACTTGTATCGGAACTCGCCGCGGAAACCCCGGTTTGCTCTGCCACTGCGTTAATCGCCGCTGCAATGGCAGCTCGTGTTCCCGCAGTATCACTGGTGGTGGTGATATCAATATCAACACCATTTATGGTGATAGTACCGGTACCGGCTGTAGCAGTCATTTCCGAGCCTGCTGCCACGTTGTCATTTACCACAGCCGACACACCCGTCGCATCGGATTCACGGTTAATGGCGGCTGCTTTGGATATGGCAGAAGCGGATTGGTTTGCAGTAGAAAAGCTATCGTCTTCCGCTTTTGATGCTGTAATGGCGGTACCATTTATTAATAAATCACCATTGCCCAATGTCGCGCTGGTACCTAAGGCACTCACACCACTTTCAGCCGATGCCCCTAATTTATCGGCGGTTAACGCTGCTATGGAGATATCAAGCGTTTGGCCAGCATTGGCACCAATTTGAAATGTCGCTGAGAACGTACCATCCAGTAATTTACGGCCGTTAAAGTCAGTCTCCTCCGCTGTACGAGATACTTCAGCTAACAGTTGATTAACCTCGGCCTGTAATGCATCACGGTCGACGTCGGAGTTAGTGGCGTTAGCCGATTGCACTGCCAGCTCTCGAATACGCTGCAGGTTATCATTCATAGAACCCAACGAGCCTTCAGCTGTTTGCGCCAAAGAAATACCGTCCCCTGCGTTTCGGATGGCTACGTTTAAACCCCTAATTTGTGAATTAAAACGAGTTGAAATAGCCAAACCCGCTGCATCATCTTTGGCGCTGTTAATACGTAAACCGGAAGATAAGCGTTGCAATGCTGTTTGGTTGGCAGCTTGCGACTTATTCAAGTTTCGTTGTGCGTTTAATGACGCTATGTTGGTATTAATAATCTGAGGCATGGTAACTCCCTGCAATGCTCCGTGAAAGCATGCCCAATTTCGGCAGCTTTAATATTCAGTCAATAAAGGTAACGGCACAAATAGTGGATACTTAACCAAAAACATGAAATCGCATATAACAATTTGAAATATTAATAAGCATTTATATTTCAATTCTAAATAACTGATTTTCTGGCATAAAACTGGCTTTGTTATTTTAAAGTTAATTACCTGCATATTAGAGTTACGATGTTGGCTACCCCTAGTAGATACTAAGGTTCTAACAACACGAGATACCCTAATAGAATAATACTAGAGGTCATAGGCTATATGAGCAAAGTGCCACAAACCGCTGAAGCTGCCCTAATTTTGTATAAAAAAAATATGGAACTCTTTAAGAAAAAACTGCCGGTATGTTATGAAGCATTGAAAGAAAAAAAACTAGAGCACTTAACAATTGATTTTCGTGGCCCGGGAAAAATTGATGTTTATGACAATCGGAGCAAGCAATGGCTATATGATGGAGATGCCCTTAAGTGGGCCGATACAGAGACCAGCAATTATATAAAGTCAGCGTATTCAAAAGATGCACTCTATACCGTTGACCCACATGATATGCATGCAAATCCTAGGTATCGTTATGCAACACAACACCTCACTTCTTTCTACGATACTTGCCCAAAATACACCAAAAATTGTAAATATACTCACCCAGGTTTCTTTTCAACCCTATTAATGACTGGGGTAGGTCTTGGCCTGCATATACAGGAGTTAATCAACAAGCAATTGGTGCAATGTTTGATCATTCATGAAGAAGATCATGAATTTATGCTGGCTTCTATGTATATCACTGATTGGGACACGATCATTTCACCATTTATTACTTTTGGACGGTCCATCACCTTATCTTTAAACAAGATAGCTAATCCAGAGGCTAGATACGGAATATTATGGAATTCAATTTACTATTTTGTGCCAGATTTCCCTTTATCAATGTTCTACTATAACCACCAAGGAAAAGCTAAATATAAAACTGCCATTAAAAAAATTCAAACGAATGCGCAAGCTCATGTTGGTACTTGGGGTTATTATGATGATGAAGTAAATCAATACGTTAATGCCGTTAATAACTTTAAAAATAAAGTTAAACCCATTAAAAAAGTAGAATATAAAGTATTTGAACATATTGCCATTGTTGGCAGTGGCCCTTCATTAGATACTAGAATAGAGGATCTAAAGTTCATAAAAGGTAAAGTTCCGATAGTTTCATGTGGCACTGCTCTTCAAGCACTATATAAACATGATATTATTCCCGATTATCATGTAGAGCTAGAGTCAGACATCCGTACGTACCAAGTATTAAAAAACATACCAAGCCATTTTTTGAGTAAAGTACATTTAATATGTGCGGCACAAGTTAATCCAAATATTCCAGCGCTCTTTAAGGATGTAAATATATTCCTTAAAGATAGCACAGCACTTTCTGAATTATTCGCCGTTCAAGAAGACATAATAGTGAAGGCGACACCAACCTGCACAAATGCTGCCCTGGGCCTATCTGTTCACTGGGGGGTTAATAATATATATACTTTCGGAATAGACTTTGGATTTAAAAATGTAAATAAACATCATTCCATAAACACCGTTTTTTACGAAGAAGATACCGTAAAAAAATTAAAATTAGACCCAAGAATAAATAATCTAAGGGAAATTGAAGATATTTATGGAAAGAAAATATTAACTAAACCAAACTATTTTACGGCATTCATAAGTTTTAGTGATGGTGTATACCTAGCTAACAAAGTCCATGGAATAAACATATTTAACTGTTCTGAAGGTGCTGAAATTTGCCACACAACAGTAACCAACAGCACGTCATTAAGGTTAAAAACTAAAGATTTAATGTTCAAAAAAACACCTATTCCACATCACAACCATAAAAATGATAGAGAATTAAAAACAGCCGAAAAGTTGTTTAGAGAAGCTCTATCCAACATGGCAGGCAGTATAATCGTGTTAACTAAGAATGGAGAATTCAATAATATTGAAGAGTTTTACCTATTAGTGCATGCGATTTCACGAGAAGTATTAAAGTTCTTAAAAATACATGGAAATATCTACTTTACTTTGCGAGGTTCAATATGGCATTACATATACGCCGGAGTCTCGATGGTCTTGAAACAAACAAATAGTGAGGAACAGAAAAAAGTTATATCACTTTGGTTAGAGTTTTTTACAGATTTCCTAGAGAACATTCCAGTACATTTTGACACTATCATTGAAAGATCCAACTCAACCAATAATCAATGGCTTAAACACGGCATAGACACCATTGAAGGAGGGGAAAGTTTTTCAACTAAATTAACTAATATAAACTATGAGGAATATCATTAAACATTAATGAAAACTTGGTAATGTCAAATTGGCTTATGAAGCAACCTGCCTCCACTAGCTTGCACTTACCCTATCAATCACTAGGTTTTTCAACGATTTTAGCCGGATAAAATCAATTTTATACTATCAGTTTTTGTTAAAAACTTGATATTTATTAGGTGTTATGGATACGGGTAAATTAAAAAATTTCATTCTATTGCTGCGAGCCTCCTCATCTTCATTATTTTCACCGCTTCGGCAAATTCGATATCATTATAGTTATCAATATCCACAGCTGACGTCCAATCCATTTCATAAAAAGTATGACCTTCGCTATAAAAGGTAACACTCTTTAAAAGCGAATCTATGGTAGATACAGATATCGCTCCGGTTGGGCAGTATAGCTCGGGCAAGGCCTGGGACTTCATGGATAAAGCTTTAGGAAAAAGAGGCTGAGGTTGAGAGTTTGCATCTAACTTAGCTGCCCACCATGGATTCATCCAGCCAAACTTAAAACAACCTATTTGTGCTTGTGAGGGTGAGTTATCAAAATTGTCAATTGCTTTTTGTATATCCTCTAACGTTCTGAGAGGACAATTAGCCATTAACTGTACGACGGTAGAAAAGCCTCCATTTAGCCTTGAAATGGTTTCGCAAATCGCTTGAGCAGTGCTACTTTTATCATCATAATATTGCTCTCGTAGAAAAGGCACTTCTGCTCCATACTTGAGGGAAATATCAGCAATTTCTTTATCTTCAGTGCTCACAATAACGCTATCAAAGCAGCCTGACTTTAACGCCGCCTCTATTGTCCACGCAATTAAAGGCTTCCCCATAAAGTCAATGATGTTTTTTCGAGGAACACGCTTACTACCGCCTCTAGCGGGTATTACAGCAACTCTACTCACCATAAAGTCCATCCCCCATCAACGACAAATGCTTGACCCGTTATAGATTTCTGCCTTGGGTCTAATGCCATTAGTAACCCGTTAAGCACATCATCATTATCTAACATTCTATGTTGCGGACAATTCTCGGAATAGCGATTGTAAAATTCTTCTGATGCCCGCCCACCAACACCACCAAATACCAAAGCATTAACCCTGGTAGAGTATTTATAAAGCCTGATGGCCATCTCCTTTACAAGATGCAATTGTGCCGCTTTTGATACACCATATTGAATAGCCGGTACGTCTTTAATATCACTATAAATATTAAAATTGGGAACAACCATGCCATAAATAGAACTGACAAAAATAATTTGTGTTAATGAATTAAATGTTAATAGTTTTTCAGTGAGATAGGTTGGGCCAGTGACGGCCATAGTTAACTCATTCAAAAAGTTTTCAGGGGACGGCCAACCATCAGCGTTTATGGCTAAAGAATCAGAGGACCTTGCATTATGAACAACCCAGTCAATGTCAATGGATTTCGTTGACAGGTTTTTAACGAGCAAGTCAATGGAATTTGAGTCTGTTATATCTAAGGGAATATACTCAATGCTTAAGTTTCTGTCTTTTCCTTTAAAATACGTGCCAATCACTCTACACCCCATTGATAAAAGCCCTTCACACATTACACTGCCAAGCCTTCCTGTTGCACCCGTCACTAAAACTGTTTTATCACTCCAGTTTTCAGTCATTATTGACCCCCATACTAAAAATATCTGACGATATTATTGTTTGTACTCTGGGTATTGAAATGACATTAGCCTCCCACTGCTTGACAGCCTCACTAATGCTATTTTTAAAGCAGGAAAAAGAATCTGTAAATATTTTAGTAATCGACAGATATTCACCTATATAGGTGATTTCGATTGAGCCAAGCCAATTGACGTCTGATATCAATTCAACACCTATAGAGTTATATGATAGGGACAAATAAACACGACCTGGAGTTATTATCTTTGATACTAATTTAGGTGTAGAGCTAATATTTAAAAAAGAAATAACTGGATCAATTATATGAGGTGAGTAAAACTCCCATTTATTTGGAGTGATTGCAGAAACATTCCTCACTTCACCTAAAGACTTTAACTCATTTACTGTTAGATAGATCTCCTCTGAAAATCGTATACTGCTAGTCGTAAAAATCTGACAATTACCACTCTGTAAAGAAAGTAAATACTCTGACTCTTTCCTTGAATGTGATAAGGGCTTATCTATAAATACCGGTTTCCCTGACTTTAAAATTTCCAGAAGAATAGGTTCCCTAAGAACAATATCATCTCTAGCCAGTAGAATTCCATCACATTTCTCGATAAGTTCGGGTAATGAATGAGCTATATTTAAAATTTTTGATGCTACTGATATAGATTTTGAGTCTTCACTATTTGGACACCAAATCCAGTCTACCGTCGCCGAATTTAATATGCATTCTGGCCAACTCTGTTGCTTTAAGTAATTTGCGATTTTAGGAAATCTAGTTTTCTCCATTTCAAAGTGATCATAACCATTACATATAGCCGACCAAGAGTATGGATGCCCATTTCCAGGGCTTAAACCAACCACCCCTAATTTCATCACTGTTAATTTCCATTTCCGATAGTATCAATAATGTTTTTATGTTTTAGAATTACTTTAGTAGTCGAAATTGCTTCATCTAATGGATAAAAATTGTCAATTTGATGGTTGCAAAACTTTAAGAATTCTACTGCTTGTTTTTCAAACATTGACTTATTGTCAGCAGGGTAAAAAGTATCAAAAGATTCATTTGTATAATGCACCGTTACATTCACTACGGGCGGCTTCCCCACTTCACGCCATTCAAACACCCCTTTTTCACCGACTACAACACAACCACGACGCCTTACTTTTGATAGTAAGTCCATATTCAAAGACAATAAAGTCCTATTATCAACTTTAAAAATGGCTTTTACTGACTCATCTTTAAACCCATATTTTCGATTACCAATCGAATAACTAAACTCATTATGATTACCAGGAAAAAGCTTATAAATAATGGCCAACTCATGACTAGCAACATCAAGCCAACAACCGCACGAAGTAGAATCTAAAGCATAAGATCTTATGTTATCTCTTTGCTGCGACAAGTCATGACAAAAATAAAAATCAGCTGAATAAATATCACCTAAAATATTCATATCCATTAGTTCTTTTAATTTTAATATAGGCCAATAGAAAAATAAATTACAGGCACTTACAATTCTATTACCATCATCAATATCAATAACTTTGTTTAGCTCTTCTTCTGAAGTAACAAGTGGTTTCTCAACAAAAATCGGTTTATCAAAACAAATTAACATTTCCAAATAGTGCAAGTGAGTATCACTTGGAGAGGATACGATATAGGCATCATAACTACTAAAATCTACATCTTTCTCACTATTAAACGTCGCCTCGATTTCAAATGGATCATAGGAATCAATATGACAGCCATGACCTGAAAAAACACTAAAATGTTTCTTGCCTATGGAGCCCATTCCTATCAACAAAATCTTCATAATGGATCCTTAACTGACTATACAGATTCTCTCTACTAATAGATTTATAAACAAGGGCATCATCCAGGTTACTTTCAACCCCATCATTTTAATCTAAAGTAAATTTCACATAGTAAAAATTCAACAATACCAAGAGACCAAGCACGGTGTAATACTTTTTATTTGAGTATATCCCATGTAATAGCCTCACCAATCTCTATATCTTTTCGAGCAACCATGGACAGTACTTTTTCTAAATGCTTTGGTTCTAAACCAAAACCCGGCCTAATTCGACGTATTTGACCGCATCGAATCTTCTCACCTTTCTTAATGTCATCTACAGCATATAAAGATCGGCGATAGCATAAGTTATCTCTTTCAACCTCGTTAACTTGGTAATTAATATCACCTAAAGACTCCCAACTAAGCCTTATGTCCTTACACAATAATTTCAACTCATTCGGTTCTATAGAGAAACTGCTATCAGCCCCCCCCATGCTACGATCTAGTATAAAATGCTTTTCAATAAAACAAGCTCCCAATGAGGCTGCCGAAACCGCTGCAATTGTACCCAGTGAATGATCAGACAACCCCACTAAAACACCAAAATCCTTTTTCAATTTCATCAACATTCTTACATTCATACTTTTAATGGGGGTAGGGTAAGAACTGACACAATGCAGTAATATTACATTGTCATTTTTACATTCTCGTATTACCGAAATGGCTTCTTCTATTTCATCATAATTGGCCATTCCAGTAGAGGCAATTATTGGCTTTCCGGTTCTGGCCACGTATTTAATTAGTGGTAAATCCGTTAATTCAAAACTCGCTATTTTGTAAGCACATACATTTAGGTCCTCTAACAGGTCAACCGCTGACTCATCAAACGGTGTACTAAAGCACGTAATTCCAATTTTCCTAGCATGGTCAAATATGGGTTTATGCCACTCAAATGGCGTATGCGCAGCTTGGTATAAATCATATAACGTTTGCCCTTTCCATAATCCAGTATTGATTTGAAAGTCGGGACGATTACAATTAATGGTCATGGTATCAGCAGTATAGGTTTGTAGCTTTATAGCGTCAGCACCACATATTTTTGCTTGAGTAATTGTCTTTAGCGCTGTTTCTATATTACCGTTATGATTGGCACTCATTTCAGCGACTACAAAAGGAGGATATCCTATACCGACTTTATGGCCGTCTATATTAATTACACCACCCATTTCACATAACCTCAATGTTACAATTTAAAAAATTTTACTAGCGATATACTGTTACATTCCCCCTAACTATTTAAGTTAGATACAAACAATATTTATAAACTATAATATAGTATTCTATAATTTTATTGGTAGTCATTTTAGATCTAAAAGCAACTCATAATTACCTAGCTTTTACCTTTGTATAAGCGCCCCCAATACCCCATCTAAAATACTATTTTATATATTTACTTTCTTAGGCAATGTATTCATCACCATCATTAAAAATAAAACCCGACCTCTTAAAGCATGTTTTACTCGCTTCGTTTGTAATTTTTATTTCAGCTTTTAGCCTCCCTTTATATCTACGCACTATTTCTTTCAACACCCTTGTTGCTAAGCCTATTTTTTGTGAAGAACCCCCTATTAATATAGACACTAGGAATCTATCCGAGCCGTCATTAGACAACCTAACAAATCCACATTTAGCACCCTTTATTTCCACCATGAAAAAATTATCTAATTCAAAAACAGATAGGTTCTCGAACCACTTATTATGCTCTTCAATAGTAGGAGGATTGGAATTATAGGAATATTTTCTAGCCTCAGGTTCATTTTGCCATTTCCAAATTTGATAGCTGTCATCCGAAGAAATTTTAGATAACTTAGGAGGATAGAAAGCAGCTAGAATCTGCATTACAATTCTTTGACTACCAAGCCCATCACATATTGAAAAATTTGAACTTACCATCCCGCTATAACCATTACCTGACAATTTAAAAACAAACTTAATAAAATCCTCCATTAGCCTATTTGTATTATCAAGAATATAACTTGCACCTATCCCAGAAAAATACCTAGCATTATCAAGTTGGTTTTTAGCCGAAACAACCAAAACACTTGGCAAGGACATTACAGCCCGCTCCCATGACATCCCTCCTGGCGAACCCAACATTACATCTGCCCATAACATCTGATCTTGCATTTCAAAATCATCTACAATAAGAGTTACATTTTCAAATCTTGAGCAAAATCCTCTAATTTCGGTAATATCTGTGGAGCTTGATGACATAAGGATACGCACCTCATTAAATAAAGTAGCAAGCCTATCTTCAAGAAACCTTAGTGTTAATGATCTATTATCAACACCTCCAAAACAAATTAGTAAGTTCCCACGAAAATATCCTTTAGCATGCTTGACCTGTGACTCACCCCTAATATCTAGAAATTTTGAATTTACCAATGCGTAATCATTTCCTAGTAAATATTTACCAACGAAATTAGAATACGATTCAAAATCTGATATCTTGCATAACCTACTTGAGTTTAATAGGAAATCCAAGGCCATATCAGAACAAATAAAATCTGTTATAAATAGAGTTTTTATCGTAGGTTTCGTATGCTTTACCATTTCAATAAATCTTGATGACAAACCATAATGATCAACTACAATAAGATCTGAATTTAATACTTTACTTTCTAATGATATTGCATCTTCCACCTGAACTTCATCGGGCCATTCACTTTCAACATCACGATTTACAAGTGGAATAAAAACCTCATGAACATCAATAAAATCGTTCCTAATTTTTGGAATAGGTAATCTATCTATGTTTTTTATATGAAAACTTGAATATAAATTATGTTTAGCCAACTCTTCAGATAATACTAAACAACGTGAAAAATGTCCCATTCCTATTGATTCTGATATATCACACCGAAACAACACTCGCATACAATGCCCGTAATTCTTCTATCCGAAAAACTTTCATTAAAATGTATTTTTACCAGTTAAACGAGGTCAGTCCATTTAATTGAACTTCCTTTAGAAACATCCTTACTTAATTTACTATTCATAAGTAAGTCATGGTGTTCTGGGCCAACGCCAAAACCAGGTCTTCGATACTCCCATTTACAAAAATTGAGACACTCTCCTGCCCTCGCATCTTCAGATAAATAGAAGCTACGCCTAACTTCTTTCCGATTTTCAATTTGATCTAAAGATAGAGATCTACGAGTATGGCCTAGAGCAATTTCCAAATCCCTGATGGATTTTACAAAATTTGACATTTGAGCAGGTTCAATCGACATTATATGTTCAACACTTGGCGTACAACGGTCTAGTGTAATCGTCTTCTCTACCAAGTTTGCGCCAAGGGCAACAGCTGCAATATCCATTTCCCAACCCGGTGTATGGTCACTAAAAGCCACAGGGCAATTAAACATCCTTTTTAGCGTAGGAATCATATTCAAATTAATGCTTTCGAGGTGGGCAGGATAACCTGAAGGGCATTGGTGAATAATGACATCTCTACCACCCGCTTGAGAAATTACATCCATAGCCTGTTCAACTTCACCCAAAGAGGCATTACCCGTATCGATCTGGATCACCATGTCCGTCTGGGCTGCTAGACGCAGTAAGGGGTAATGGTTTAGGTCAGCTGAGGCGATTTTAATTGATTGGCAACCTATATCTTGCAATAGTTCAACCTCATCTTCAAAGCCAGCAGTGGCAAAAAATGCCAACCCCAGTGTGTCTGCATGTTTCTTTAACTCTATCCATTCATTTTTTGTAAGAGACCTGCTTTTCAATAATTCATATAAAGGTCTCTTAATTTTTTTTGTTTCACCTGTTTTTTTATCAATCAATATCTCAAAATCGAATAGTTGATTCTTATCAGCTACCAAACGATCTGGATCTATAATCTGGAACTTAATGGCATCCGCACCATGTTCTTTAGCCAAGTCAATGAGCTTTTTAGCGGTATTAAATCCATCATGAGTTGGACCAGCTTCGAAAGTTATATAACATGGTCCATCATCGGATATTTCTCTATTATTAATTCTGACACCCATAAAAACTCCGGCATATTATTAAATACTATTTATGATTTCTATAACATTTTTTTGAGTAGAACATTCGAGTTCAATATAAATTGGAAGAGATAAAACGCGATCATAAAACATATCAGAATTTGGCCACCTCCCCTTTACATCTTGATAAAATGGCTGTTTGTAAATAGGTATGTAATGAACTTGTGTCTTTATTCCGTTATCCAAAAATTTGTTATATAAACACATTCTTTTTTCTTGTGATTTCAACAGTATAGGAAAAATATGGTAACTAGATCGGCCATACCCTAATTCACTAAGGCAAACTACCTCAGGGTTATCAATCTTTTCTATATATCTAGCAGCAATTTCCCTTCGTGAACTTACAAAATATGGTAATCGCTTTGATTGAGACAAGCCTAAGGATGCATTAATATCAGGCATCCTGTAGTTATAACCCAGCCCTATTTGCTCATAAAACCATGGAGCTACATCTTGTTTAGGTGTTATTCCGTGACTTCGAAAACAAGACATTTTTTCGGATAATTTAGCGCTATTAGTGACTGCTACCCCACCCTCACCTGTGGTAATCATTTTTACTGGATGGAAACTAAAAACACTGATATCGCTATATTCACAATTACCAACACAACTATTTAAATAGCTTGCCCCTAGTGCATGACATGCATCCTCAATAACTCTAAAACCATATACCTTAGACAATATTGAAATAGCTTTCATGTCACAGCTCTGACCGGAATAATGGACAGGAATAACGATTTTAGGAAGGGTATTACTTTTCTTTGCTTGGATTAACTTTTCTTCAAGCGCTGACACACTCATTAACCCTGTGCTGATATCTATATCCACAAAATCAACTTGAGCACCACAATATCTAGCGCAATTAGCACTGGCTACAAATGAAATCGGCGACGTCCACACAATGTCACCTGGCTTTAGCCCTAGTGATAGACAAGCAACATGTAAGGCTGCAGTTCCACTATTAACAGAAATGGCATATTTAACTGTACATAAGTCAGATATAGCCGACTCAAAAAACTCAACTTGTTTACCCTGAGTCAAATGACTAGATTTAAGAACTTCGATTACAGAAGTAATATCATCGTCATTGATGGACTGTCTACCATAGTAAATCATGCGTGTGCTTTTTCTAATAACTGCCTTGTTTCAGCCACACTTAGAAACCAGTCATTAGTTCCTGAATCATAGGAAAACCCTTGACCAACAGGGCGACCTTTTTCTCCAGAATTATTTGTCAAATAATCAACTTTCCCATCAAAAAAAGTAATTGATGGCGAAATGACGTAATGATCTTCGAACTCAATGGTTCTATAACTATCATCTTTAGGGCACATTTTTTCATGTAATTTTTCACCTGGTCGAATACCGATTTCATCTAGTTTTACATCTGATGAAATTGCTTTCGCTAAATCGATCATTTTTACTGATGGAATTTTAGGCACAAATATTTCACCACCTTTCATTCTTGAAAAATTATCAATAACAAAGTCAACACCTTGTTGTAAAGTAATCCAAAATCGAGTCATATTTAAATCCGTAATAGGGAGTGTATCTGCCCCTTCAGCAATCAACTTTCTAAAAAATGGAACGACAGATCCTCTTGACCCCACTACATTCCCATAACGAACCACTGCAAACCTTGGTAACTTACCGCCTACCATGTTATTAGCGGCAACAAATAATTTGTCTGAACACAGCTTTGTAGCACCATATAAGTTAACTGGATTGGCAGCCTTATCTGTGGAAAGAGCAATCACTTTTTTAACATTATTGTGTATGGCAGCATGAATAACATTTTCTGCGCCATCAATATTGGTTTTAATACATTCGGTAGGGTTGTACTCGGCAGCAGGCACATGTTTCATGGCTGCGGCATGAATGATGTAATCCACGCCGTTAAAAGCTTGTATCAATCGCTCCTTATCTCGTACATCGCCAATAAAATAGCGCATTACCGGCTGATTATAGACTTGCTGCATCTCATACTGTTTTAACTCGTCGCGAGAAAATACAATTATCTTTTTTGGCTTGTAGCGTGTTAATAACGTATGTACATATTGCTTGCCAAAGGAGCCGGTACCGCCGGTAATCAGTATGGTTTGACCGTCAAACATATTTGGCCTCCGCTATTTCTTGAGCTGTCAATTTACTATCGACAATATTTGTTAATACTTAAGGAATGCAATAGACGAACCAAGTCCCCCCCTGATTGGATAAATACTAAATGCTGGGGCTCTTGGTTATTCAAGAAAAGCGTCGCGTCACTAGAGCTTGAGCATGTATTTAGCGTCACCTTGACCACGATGGTGACGTGACCTCGTACTAGGGAACATCTTAGTTAAATTTTACGGTTTTGTTCATAGGAGTAATTAATTCCTGCTTTATTTTTTAGATCTTTTTATTCTATAAGAACTTGCCAGGACCCCATCAATAACATTAAAACTGCCTAACACAGAACTTATTAAAAAGACTCAGGCTAAATTCCTATCATACTGGCTAACTAAACTTTACAGGGTATTAAACAAAGACAATCGGCTTATCTGAGTAAAGCTCTGTTGTGACGCTTCCAACAAAAAGGATTGTAAAGACAAACGACTTACCGCCTCAGCAAAATCGACATCCTGAAGCTGGCTTAATATATCCTGGCTCACCAGGTCCACATCTGCATGTAAATTCTCGATATTATCAATGGTGTTTAAACGTCCACCAATTTCGCTGCGCACCTCCGATACACTGGTTTGCGCAAAGTCCATATTCAGTAATGTAGTTTCCAATAATTTTTCTAATGCGGCACTTTGTTCCGGTGTGTCGCCCAGAGTGCGCAATCCCTCTACCAAACCCGAGATTGTATCCAGTAACGGCTGCTTTTTACTGCTGTTAACGAAAAAACTGTCTCCAGGCTCTGGGTCGCCCGACAACTTGAAACTTGCTCCTTCCACCACGACTGAGGTACCCGGGCTAAAGGCCACACCGGTTAAGCCGTTTATGGGTCGATTTTCGGTACGGGTCATAACACTAAAATTTGGGCCTGGTGGCGAAATAAAACCATCAGGGTTAAATCGTATCACCATGTCTTCAGGGTAAAAGCTATCATAGGCAGCCTGATCCGTTATAAATCCATTACTTATAAAACCGCTTCCTATGTTGCTCGTACTATCCTCAGTAAAAAAGGTGTTTTCGGCACTTTCAACATCTACAAATAGTTTTTTACCTGAGTCATTGGTTTGCACTCGGGTACTGTTGCTAATCCCCAAACTGCGCTCGCCATCATCTCCCTGGTATGTAACGCCGCCTCCTGGTCTAGGTTGAAACGGTTCGGTTTCCCCTTTAAAACCTGAAAAAATATAGGTATTATTGGGGTCCTTGGTGTTCATTAAGTCTACTAGGGCCTTATAACGCTCTTCTATTTCGATGGCAAGATACGTCCTGTCCTCCTGTGTCATGGAGCCATTACCTGCGTTGACCGTTAATTCTCGTATTTTTGAAATATTATCAGTCACACCAGTTAAGATGGCTTCTTCTAAGTTTTGACGATTCCTCGTGGATATGACATTTTTTTCATACTGGTTTCTAAGGCTAATGTCCTGTTGTAATTGCAAGATTTGAGTGGTGGCAATGGGATCGTCGGCCGGGGTTAGCACCTTACGACCGGTGGAGATCTGCAGTTGGGTGGTCGTGGTCGATTTTTGATTATCCAGAATGGATCGAACACCAGAGTTAAACTGTTGCATGGTGGATATACGCATGATGTGCTCCTTTTAATCTGGTTTGTTGGACGATAGTTTTTTGTATAGGGCCACCCCCTTGGCGACCCTTCAGTATATTGATGATTCATCGGGCGGGAGACTGCCCTCCTACAAATGATCAATCACCTAAAAATGCTAATTAATGTGCTAAACAAATCTCTGGCCACACTGATCACCTGGGCCGAGGCGTTATAACCCAGTTCAAAACGAATCAGATTAGCGGCCTCTTCATCTAAATTCACCCCACTGACACCGTCCACACTGTCTTGAGTATTTTGCAACAGCACCTTGGCACTTTCGGTGTTAATTTGTGCACGGGCGGTAATAGACCCTACTTCTTCCACCATACGACCATAGGCTTCACTGATGGTCATATCCCCTTCTATAATTTCTTGGGTTTGTATGCTTCCCAATAAAGCACCGTTACGATTATCGGTGACCGCATCACTATTAAAATTTACATAAAATTGGTCACCCGCGCTGGCATTGCCCTCCATAGTCAGCTCATAACCAAGATAGGTAGGGATTTGATTTGTGAATTCCTCAAATAAATTGCTTAACGGGGGTTCCGACTCCATGACGATGCCCTCATCCATTACTACCTTTACTCGCCCACCCATAGTGAGCTTGGCGCTGCCATTAGTAGCTTTAGGGCTGATGTCCAATTCAGTATGAAACAAGATATTGCCCTTTTCATCAATATCCACCCTCAGTTTGCCGTTGAAGAAGAAAGGAGTACTAGTGATTTGCGTCTCTATGGCGGTAATCAACTCGGCTCCGGTGGCATAGGTTCCGGTGAGCGAAATGTTAAACGTGCCCTGCCCCTGCACCTCAAATTCATAGGTGTATGGCCCCCCCTCACTGAAGTCATAACCTTCAAATTTTGATAGGGGATTAGATGAGGTGGCTCCGGTGGCCTTAACAAAGGTATTTTGTCCATTGCTCACAGTCATACTATCGCCATGATCTCCTTGCAGCTCTATGGCCAGGTCTTCACCATTTAATGCGGTAATGGTCACCGTGGCACCATCACTCTTGGCCACTATGCCCATGGCCTGAAAAGTAAAGTTACTATTGATGCGATCGGCAATAAAATTCGCATTCACTGGGTTGGGCACCGTCTGTGGATAGTTAAGGTCATATTTAACCTGCCCTATGGCTAGAGTATCTGTGAGCTCTATGCCGTTTAGAAAAAAATCCTGGTCCAGAAAGCCAATACTGTCACTGACAAAGTTACTCAGTTGCAAGGTTGTGCGTGCGCTGGCCGATATACCCTTCTGATCATTCAGGGTCTTGGCAATCTCACTGGCTGGGGTATTGGCACCGATGGAAATAACGCTGCGCTGTATGGTGCCACCGGTAACGGGGTCGGGGTCACTAAAACGAATACGTGCCGGAAACAAGCCATTACCCGGCGTGGTGGTTGGCATTATATAATCCTGGTAAAAAAAGTCGGCCGGTAAATAGCCTCCCAAGCTGTTGACCGCCGTCTTGCCCTCATTTGCAGGCAGTAAGTCATTCGCTATACCGGACACATATACTTGCTGCATGATGGGCGGATTTAACGGCACCGGATTGGCAGGATCAGTATTATCCAATACGTCATAACGAGTATCACTGGTAAACCGAATGACCAGAGGCGGCGATAGCTGCCCTGGTAACTCAAAGCTGGATGCATTGGCATCCGTCACGACGCCTGGACTGATGATGGCATGCCCTATATTGCCCACGTCAAATTCTGTCATCACCGCACTGGCCAAAGCAATTTCCTGCGGCAAGTTAATATCCAGTTCAATTTGGCTGGCACCGTTGCGGGTGGGCATTATATAAAACCGGTCTCCAGCCTTAAAAGTACCGGCCTCAAAGGTAAGATCAAAGCCTTCCACCTCAAAGCTTTCCGGGAAGGTAGTGCTAAGGGCGTTGGTGAACATCTCCTTGCCATCACTGATGCGAGTAACCTTAAAGGTATAATCATTAGGGCCAATAAACTTCACCTCGTACTCGCTATCGGTGAGTTGGTTAGGGTCTGTGATATAGACCCCCAGTACCCTGTCATTGGGTTGAGCATTGTCGGCGTTACCCACCACCCGGTTATGGGCAAAAAATGGATCGTTCACATCTTCAAAAAATAGCCCGCCCGCCTGGCCGTTAATATCAATTCCTAATGCATGTTGCTGATTAATATTAAATTGCAATGCGATGGCGGTTCGACCCAGACGGTTCATAACTGGGTCGAGCACTTCACTACGATAATCCAGTAGCCCACCCATCTTCCCCCCCTGAATTTGCGAAGTCACATCCTGTTCCACGCCATTAATGGTAAACACCACCGCATCCCGGGTGGGGTCTTGGCCGCCTATCTGGGTTGTGAGCCGATTGAAGTCCTTGCCGATAACCAGAGCCTGACCATTGCCAATGAAGACGTTTACCGCCGCATTACCCTGCTGCACCACTGACACGCTCACCAATTCTGATAATTCTTTAATGGCCAAATCCCGTTTATCCAATAGGTCATTTGGGGCATTGCCGCTGGCGCTGGAGCTGGAAAATTGAATCTGCACGTTTAACTCGGCAATGGCTTCCCCCAGAGTCGTGATTTGAGTGGCCATGGAGCCCAGTTGCCCGTTGATAATGTTGTTGTAGTCGTTCAGGCGATCTTGTATGGAATGAAATCTGTCCACCATACCCTGTGATTCACTGAT
>MAAA01014071.1_pt1 | contig 25157 bp, 16 predicted proteins | sample 1115971 | NCBI WGS metagenome assembly MAAA01 (sample SAMN04961123, study PRJNA320927) | seawater metagenome | isolation source: sample BD02T6 sea water enriched with oil for 6 days | place: USA:Gulf of Mexico | collected 2013-07-27 | reverse complement strand
CAGCAATTTCACGAGATAAGTTATCCGTTCCAATGTTTCTAATAGCTCAACGCGGCTATCTAAATGGTAAGTACTCAATTTTGGATTACGGTTGTGGTCGTGGTGACGATTTAAGAGAGTTAGAGTTTCACAATATAGATTGCATGGGTTGGGACCCTGTTCACAGGCCAGACATAGACATAGAGTCTAGTGATATCGTCAACCTGGGCTTTGTAATTAACGTAATTGAGGATAAAGATGAGCGTATAGAGACTCTTCAGCGAGCTTTTAGCTACACTAAAAAGCTATTAATTGTGTCTGCTATGCTAGGCAACGAAAGTGTTTATGAGCGCTTCAAACCCTATAAAGATGGCGTCATTACGTCCCGCAATACTTTTCAAAAATACTATGCCCAAAGTGAGCTTCAGAACTTTATTGAGAGTCATTTAAATGAAGCTGCTGTAGCAATAGCGCCAGGTGTTTTTGCGGTATTTAAAGATAAGATTGAAGAGCAGTCCTATTTACTAGATCGTCAAAAAACCCGATATCAATGGAGGCATTTAAGCAGTAAACCCCCTAAAGAAGTCACTATTAAGAAAAACAAAGAGCTATACGATAGGTATACTGAGTTATTTCAAGATTTCTGGCAAACGACCTTGGATTTAGGCCGCCTACCTGCCAATGATGAATTCGAACATTCGGAACAGCTTCGTTTAGTGATCGGGTCGCATAACAAGGCGTTAACGCTCTGTAAGCGCCAATTAGATCCAGATGACTTTCTTATATCCCAACAGTTGGAGACTGATAATCTATTGGTGCATTTCGCTCTTAGCTTCTTTAAAAAACGAGATGCTTACATCCGCATGCCCCAAAGAATCCAGCGCAGCGTGAAGGCATTTTTTGGAAGTTACTCACAGGCTCGTGAATTAGGAAAAGAACTTTTATACAGCGTTTCCAACCCTAAAAACATTTTCGACGCATGTATTTATGCCAATAATTTATTACCCGCAAGCCAACTAAATGGCCAGCATGACTTAACATTCCATAAAGACTACTTAAACCAATGCCCTAAATTATTAAGAGTATATGTGGGCTGCGCCTTACAAATGTACGGAGAGCTTAATGAAGTGAGTTTGATAAAAGTCCACATCATGAGCGGGAAAGTGACTTTGATGATTTATGACGACTGGGATAAAGATGTCCCATTATTAAAGGAGCGCATCAAGATAAAAATGCGTGAGCAGGACATAGATTTCTTTGATTATTATGGAGAATTCAAACCCCAACCATTACCTAACAAACTTGATTATCTACCTAAGCAACCTTAATTCATTAGCAATTAAATCCCATGGGACATTTCTCGTTAAATGACACCAAGAAATCCTTAAGGCACCTTTAATCTCTTCCTCATCTAACCCCATGGCCTCAAGCACATGACTTGCAGTGTAACTACTAGAAGTACAAGCTGATCCGTTAGAAATTGCCGCTATGCCTTTTAGGGCAACTAACGCTGCCTCCGAATTCACACCAGAAATTGAAACATTAATAACATTTGGCAAGGTGTTATCGCCATGTACTTTTCCGCCTAAATCACTAAAAACTGCCATCGCATCCAATTTAATCTTTTCACAATGCTTCAGCCAGTGCTCGTTATTGCTCTCTGCTAATTCAGATGCCAGACCAAAACCTGCAATCAAAGCTACAGGTAGAGTACCTGGACGAATCCCTTTTTCTTGCCCACCGCCATACATTAATGGCTGTAACGGTGGCCTTTGGTAGTCTCTACGCCGAACTATTAGAGCTCCAATACCTTTAGGAGCATAAATTTTATGTCCACTTACACTAATCAAATCTATACGTTCATGCTTTAGAGCTTTAAGTAGTTTCCCAAACCCCTGAGCAGCATCTACGTGAAAGTAGATATCACTTCCCTCTAAAGAATCGGCAACTTCTTCAATAGGCTGAATAACCCCCGTCTCATTGTTGACCTGCATCATACTGATCAATCCGGTATTTTCCGTTAAAGCAGCTTTAACTTGGGCTAGGGTAACAGCCCCATTGTCAACTGGATCTAAATACGTCACTTCAAACCCCTGCTTTTCTAGTTCAGCACAAGGCTCTAACACTGCTTTATGCTCTATGGCAGTAGTTATAATGTGTGTTTTTCCCCGATCCTTCAGAGCTACAGCTAAGCCTAATATAGCCAAGTTGTTACTCTCAGTGGCTCCACTGGTGAAAATCACCTCATTTTTTTGAGCATCGACGACGTCTGCTACCTGCCGACGGGCTGCCTCAACGGCACTTTTTGCTGTCGTACCATATAGATGAGTACGACTACCTGAATTACCAAACTCAACTTCCATAAAATGACGCACCACCTCAGCAACCTCAGGTATAATCGGGGTTGTCGCATTACAATCCAAATATATCGTCATTTTTACAAAAAAAGCCTTGTTTGTAAGTTTTCTAAGGAATAACATTGTTTGTATATTAACATACAAACATCAGTTCACGCTACAGGACATACAAACAAGTGGATACTTCCTTTGAATATGTATTCCCCGCCATTCGCGGCATTCAAGCCGGCAGGGAATATTACACCTCAATGTGCCCCCTAAAGCTTATACCTAAGTTATTCACATTTGATGACGAAGAACTCGTGCCTGAGCTTCGAGCTCAACGCATCCTTAATCGCTCTCGTATCCCAGATATGGCGCAATACTTAGTAGAAAATAAAAAGAACTACGTCTTTTCAGCGATTACCGCATCCATTGATGGCAAGGTTCTATTTGAACCCTATGGAGAAGAAGGTGACATTAGCCGCATAGGCACATTGAAAATTGATATGAATTCTCAGTTTATTATCAACGATGGACAGCACCGTAGAGCCGCCATAGCTGAGGCACTAAAAAAGGAACCTAGGCTAGGAGATGAAACCATCTCAGTTGTGTTCTTTATAGACAAAGGCCTAAAACGCTGCCAACAGATGTTTGCCGACTTAAATCGATACGCAGTACGACCAAGCAAATCACTAGGGTTACTTTATGATCACAGGGATGACAGAGCCCAAATAACCAAATTGGTCGCTCTAAAATCAAGTGCCTTTGGCGACCTAGTTGAAATGGAAAAATCGGCTCTATCACCACGCTCGCGCAAACTATTTACACTTAGTGCCTTACACTCGGCCAATAATGCACTACTAAAAGGCAAGGATATCAAGGATAGTGAAGCTGCGATAAGCCTATCAATTCAATTTTGGGACGAGCTTGGGAAACAGATAAAGGAATGGGTACAAGTGAAAGATTCAAAGATCACTTCCGGAGATATTCGCCAAGACTTCGTTCACTGCCATGCAATTATGCTACAAGCGATAGGAAATGTTGGTAATGAGCTTTTACACATGTCGAAGACTGAGCAAAAGAAGCGAATAAAATTGCTCAACAAAATAAATTGGAAACGATCCAATAGTAAAATATGGGAAGGCCGTGCCATGGTAGGCGGGCGTATGCAAAAAGGATCAAATAACGTAACCCTATCGGCCAATTACCTAAAAAAGAAATTAGGTATTGAGTTAACACCTGAAGAGCAACGTAGTGAAGACGCTTTTAAAAGAGGACAGCATGTCTAGTAACATAGTAACCGACCGTAAAACCGTTTTTAAAAAACTCGGTTACAAAGAAACGATTTCCAAACTAATTACACAAACTCAAGAACTTTATCTTTCAGATGAAATCCCATGGGTGCTTGGGTACAGTGGCGGCAAAGATTCAACTGCGATTTTACAGATCGTTTGGCAGGCAATTGAGAGCCTGCCTAAAGAGAAACAAATTAAACCCGTGCACGTTATCAGCACTGACACTCTAGTCGAAAACCCAATTATTGCCCAATGGGTAGCACGCTCACTAACTCAAATGCAACAAGCAGCAGATAGCAAAGGCTTACCCATACAACCACATCGATTAACTCCAGAAGTCCAAGATAGGTTCTGGGTGAACTTAATTGGTAAAGGATATCCTGCCCCCCGCCCTAAATTTCGTTGGTGCACAAGCCGCCTAAAAATTTCACCTTCTAATAACTTCATTAGCAACATGGTTAAAACTAATGGTGAAGCCATATTAATCTTAGGCACAAGAAAAGCAGAAAGTTCTTCACGTGCTGCAAACATGAAGAAGTACGAACAAGGCAGTACTCGTGATTTATTAAGCCGAAACAAAGAGTTAGATCGAGTATGGGTTTATACACCAGTTGCTGACTGGCATGACGATGATGTTTGGCAATATCTCATGCAAGAAAAAAACCCCTGGGGCTTTAAAAATGAAGATCTATTGAACATGTACCAAGGGGCTACATCAGATGGAGAATGTCCGCTAGTGGTAGATACCAGTACGCCTAGCTGTGGTGACAGCCGCTTTGGCTGCTATGTATGCACCATGGTTGGAGAGGATAAATCCATGGCTGCAATGATCCAGAATGACGATGAAAAAGAATGGATGCTGCCTCTACTTGAATTACGCAATAAATGGCTAGACATTACAGCCCCAAAGAAAGATGACAAAAATATCAAAATTGATATTGAGCGTCAGCATCGTGACTTCAGGCGTATGAACGGCACACTTACTATGCATAATGACCGATTAGTACACGGACCGTATAAACAAAGTTATCGTGCGCAGTTATTGGAAGCCGTACTCAAAGCTGAAATAACGGCACGAAAACTGGCCCCCAAAGAAATATTGAATTTAGAGCTAATTACACTCGAAGATTTAGAAGAAATTCGCCGTATTTGGGTAATGGAAAAACATGAAATAGAGGATACCTTACCCTCTATTTATGAAAAAGTACGAGGGGAGGTTTACCCCGGAAAGCGCATAGAAGAAGGTCAGGTTTTTAAAGCCGACGACATGGCCCTATTAAAAGAAATTTGCAAAGAGCAAGCAGCTGATACAGAGGGCTTACATTATGAGCTCATTAGGGACCTTTTACACATAGAGCATCAAAATCGTACAATGATGCGCCGCAGTGGACTATTCGACTCAATAGATAAAACATTGGAACGATGCGCCTTTAAAACCGAAGAAGAAGCACTAGAGTTTGCTAAAACTCGTAAAGAAACTCGCGATAGTATCGATAATCAAGAAGAGAATATCATGCTTTTTAACGATGCTATGAACTCTTAAGTTAGGCAGTAACATGATATTCACTGAAATTGTAATTCACAACTTTGGCATATATAAAGGCCGACATACTGTTGACCTTAAACCAAAGAGCGCCAATAAACCGGTCATTCTATTTGGAGGACTAAATGGCGGGGGAAAAACAACATTTTTAGATGCCCTGCAACTAACTCTTTACGGGAAGTTTGCTAAATGTTCTAACCGGGGCGCATTAAGCTATCTTGATTACCTAAAAGAAACCATCAACCGCTATGCAAAGCCCGAGGAAGGATCAGCCTTAGAGCTGGAGTTTATTTACTTTAACGAAGGTAATGAAACCACCTACCGAATTAAGAGGTTTTGGAAAAGTACAGGTAAGGGAATAAAAGAAACCACCGAGGTCATCAAGAACGGCGTACTCGACCCTGCTATGTCAGAACAATGGTATGAATATGTTGATGAATTCATACCTAGTAATATTTCTGGTCTCTTTTTCTTTGATGGCGAACAAATAGAGAATCTAGCGAACCCTGAAAGCTCTGCTGACATTATAAAAACCGGTATAATGTCACTACTTGGTCTAGATTTAGTAGACAAGTTACATGACGATTTAAAAACAGTTGAACGCCGCCGCCTAGCAAAAAACACTAGTAGTAAAAATTCAGGCAAAATTAAACTTATTGAAGATTTAATTGACAAATTAAATACTCAGATAAAAGTTCACAATGCAAAACTAGCCAGTAAATCCAGTGAAATGGACAACTTAACCACACAAATAAAGACATCTAAAAAAGACTATAAAAAACACGGCGGTGAGCTTTACGAGCAACGTGATTTAATTGAAAAGCAACACGACTTTCACATGCAGAAATTACAAAATACCGAAGAGGGTATTCGTAAGTATGCAGAAGGTGCTGCACCATTAACAATGTTAAAATCACTCATGAGTAGAGCCCAGAAACAAAGCCAAATAGAGAGCAAATCCATAGGAAACAGAGAGCTTGTAACAGCGTTAGAAGGACGCGATCTAGACATTATTGAAATATTTGCCGAAAAGTCGACAAATAAGAATAGCGTCTCACTATTAACTGATCTATTGGCTACTGACAGGCTACAAAGACTAGAGTCTGCACAGCAAATTACTCCATTGAATATTCACCCTGAAGTTTTAGCACAATTTGATAAAGACTTTTTTAGTGCTCATAAGAAAGAAACTAAAAACCTTAAATTATCATTCGAGCAATTAAGTGAAGAAGTTGCTATGAGTGATAAGCAACTATCAGTCATTCCAGAAGCGGATATGATCAAAGCAGTGGCTAAGGCCTTAAAAATGGCAGAAGACAAGCATAAAATTGCGCAAGGTGAGCTCAATGTGCTTCAAGCTGGCTACAATGACACCCTTAAAATACTTGCTATTAAACAAAATGAGTTAGATCGCTTACTACACACGGCCAATAATGAACAACTTAATGCCCATCGGGACAAACGTATTTTAGAACATACTGCAGAAGTTAAACATACATTAACGCTATATCGAAAAGCATTAACCAATAAACATATCGGGCGATTAGAGTCGCTAATTACAGAAAGTTTTACAGGGCTAATTAGAAAAAGTGATTTGGTGGATAATATCAGCATCAACCCTGACGATTTCACGTTAAACATAATTAGCAAGGAAGGTGAAATTATACCGGCAACAAGGCTTTCAGCAGGTGAGCGTCAACTATTGGCCATATCTATATTATGGGGCCTAGCAAAAGCATCTGGTCGCCCACTTCCCGTTATTATCGATACACCGTTAGGGCGCCTAGATAGTGAACATAGAGGGCACCTTGTTGACAACTACTTCCCCAACGCTAGCCACCAGGTTATTTTGCTGTCTACCGACACAGAAATTGACAGTGAATACCGTGATAGCCTATCTAAGAGTATTGGTAAGGAATACCATATTCAATATCAGCAGGAGTTGCAGAGCTCTACGATTACTCCAGGATACTTTTAAAGGCGAATAAAGATGATAGAAACAGTACGCATCTCAGAAAAAGGCAAACAACAGCTGAAGCGCCTTAAACGTAATACCGGTATCACAAACTGGAACACCTTATGCCGCTGGGCCCTTTGCACGTCACTGGCAGAGAAGTCGATTCCGCCAGAAGAAGACATTCCTTCTGATAGCAATATCGAAATGAGCTGGAAGACATTTTCAGGCCAATATGAAAGCGTTTATGAAGCGTTAATTAAACAGCGTCTTATAGATGATGGCCTTTCACCAGAAGATACCAATATGTGGTTTAGGGTGCACCTTCATAGAGGTATCAGCTACCTAAATAACAAAGTGAATAGCTTGCCTGATTTGGCATTAATGAATTAAGTATAAAGAGTAAATTACTAAAGGACTCAAGGGATTGAACGAAAGAAACGATATAGACTATCCTATTTGGCGTAAGAAGGTCGATTCTAGCTTCCTTAACGATACGGTAACGCCAATTCCAAAGTGGCTTTGGGAAGTATGGGATATCGAAGAAATTTTTGACTCAGTGAGATCAAAAAATGATACCCATTCTGAAGTTACTATTTACTTTGACGGTGACACATACAAAGGAAATGTAACTTTCTCGACTCAAACAGGTGGCAGAACACTTTGCCGACTGCACTTCGCCCTAGGCTTGCACAGCCTGTTAAAAGAACGGTTCTTGATGACGTACATGCGCTCTTTAGAAGGACAAATTCGTAAGTCACAGGGCAGCAAGCAAGATATCGAATTAGTCATTCCATTCTGGGAATTTATTGACATTGAATTTGACTGCAACAACAAACACTTTATCTTTACTTGCCATTACAACCAACAGCCTATTTTTCCTGAACTATTTAAAAAGCTAATTAGTTCACCATCAATCAAAATAATAGATGATGAATTAAATGGCAAAGAAACCCACAGGATACAAAAGCAAGACTGGAAGCCTAGAGCCGAGTACAAGACAGAAATTGGCGCTGAGAATGTCATATATACACTAATAGACACTCAGAATCAGCTTATCTATGTGGGTGAGGCCAAGAAGCTGATTGCCCGCTTTGATAACGGCCACCCTGACATTAAGAGTTGGGACTACTATCGATATAATGTATTGCCAAAATCACTTGAGGAATTTCGTGTAACGATTGAACGTATGGCTATTCGAGATTTGGCCGGATTATTAACGAATAAAAGCGATATTTCGAAAATTGAAATATCGCCTTATAAGTTAGCCAATAGAAAAATCGATTTGTAATATTACATAGAGGCTTCGCCTAATCACAGCTACTACCTACCATACCTTCTGACTAAAGTTGCTAAAAACAAGCTAGTAAAAAATAGTCCACCTAATGCTTCAATCATCGCTATAAAACGGCTAAATCCTTCACTAGGAGAAAAATCCCCATAACCCAGAGTACTAAAAGTAACTACACTAAAGTAAAACGAATCCCACAATACACTAGTCCAACATGTAGAATAATTTAACACTGTTTGCTCTACCCCCCCCTTCGTTATTCCGAGAAAACTATACAGAACTGTGCAAACAAAGATAAAAAACAATGCCCAAGATGCTACTTTTCTTGGATTCTGACAAAAATCAGAAACCCCTCCTAGAATAGAATAGATCACCTTAATTCCAAATTGATTGCTGATCTTTGCTATTAAATTGTTTTCCTCTATATAGGCTTCCACAGCATTTTCTTCGTCGCTGCATAATTCATATTGAATACGCATCTTTTTTGTTAGCGACAGAATTGTTTCATCAGTTTCACCACATTCTTTGGCTGTAGTCACTGCGTCCTTAAAATATTTTGCTGATTCCTCATATTCATATTTATTTCTATAATATTTTGCAGCTAGCTCATAGTAGTTATAACTATTACTATCCTTTAACTCTCTACCCAATCTCCCAGCCTCACTCATACTATCTACATAATCTCCATCACTATCCACAACGTATTTATATGAATCTGCTAGGAGTTTACTGGCGCTATAAATTTCTACATCTGTGCCATACTTCTTAACTTTATGGCGGTACAAGTGAAGTAAATCCTTTCGTACGGTGCTATCAATATCAGAAATAGATAATTCTAAAATCTTTTTCTCCACTAAACTAAGCCTACTGGTAAGCCCCTGATCTTCTTTTCTTTCAGTATCTTTAGCTACATTACTAATCCACTTCCCACTATCTACTTTTATCCATGCGTACTCTCTCTCCCTTAATTTTTCTTGGATTTCAAAAATATTATCCTCAGCAAGTTTTTCTATTTCCTCTCTAAAGTAGTCCGAATCCTCACTAACACCTTCAAGAACCTCAGGTGGGTAGTCTTTAAAGTACTCTATAATGGTTTCTACACCATTCAATTCCTTATGATCGGTACTATCTAATTCTTGACGTAAATAAGAGATGAAACTACTGTAATTTATCATTATCTCTCACCTAAAATTTTTTCCAACACTTCTATTAGTTCAGATAATTTTCCCATCTCTTCATCTTTGAAACTATTTTTTTCAACAAAAGAATAGAAGCTTTTAATTCTTTTCAGCTTACCACTATCCTTTAAATCCAAGGGATCTGGCATATCGTGTATACTTCCCCCTTCCTCAATTTCATTTTTATAGTGCGTATCTAACAAAGCAACAAATTTTCGAGCATCTGCTGGATTTCGTATTTCAAGCTCATCATCTTGATTATATGTTATCGACGAATAGACAATTTCAAGATTCACTTTATTCTCAAATTCAAAATTAGTATCATTCCAATCAAGCCATTCTCTTGCATTGTTGGAAGACGCTAAAAACTCTAAGAGTAGACCGTAATGTCTAGGCTCTACCTTTTCTTTATATATTGAATTATTTTTCATCTGAGTAAAAGCCTTAAATCCCCGAAGCCTCCTTCCCGCCTCTCGATTGGTTATACCCAGAATATCCCCAATTTCAGTCAATGAATGCCCTTCCAAATACAAGTCACTTATTAACTTTGCACTTTGAAAGCCATCCCACTTCTTTGGCCCAGAAACATGCCTGATTCCCATAAGGGTTGCCGAATAAGTTCTAATATCTTTCGGCTCACCTTCAATATAGATAACATTAAGTGATCCAATTTTATGCTTAAGTTCTTCGCTTATTTTCAATTTCCCAGTCTGCATCTCAAGACTTTTGAGAGCTGCCGTTCTTCTATTACCTTCAACAACTATATATTTAGTATCTTTAGCGTGTCCCTTATTTACATACGACTTAGTGTTCAGTTTACGGACGACTATTCGCTCCATTTCGAGAAAACCATGATTCCTTATAGAGTCCTTCAATACACCGAGTCGTTGACTCTCCAAACTCTTTAAGGTGCCTTCCTGCAGAGATTCCGCCTCAGAATCTGGTATATGTCTTTCTTCTTTCTCATTTATAAGTCGGTAATTATTCGGATCGAGAATTAACTGATCTAACGAAACTTGAATATCCTGAGTCTTCATAATTATTTTATTCTCAATTTATTTTCTATATTTGAATTAATAGCTCTATATTCATTAAATCTACTAATAAAATAAACTAATGTGCTTTCTTAATTTAATTAACTATTCTTTAAACCATAGTTTACCGGAAGAGTCATACACAAACCCCTGATTAATCAACAATCCAGTAACGACATTATCTACTTCCAAACCCGTTAACTCTTCAATTTTTAATCGTATTTTCGCTAAAGACATAGGTGCAGTCATAGTTTTATAAAGTTTTTTAACAGCCTGCGAATAATTTAACCGTCTTACATCCCCGTCCCACTCAGAAAGCCCTAAAAACATAGCTTTAACTAAATGAAAACGGTCATCTCGCTGCGCAAGGTTTAGCAATGCATATGAAGAGGGTGAATTCACAAATAACTGTTTATCTTTCAAAAAACCTTCTACTTCAGTCACATGTATTCCTTTCTGTTCATTTTCTAAATATTTAAACAAACTATTTAATATTTTAGCATTACCTTCTTCATCACCACCCACATCTCTATCCATCAATCCCCAGAAATCTGGACCTATTTGTAACATGTGCTCATTAGGTTGCAACTGAACCACGTCACCCAGGCCACGAATAGCTTGGAGGCGCTCTCGCAGTTCACTCCCTTTCAATGGCCCACCATTGTCTTCAAGTATTTTCACATAGGCATCCGCCATATCAACGCGATCACCAATTTTTTGGTCGGAATCTGATCGTGCCCATACCATGCGATTTAAATACGTTAATTGATCAGATTCACTTAATATTATATTTAAAATATAGTGATTTAAACCTTCTGGTAGCCCCGGAAACTGTGCCTTTAGCTGTGTCATTATCTCATTACAATGCCATTGTTTTTTTAATGGACCTTCGTATATTTTTGTCTCGACAACCAAGTTTATATTTTTGCACATTCGATCAGAAATAGGATTAAGGCGTGCTAAACCATAAATACCACGACCAAATAGCAGCCCCCCTTGACTTGGTGCTGCACCGTGAGCTCGTCGGTCATCCACAGGTTTTCCTAAAATTTCGCTTGCACGTATTGCTATTTCACTATAGTGCAATGGTTTCTCTGCTTGATTCAAAACAGCACCTACAGCCGCTTCAGCTGATCGACCATAGCCAATTAAGTTACTATCATCCTTATCACCATTGAACTGAAGTAGGTCACTAAATTGCCCCCAAATTAATGATAGCAACTCTTCTGCACCATACTCCGCTAAAAACGATTTAAAGGTTATATTTATATCTGATCGAGTCCAATTACTCTCACTGGCTTTCGTTTTCAAACTCATTCTAAATTGGCTTATACCGGTATTCCAATCATCTTGTTTGATACGTGTAACCAGATTTGCACCATCTATATTAATAATTCTAATTTCGGACTCAGAAAACATCTCAATGATAGCCGCTAGGTTTGTGTAATTACCCATAAACCCAGAAAACCAATTATCTTCAATTTCTAGCATCTCTAAGTACAGTGGTTCGACCCGATTAATCAGCATTTGTCCAATTTTTATAGCTATACAGTCATCCCAAAACTCACGTTCAATGATCTGCCTGGTATATTTCATTTGTAATTGACGGATTCGCTCTCTTGTTACTCCAAATAAAGCACCAACCTCTTCCAATGTTTTAGCTTTCCCGTGATAGCCCGTTCGATGCTCAATGATTTCTCGATCACGGTCTTTTAAATGTGATAAAGCGCTCTCGAAGTGTGTTTTTAGTGGCTTTTCTGAAATTTTTTCGATGACGTATTGCTCACCGATTTCAATGATCTCTTCTGGATCAACAGCAATTTCACCTAATTCCATACTTACCATAGAGGCTTGTTCCATAAGCTTTACTATATTGCTTGAAATCAAATCATGGATGTCATTTGCTGATTTTTGCCCAAAGTTTGGCCACTTTCTCATAGTAGTGAAACTGACATCATCTAGATCTGCTATGCATGTTATTGATTGAACACGTAATACATTCATTATTCTAACGGTTAACCCTAGCAATCCTAAATCTATTCTACGTAGGCTTTCAGGTAATATTTTCAAAAATTGCTCTAGGTTAGACTGATCGATACGTCGGTACATTACCTGATAACGGAATACATCAATTTTATCCCGATTACGCCGATCTAATTTATGTGCTGTAGATAAATAGCTTTGCTCATTAAATATTCCATAAGGTATCAAGCTAGCTAATAATTCTGGCTTTTCAAATTCTAAATCAACGAGCCAATCTTCGTAGATTTTTGGTACATTTTCTAATGAGTAGTACTTCCCATCTTGTGTTTTACCAAATAATGATTGATTGGTAGGATTACTATAATCCGTTCCTAATACATATCGATTTAATTCAACACCAAGTACGCTAACCGGTTTTTTTGCACCAAATTCATACAGACCTTTTTCTGCAATATGAGCATAAATTTCTTCTTTATTCATTGGTGATTTTGCTAAATTAAGCACCCCTAGTGCAGCAGCAGAAATTGTCATTCCTGCCTTATCGGCTTGTACGTATGCATCATCAAAGGCAGATATGCCACCTGGCTCCTCGGCTTGGTAACCAAACCCTTCAATAGCCAGGTGTATAGGTAATTTTTTACCACTGATATCAAATTCAAATATAACACTGTGTGAACAACGGTAGTCTAAAGGTAGCGCCCACTTAGCGGCTGATGTCGCCAGTACTTGCCCTTTATATTTCAATATCTGTGGAATTTTAAGAACATTAGGGCGGATAAACCCTACGTGTATTAGGCCAACTATTGAAGGCTGATCACTCTCACGCCATTCGTTCATTAGGGTTTTTAAATCCCTATGAACGGTGATTATTGTTGGCGCGTCATCGTGGAACTGACAGAAATATAATTTAATTGCAGACATAATTATTATCTATTCAGAAAATATTTTTTCAAAAGGTAATTGCCCTGTTTTCTGATTTTCATCATAAAACTCCCTAATACCTTGTTCAGCTAATCGCTCAATATATTCATAGATTGACAAGCCCACATCAACAATCCCTGAACATTCAACTGCCGCATACAATACGCCACCATCATCAAATTCGGTTATCCTAAAACTACCATTACTCTTATCACTTAAGAATGGTGGCTTTATTCCTTTTTTAATGCCTAAAGCAACTGCCAACCGGTACAAGTCGAATTTTATTAACTTATTACCTTCTTCACCTTCTTGCGGATTTAAGTCAGCTAATAAATCTTCTAATTGCGCTGCAGTTTCAGCGGTTAATCCTATACGCCCAGACTCACCCATGATCACTCACTCTTTCAATTCTTGATTCTGTTGCAGAAATTCTGTTAATTTTATAGCGTGCACCAATCCGTTCAGCAAAATTATTCAAATCTTTTTTGGGATCGATTTCACCTTCATGTACAAGTAACACTACTTGGTCAGCCATTTTAGGCAGGTACTTTAATACATTACTTCTATGCTTAGGATCTAAACGCCCTAATGGGGTATCCATAACAATAGGTCCAGACTTTCGCGCGGTGCGATTCAAGCCATCAATTAAAGAGAGTGCTACGATCTGTTCTGCTCCAGCGCTTCGCTCTTTTAATATACGACTTTCATGGTCAATAATAGATAATCCATAATTATCATTAATTTCTAAACCCGAATATGTTTTTTCAGTTGTAAGTTCAGAAAATGCATTCGATGCATGCTGCTGTACTGTTTCTCGCAGAGAGTCACGTAGCCTTACAATTCCCTGTGAAAATACTTGTTCAAGCTCTTGGTAAAGATTTACACGTATTGAGCTTTGCTGCCCTTGAGCACCTTTATTTTTAGAAATCAAAGTCGCTACCTGATCTTGTTCTTTTACATTTTTGTCAATGCTATTCTTGATTCTTTCTATTGCCTGGTTTAAACGTGTCTTTAGGTCAATGAGGCGATCTCTCTTCTCTCGCTGCCGCATAATATGATCTGTATCAACACCTTTTATTTCTTCATCAAGCTCTTCTAACTTCGTTTCCTCCTTTATCAAAAGCACCTGCTCTTTCGACTCTTTTGATAAACACTGAAGAATTCGTCGTCCTTCATCTGCTGAATTTATTTTATTTAATTTTTCAATTTTCTCTGTTATTACCGTATAGTCATCCATATTCACAGATGAAAGTTCAGACTCAGCTTTAAGAACTTCATATTTTTTTCTAAATGGTTCTATTTCACTTTTAGGTATATCCTGATGACAGGTAACGCAAGTTGGGTCATCAAGCATTTTTGTTAGGTCAGCAATCTGCTTATTTATTACAGCTGTTTTATCAATCGCAAATTTTAGATTTTTTCTTTCATCTTGCAGCTTGAACAATAATGGGGAAACACTACTATGAAGCACATCTTTCCAAGCGGTTTTCAATAGTTCACGCTTTTGGTCTGTCAGGTCTACTAAATTTCGCTCTATGCCTTTAATACTGCCTTTCAATCCTTCTAGCTCTATTTTTTTCCTTTGCACTGCTTCAGTATTCTTCAATTCATCATCAATCAAATCAATTTGAGTTTGCGTCTCAACATGCTGGGAATCCTGGTCTTTTAAATCTTTTTCATATGATGTTAGCTGTAAATCAAGCTGCCTTTGCCTTTCTGCAAAGCTACTTAGCTCCTTGTTCTTTTTAGCATCTTTCGCCTGTATCATTCGAGCGTCTTTAAGTAACGAAGCCAGTTCATCACGACCATGTACTAGGGCAGGCACACCTAAAGCTTGCTCTATGTGCTCCTTAATTTTTTCTCCTTGCTCATCGCCTTCTATAAGTAAGTTTTCATACTCCTGCAACAGCTCGCCATCAAATAAGAAAAAACGTGAAATTTCTTCTGGAAGAACTTGATTTATTTGATTTACTACTGCATCACCAGGTATTACTTCGTCATTGATACGTAAGCCAATTAACTCTTCAAAATCTGCATCGCTTCTTGGCGAAGATACGTGTGCCTTTTTATTAATTTGTCGCCTTAACTCATAGGTATTATTAGCATCACTGAATTTCAAATAAATTGACATACACCAGTCACCCATAGCTGCTGAATCCATGTTTACTAAGTTAGTACGTGGAATTTCCCTTAGGTGACGCCCAACTGCATTACCATAAAAACCCCAGCGAATAGCATTCAAAAAACTTGTCTTACCCCGCATATTATCCCCAAACAAAAGCATTACATTTTGGGTTTCATGTTGAGGAAAGCTAACTTTTTGCTCCCCCTTATAGGGCATAAAATTATTAATTATGATTTCTTGTAGCTTCATAGTAACTGACCACCTTCTCTTTTCAGTACTTCTTCCTCTACCAGCGCCTGCATTTTTTTAACAGTGGGACGATCTTTATCATACTGATGATTACTTTGAAGTTTGTAGCAACCTTCAATTAACTCTTCAGGTAGCGTAAGGCCTAATTCATCTTTAACCGCTTTTAGCGCTGTTAATGGGTCACTTTTATTGTTCATCTTCTTCCCTTGTTTCTTCTATTCCATCGGTATCAATCAACCCTACTTCTTTGGGGTCAATCCCTAAATCAATGGCTACTTTAATTAATCGATTACTACCAGATGCGTTTATCGCAGTTTCTGAGAATTGTATGCTTCTTTGTAATTCACTTTTTAATAATGAAATTTGACCGGGTTCAAGCTCAATACTTAATGGCACGACTACTGCATCATAAATAACAGCCATATATTTACCCTTACAGGTTCTTAATACACGTCCACGGCGCTGTATAAATTGTCGTGGGTTCTGTGATGATGCAAGAATTATGGCATGTGAAATTTTAGGGATATCAACACCTTGATCAAGACATCTAATTGATACCATTATTCCACCAAATTGCTTAAACCAATCTAATGATGCCAGTGGATTACCTAACATACTTGTGTGGTATTCACAGGGTGAATATCCTTTTTTTCGGAGCCCTGCCATCACCTCACCAAGTTGAAATTGGTCCTCACAATAAATTAGCCAACTCTCTCCTTCGGTAAAATTTTTCTCTACCATACTGACGGCATAAGGAATTTTTTCACTGGCTTTTTTAGCGATTCGGGCTCTTTGAATTAGCATGTTTTGTAATCGGGGCGAAGAAACAGGTTTTCCGTTGTCATCACGCTTTGATCGGGCAAACTCGCGTTTTATATTTTTAGTAGCCTCTTCATATGCATCTGATTCTTCTGCGGTTAAATGAATTGGCGCAGGGTGATATTCGTACTCTACTAACCTACCGCTTTCAATCGCATCAATAAGTGTAAATGGTGGCTCTACGATGCTTCCAAAGTAGTCGAATATTTTCTCAGTTCCTTCAGGATCACCGTAACGCCTTGGTGTAGCACTTAAACCCAATCGAGGACCTGAATTAATTGATAATATTTTAGAATTTTCAGCACTTCCAATTTCGTGCACTTCATCAGCAACAACCATTAAATGCTCACCACCAAATATTCCTTGCCTAAAATCAGATAACCGGGCCGTTGGCATTGTTGCCAACACAACCCGTACACCTAAGCCCTCGCCAGGTTGTGTAAACATTCTAAGGCGTCTATTTTTTCGCCATCTATTATGGCCATCACCGGCTTTAAGAATGGTCGCTTCTGGAATTTCCTCTTTTATCTCTTCAGCCCATTGTTTGTGTAAAAGGCGATCTGGCACCAATACCAGTGCAACGCCGTCTTCACTTAAATATTCCTTAAGTGCAGTTAACGCCGTGAAGGTTTTACCACTCCCCGTTGCATGCTCAAAAACACCACGCCTTCCTTGCTTTTTCCATTCTTCTATTGCTTTTTGCTGGTGCGGTAATGGTGTCCTTTTTGTGAGATTACTTACTTGTTGCTCACCTAGCTCAGAAGATGTTTCATGACCAATAGTAAAATAATCGACTAGATCATCAGGCTCAATTTCATTTAATGTACCCTTTGCAACCGCTTTAAGTCGTTCTATTGCTGCGTCAGGAAAATTTATAACCTCAAGATTTCCTACTTCACCCTTCCAAAGTTTTTCAAAGTAGTCTTGATTCCGCTTAACCTGGCGTTCATCTCTACCTTCATTCCAACTGCAAAATACATCTAAAGTTTCATGATTCCCACGCTCGTGCCACCCCGTCCAAGTTTCATTAATCGAGCCTTTGAAACTGATTGCATTGCCTAATTCATCACGGAAAATACCCAATTTCGCGTGATACTCACCATGGGCTTCTGGTAAAAAAACAAGTTTTACTTCTATAGCACCCAAAGCAATTAAGGTTGCTAGTGCTTCTGTATTTCGAGTAAGGCCTGGATTTTCAATTAATTGCTGAATGTCACGCTGGATTGCTTCTTCTGCAACCTCAGACTTTTTCTTATACCCCTGAGATATTGCTTCGATATCTTCTATCGTTAAGCAAGGCGAGCTAATTAAGCGTATTCGCCCCCCACGCTGCACGTAATTCAGTACATCTGGGCCAATTAATACGAATACAGAAGATCGAAAAAATCCGACAGAGCGATCGTAACGGTAAGATTTGGATAAGCAAGGTTTATAAAATGACTCTACTAAATTTACTTCACCAGTAAAGTACTCTTCCGATATTTGCAATTTCTTTAACATAAATCCTTTGCCTAAATAACTTTTAATTTAATTTATAAAAAATCAAATTAAACCAAACTCTTTAACTGGGCTATAGCTTGGCCATTCCAGCTTTTGTTTACTTGTAGCCCTTATATTAGGATCATCTTTTATACCCTCTTGAAACTAAAGTATCAATGCTTATAACAGCCTACAGTCAGACTATTTATCTAGATGACGCGTAAGGGTATAACAGCAGGTCATTTGATACACTTAAAGCCCTTTAAATTGCCAATTGTGATACAGCAAATCTATCAAAAAGACTTTAAGATCTTATTCAGAAAGAATGCGTTAATATTCAGTATCCGTTTATTATTTGTACTTAATATGTAATTTAATACAGAGAGAAATCTCTTAAAGGCCCAAATAGAGACTGTAGCTAAGGCGAGAATCTAGGGGCAGCCTCATTAATTTCTTTAATCAATTCTTCAGAGCATCCTTCTGCGCTATCAGGAGGGATAATCATTCCATGAAGCTGAGCTTGTAAGTTTTTCCATCGTGTACTCAATACATCCCAATTCATTTCGTCATAAGTTCCTTTAAATACAACCGGACGAATTTGAATCTGTGGGCACTCCCCATCTTGCTGTTCTTTCCAAGCTTTCATTTGGTTAGACCATAAGCTATTTACTCTATCTACTCGCCCTATTTGTTGCTCAACAACACCCGGGTTCCATTCAAGATGAAAAAGCACAACTGTTTTACAAGCTAAATGTAAGTTCAAGCCTTCACGACCTACCAGGGACTGGGCAATAAGAACTTTTGGCTTACTATTTTCACGATTAAAAGCTAATTGGAGCATTCGCCTTGCTTCAGGTTTTGTACTGCCAACCATTAACCGGGAATAGCCGGCTTCGTGTGCAGAGTATTCGTTAACCATTCTTGCTTTCAATACATTCCATAACTCTGCAGCTTCATTATCATCTAACTTACCATCACCATCAGTGTCACCTTCCCCCTTATCAGCTAGTGCATTCATCAAACCAACAAATGCTTCTGCATACTCCTTCTGTTGAATTGTATTCTGATCCAAGCCTGTCAGTTCGATCATCGCTCTTGATAAATAGTCATCTAGATTCACATCTACACTACTAGATAATCTCTCTTTTAAAGAGTCAAAAAGTACCTGGCTTCGGTCACAGAACACATGTTGACCATTATCCGTTGATTTTAGCGCTTGGAGACCTTCAGCTATATTATCAATTAAATTTTCGCGATAAGAACGCCTTAAGGCATCAAGTTTATAGTATTGAGATTTTAGGCGATTATTTAAAGCTTCTATAGATAAGCTATCTGAGAGTTTCAACTGCTTATGGGCAGCTTGAACTGCGTTCCATTCGCTTAACTCAGAATCATCATCACGTAACTTCATTTGCGGCCATGGTTCGCCGTTATCCAGATGACGAAGCATAGCCCTAGCGTTTAATAGATGGTTAAGCGCTCGGATGGGGGCGGTATAACGACCAAAAACCAGAACCTTCTCACCACCCTTAATGGTTTTTTCTATTTCAATGACCGTTTTCAGTATAGCGGGATGATTAAATAACAAGGTGTCATTCACTTCACCGCTATGGCTCAATGCTGTTCGTATTGAAGATTTCCACCAACCTGATCGTAGTTGACGCTTTAAATCAATGATACTTGAAGTACCACTGTCGATCGCACTGACTACATCGGTGCCCTCATTTTGAAGGACATCCTCAACATCCTGCAGCCTATCATCTTCAGAGGGAGACACCGAGTTTCCAATACCATGACCATTACTGAGAGTTAACCGTAATCGTTTTGCAGCGCTATCCGTCTTCTGTGATGCTGTAAAAGATAGTGCCTCTGCCGCACATACAATACGCTTCCATTGGTCAGATAGATCACCGACTTCTATTTCAATCGGCGACTGCCTTCTATATTCATATATGGGTCTGCCTGTCGCGATCGAAAAATCTTGTAGTTCGCTTTCCTCACGCTTATCTCGGCGTAATAGGTAAGGTGACAGCGCTTTTTTAAAACGTACTGCCGAGGTTACAAAGTTTTGTTTAATTTCACTATCATTGGGTCGTTTTCTAATTTCATTAATCGCATGCTCGTAATCTTTGATGGCTTCGTTAACACATTCATCTTTGACATTAATACGACTGAAGGTTTGCTCCCATTGCAGGGCGGCAAGCTCAATTGGCGTGGCGGTCATTGCTAATCGCCTGGTTTGTGCCGAACATACCAGTATGTTATTTAGTAGGCGATTTAAGTTGCTGTCTTCGCCACGGCTCTTATGCGCTTCATCTATAATGACCAAATCAAACTCACCAAACCCCAAGCCAACAGTCTTTTCCAATAGCTCGCGATAGGAACCATATTTGCTATATTTCCCACCATCTAGAGACCCTGGCCAAGGTGTTTCAGAAATTTCTTCTACTACTAATTCCACCTCTACAGTTTTTGAATGCCAAGCATACTCTGCAATAGACTGTCCTGCATTACGTATCCATTGATCATCTAAGTAGTCATTATCATGATAGCCATTAGGATAACGCTTAGTTTCTAATTTTCTTAAATTAGCAAACACTTCCGGTAAGAGTGCCCAACGCCAAGCATCACTGCTTTCGCTCAATCGCCAATTACAAAACGCATGAGAGATAATGACCGTATCTTGCTGGAACCATGGAATTACATCGGTATTGTTACCATTTTCCCAAACTTTCAGGAACTGCCACAAACTCCGAATCATAGCCTGACTATTAACACCACCAGCCTGCAGTTCATCTTGCCATTGGTAACCTAAAGAAGGTGGTACCACAATTGCCACTCTGCCACCTGCTGCATTTACAGCATTAGCTAAAGCAACTGCAATACGAGTTTTCCCCATACCCACTTCATCAGCAACTACCACCCCATTTTTAGGTAAGCGTGTGGCAAGGGCACGTAAGCTTCTCTGCTGACCTTCATTTAGATTCCAGCCATCAATTCCTTGATTATTTGCTAATTCATTTAAGTTAGTTGAAACAGTAGCCCAGCCTTCAAATGTTTTTTTCATGGCGATTCTCCTATTCCCTGAAAGCCAATCATATTATCAACGCCCCACTCTTCAGAAACTGTATCCAATACACTTTCATATAAAATACCCATTGAACTAGTATTATCTTCTGCAAAAGATGGCCTGAAAGGTACTTCATAAAGAGCACTTATCGGATTCAACTCCCAGCTACGAAACAACTCTACAATCGGTGCACTCTTCGCTTGTATAAGGGATTGCTTTAACCGTTCACACCATAGCTCCCAATCAAGCTCTGTTAACTTAGTCTGTTTGTCAGCTATGTTTTCAATAATTTCCATCATTTTTCGAATTGGATATGCATCAATAGCATCATCACTAAATTTAGGCTTCTTACCGATCGCTGACCATTCCATTTCACCAGTCGATTCACTGTCATCCGCCATATCATCTGGAGGCATGGGAAAGCTAGCTAACTGAAGCCAAGCGTCAGTTATTCTAAGTTCAGGCAACTCCGTGGCCGCAATGCGCCCCAGTGAATCTACAACAGGGATTACTGAGATCATATTTTCATTTTCAGCTATCCATTCAATAGATACACTCCTTGGAACATCTTCATTTAGCCATAAAAAACAACCGTCACTAAATCCTAAAGCCTCATTCGTCATTGGATCTAATATCGATATATTAAGGCTTGCGTCATGATTTGGTAATGTTAATACCCGCTTATTCAAGTCAAATACCACATATTCAACCGGACTAGAGATAAATTCAGCTTCCCGCTCTTCCATTTCACTACCAAATGATAAACCCTCAAGCTCTTCAACCTTAGAGCCCCATTGAATAGGTAGTAAATCCGTTATTAGATGGCCACCCTCTCCTTCTAGTACACAACCATCTAGTCTATCTATAATGCCAGCCTCAACATTCCCGTTGGATTCCGCACTCCTTAAAAATCCTGGCCCAGTGATATTACCTGACCCCAAATACACCCATGCATTATTTAACTTTTTAGAGTTATCTCGATGGCTATACCCGAGTATAAATTTGGCATGTAATGTTCTATCAGAATTCTCTCCAAATATTTTGCTAGGGGCAATAGATCTATAGATTGAATAACCATCATCAATTAAAGCTTCAAAAGAGGTACTCACACCTTGGCACGAAGATGGGTTTACGAATATTTCTTTATAAGGTTCCGAAGTTAATAGTTTTTCGGTTTTCAATTTTACAATAATTTGTTCTATTGCTTTAGGTACTTTGTTACTGTCACTAACACTTTCATAAAACCCTGATCCAATAGAAATTGAATTTCTACTAATACTTCCAGTATGTGCTTTTATAGTGGGAACCAATTGATCTAATAATGACTTATGTAAAGTGTGGACAAACCTTGGTGTGCCAGATTTTTTGCTTTCAACGATATTAAGTTTTTCTTTAAAAGAAGATATGTCTTTGATAAACTGATCACTCATCTCCAGTAATGAAGTGCTATAAAAGTCCAATAGCCAATTTAACAGGCCATTTGCAGCACCAATATCTGAGGCTAGTTGGAATACTTCACCACCCTCTAGATCCTTACTATATATTGTCTCACTCCAAGCTAAATCAAGGCTTTTTTCAGCTGTTTGTCGTGTCCAGTTCCCAGTAGATACGACCAACCTAATGGCCCATTGGTCAGCCTTCTTAAATTTAAGAAGCGCAACCTTTGCATGCATCAAATTGTATTTACGGCTCCCATTCAATACAGGTAAGTGTGTTAACCCAGGCACCTGGGTGGTTGTTATTTGATGATTCCCACCATCCAGCATTAATATGAGCTTAATTTTACCCTCCCACGCTCGCTGACTCTCCGTTTGGCCAGTAAAACGTTCAAGGGCAGTATTCATAAAAGACGCATCTGCAGAATAACCACACACCCAACCAAAGTGGCCTACATAGCCTTCTGGCGGTTCAAAGTATTGGGATAATGTAGCTGGCTTATTTGTGTCTGACATTACTCTACCTCCCCGATTTCAACCTGACTTAAATGCCTGTCTAGATCTCCATTTAAATCCGCATTCAATAAAAACATATTTTTAATTCTGAAGGACATCCCTTGCGGCCAATCACCATCACTTTCATCACGCTCTCCCGCTATTAAAAGGGTATAAGCCTCCCCTGAAAACGCCACAGCAGGAACAACGGTATCTCCACGCAGCTGAAGAACATTTCCATCTCGCGCTATTAAAGCGCTGATCAAATCAATGTCATTTTCACTCGATAGATCCTGGCAAAATGCCAAAGCATCTGGATCAATATGTTTAAAAGCAAGATACTTTTCAGCTGCTTCTCGTGTTTGTTTTATAGACTTCTCAATATCAGAGTTAATATTCTGTGAAGACAATTCAAATTTTCGCTTATCTTTAGAACCTATTACTGATTCGATACAATTTAAAATTTCTAACGCTCTATCCCTAACCTCGAAGAAAGCAGCCCCTGCTTGTAAGTCTTGCCAATGTTCATTTGAAATCGATTCAGGTTTATGATTCCAAGATACACTAGATGATTCATGTCTCAGAGTCTCCACCCAATCTAAAATAGCACGACGACGCTTAGCGTCGTTTGCATCCCTACCCTGCTTTAAACTTTCCATTATTAAACTATTAGTGATGGTACTTGAGGGTAAAATAGGCGATAGAGCCTTTCGAAGTGTAACACTACTTAATTTCACTCCTACGCCAGAAACCCATTTATTCAAATATTTTATAAGATCAACTTTCCCTGGTTTATATTCTGATACTGCTTCATCAAGAAGACTATTTCCTTTTTCGGATAAAACGAAACTATTAAATCTAGACTCCCCTGGTTCAACGAGGCCCAAAGATGACAACACCGTCGTTGATGCCATTCTCATTGGCTGTGTCACATAAAAACTCTTCTTACGAACTTTAGAGAAGGATAACGTAGAGAATTCATCCACAATATTTTGAAATTTATTTCGCCCTTTAATGCGAGCATCTGAAGATTCATACTTGGACGCAAGTGACAGTAAGCAGGCTATGGCTTCTACTGCATTAGCAGCTTCAATATTAGATACAACCTGACCTCTTTTCCTAGCCAGTGATGCTAAACGTATGCCTATCAAAGGCAAAATCAATTGACGGCCAAACCAAATACCGCCAATTCCAGGGACGGCTAAATCATTAAAAATTCGCACTGAAGATCCTATTCCAAGCGATCTAACACGGCGTTTAGTTTCTAGTTTTTCTGGCCCCAACAGCCCCCAATTAAGCATAATATTAAATTCCAATAATTATTAACCAGCTAACGATTCAAGCTAACTTCTTTCACATTCGCTAAATACTTTAAAAAGCGAACGTATCTTTTGACTTAATCTCTCACGAGTAAAACTCTTGTTATAGCTTTATATACTATCGAAAAAATTTACTCATAATGCTATAAGACAACACATATGCCTGCTTTCTAGCTCGTGTAATGGCCACGTACACTAAACTACGTTCTTCCGTCTCCGCTTCTTGTGCAGATATCTTATCCGCCTTACCTGCCATGGCAACGGCCAACGGCACTAAGCCTTCATTCGCCGAGGCCAAGATTAATTGGTCAAATTCCAACCCTTTGACCCTGTGTATTGTAGCCATCTTAATGGCACCATCTCGTCTGCTGTCTACTTCAGAAGGCTCGATAACAGAAGTGGCTAACCCTAACGCCTCTAATTTCTCACGGACTGCCATGAGTTCAGCAGTGGTTCTGGCCACCACACAAGTATGTGATAGCGGCGAGTCACTCTTTTCTACCAGCGCCTTTATATACTCAGCTTGTTCATCGTCGCTTGTAAAATGCTCTAGCAATGGCGCTTCGCCATGCGTCAATGACTTATAGAGGGCGTTATTATCCTTACCCCCGTCTAAATCATCGATATTACGGCCCTCAAGCAAGCCAC
>MAAA01014077.1_pt1 | contig 25179 bp, 20 predicted proteins | sample 1115971 | NCBI WGS metagenome assembly MAAA01 (sample SAMN04961123, study PRJNA320927) | seawater metagenome | isolation source: sample BD02T6 sea water enriched with oil for 6 days | place: USA:Gulf of Mexico | collected 2013-07-27 | reverse complement strand
AACTCACCATATAACTGCGCGGCCAGGGTTTTGTTGTGCACCAGTATAATAGCCGGGCGCTGAGAACCCTCGATCACATTAGCCATGGTAAAGGTTTTACCGGAACCAGTTACCCCTAATAGGGTTTGCTTGGCCAGACCATCTTCCAGCCCTTCTAGCAATTTTTTAATGGCGCCAGGCTGATCACCGGCGGGCTGGTACTTACTGTGGATTTTAAAGGGGTTACTGGACATACATTCGCGTGCAAGCACGCTCCTACAAATTGACGCAGCCAGTGTACGAGTGGACCAGCTTACGATCAAGCACCCCGTAGAAGCGTGCCTGCACCAAACAACTAAAAAGCGCACAACTTAGCAGTAACTCTTGAGTACTTTGCCTTATCACACAAAAGCCATGATATAGACGGCATTTTCCACATCAGTACAACGATATAACATTTTATATTGATCAATTACAAACTGACGGTAACCGGCAACCTCCAGAATTTAGAACCAATGCTAAAGCGGACACTTAAGCGGAAATCGCTGCAAATTTCGTCCTTCCACATCCAACAGATTTTCGACATCATATATTAAACGAATAAAAACCAGGCTCGGTAACACTAACCTTAACGCTAGTCGCGGTCACTCAAGGCCATCTCCCCTGAGCCACAGGTACGCACCCGACCTTTACTCGTGCCATACCCTCAACTCCACCTGCGCGACATCACACCCAGCTAAGTTCACAAGCTTAAGCGGTGCGATACCCAACCCCCTTGCCTGGTAAGCTGCCCCGAATTTACAAGGTAAGCCGCCTGGCCATTTTGCGTAATAACCAAGGACCCATCCAACTCCAGTGAGACCGCATGTTGCTTTAAACAACTAACAACCCCAACACACAATCTACCCACCTAAATTAGCCAACCTCAAATAGAATCTATACTTATACTCATGCCAACCCAGTTTAACCCCACTCTACTTTTTATGACGCCCGAACCTCCCCCTTAAAAGCCAGTGCCAATAGATCGCATAGACAGAGCAAGCATAAAAATCAACGTGCACCCCACTACAACTTAATATACAATATCGCGCGCAATCTGAGCCCTTTTACAAAACCAGATAATGCAATTTAATCAGACACTTACCAATTAAAAATACACCTGAGGAGACAGCCTTGAACCTGCAACTTTCCACCCGAGTTCAAAGCATTAAACCCTCTCCTACCCTAGCTGTAACCAACCGCGCCGCCGAGTTACGCGCCGCAGGCCAAGACATCATAGGTCTAGGGGCTGGCGAACCGGATTTTGACACCCCACAACACATTAAAGTTGCCGCCACTGCCGCTATTAAAAACGGCTTTACCAAATACACAGCGGTAGACGGCACCCCACAACTTAAAAACGCCATTATCAACAAATTTAAAAATGACAACGACCTAGATTACCAAGCCAATCAAATATTGGTAAGTTGCGGCGGCAAGCAAAGTTTCTTCAATTTAAGCCTGGCTTTGTTAAACCCAGGTGACGAAGTGGTGATTCCAGCACCATACTGGGTAAGCTACCCAGACATGGTAAAAATGGCCGAAGGGGTACCGGTAGTTATTGAAACCAACACAGCTGCACGCTTTAAAATTACCGCGCAACAACTAGATGCCGCCATTACCAATAAAACCAAATTAGTTGTACTAAACAGCCCCAGTAACCCATCTGGCATGGCTTATACTAAAGCCGAACTAGCTGAATTAGGTGCCGTATTACGCAAATACCCGGATGTATTAATTGCCACAGACGACATGTACGAGCACATCCTATGGACCGAAGAGTCGTTCAACAACATATTAACCGTAAACTCGGATTTATATGAGCGCACCATAGTGTTAAACGGCGTAAGCAAAGCCTACAGCATGACAGGCTGGCGCATAGGCTACGCAGCAGGCCCGCAGCCACTAATTGCCGCCATGAAAAAAATTCAAAGCCAAAGCACATCCAACCCAGCGTCTATTTCACAAGTAGCTGCCCAAGCCGCACTGGAAGGTGACCAGCAATGCGTAAAAGACATGGTGAGCGCATTCAAGCAACGCCACGACTACATGGTGAAAGCACTTAACAACATAGATGGCATCGAATGCCTGGCAGGAGACGGAACGTTTTACCTATTCCCTGATTTTACCAAGGCCCAAGCCAAGCTAAACTGTAAAACCGACACCGACCTGGCCGAAAAACTACTGGAAGCAGGGGTAGCCCTAGTACCCGGCAGCGCCTTCGGCACCCCAGGTCACATGCGCATCTCATTCGCCACCAGCGACGAGAACCTTCAAAAGGCAGTTGAGCGCTTAACAGTAGCCCTGAACTAGGCGACACCACCTACAAAGGGCATTTTAAAGAGCGGGAACCGGCTTGTAACTGCTTATCATAAGGACCATGAATGCCCAAGGATAAGCAGCAACGAACAAAGAAGCCCTCACCCGCACATTAAAACAGAACAAGACCCCAATGATTTCCGACAGATACTCACTAAAGCGGCTTTGGAGCGCGCCTTAAATATCCAATTTGACGATCACATTGACTATGATAATCACAAACCCTCAGCCAATTCAAACAGCCGTAACAGCACTTTCAGTAAGACCCTGCGTACCAAAGATGGTCAATCTGCCCACCCCCACACAAGAATCAAGAAGGTAGCTTTAAGCCAAAACTACTCAAGAAAAATCAAACGCACCCTACCTCAATGGACAACAAAATCTTATTTCTGCACACCTTGGGCATGACCATCCGCGAGATAGTAAAAACATTTAAAGAGCCCTACGGTGCAGACGCATCACCTTCGCTTATTTCAAAGGTAACTGACCATACTACCGAACAGGAAACCTCGCGAACTGCGGCACACCCAATCACCCATCTTGACTGCACTGCCCTTAAAACCCGCCAAGATAGCGCACCACTTACCTTGCCTTAGGCGTTAAAGTGAAGGACTACTAGGTATTATCGGGGATGTAACCACCTGAAAACGAAGTGGCTAAATTTTGACGGAGCGCATCAACCAAACCGGCACTAAGATACCCCAAATGCCTGCGTGAATGACCTTAAGGGCTCTCCTGATGCAACAAATACTGGTTACCCGCAAACCCAAATTCAGCGCTGTAACGTGCTCATGGTGCGCAACTTGGTGGAGCATGCGCCCTAGAAAAATAACTAAGCTGTGACCACAAACTTAAAGAAAATTTACCAAGCCACCACCGAAGAAAGCGGTTTGCAGGCGCTTAATAGTTTTAGCACCAAATGGGATGATCAATACCCTCAGATTAGCCGATTTTGGCAGCAGCACTGGGGAAATTTAAATCCGCCATTCAACTATCCAACCGATATCCAAAAGGTTATTTATACCACCAATGCGATCGAGACACTCAATAGCTTATTCGCAAAGCAATGAAGAAACGCAAGGTGCTCCCGACGAATGACTCGGCTCTAAGAGTGATTTATGTGGCAATACGCCAAGCTCCAGAAAAATGGACAGTGCCCACCAGGGCTTGAATACCGACCTTGAATCGTTTTATGATTGAATTCGAAGGCCGCTTGAAAGACCGCACCACATCCAATAATGAGCGTTACACAGAATGATTTAAAGCCTCTTTGGCCGCTTCGCGGACAAACGCTTCAAGCACCTCCTTGCTCATCACTGCCCATCTCTAGCCATTGTCGGCACTATGATAAACAGGCACACAGAATTAGCCACACCCTTCGCTTTTTACCAACTTTAAAACAAAACAGATACCACCAATAAGCCATCATTTTATTGTTCAAGCTAGGGCTAAAGGCGCTACATAAAGGACTATTACAGCCGGTACCGGCCACCCACTTTTATGGCGACTTAACAACTGCCTCTTAATTTTTGACCAAATTTGGATGACCACCACACCTCCACCCAACAAAAGCCCCCCCTGCATACCAAGTAATCATTAACATCCATCAAACCACACCCTCCTCGCTAGATCCCCCTGCAGCCCTCCCTCCCATATATCCAATAACCCGAATCTGCGAAGCAAACAGTAACACCATCAAAGTAAAAAAGTGATTAAACACATCATGCTGAAACAAGGCCACACTCTGCCCCACCACCGCATAAACGACCAACAAACTCAAACCCGACATGGCATAAAATTTAGTTTGCTGACCAGCCGAAGAGTCATCCGCTCGCTTTAAGGCCCTAAAAAATAAATACGCTGGCGCAGCGAATAGCAATAGCAGAGAAATTAAACCAAAAATCCCTTTTTCCACCATCACCAATAAAATTTCATTATGAGGGTTACTCCACGTACCCACATGCTGCTCTATATCAGGGTACATCTTACGAACTTCCTTACCTCCCTCTAAATACCCCCCCAACCCATACCCCCAAACAGGTTTTTTCTCAATCAAAATAATGGCAGCCTTAAACATATCGAAGCGCGCACCTAAAGAACTGGCCGCATTTCCTTGTTGATAGCTATCAAAGCTCAATACCGTAGCCTTAACTCTATCGTTTTGACTCAGCCCTGCCATCAGTAAAGTACTGACCACAATCAGCCCCATCAAAAATCTTGGGTGTCCCGACTTGTACAAATACACCCCATACATAAGGGCAAGTACCGGAATGGCCAAAAAAGAGCCCCTTGTATCCGTCAAATAGCAAGCCACCAATCCCATGAAGGAAGATAGACACAACCCCCCCCTCAAAGTGGCCTTACATTTAACTAATAACACCCCGTTAAAAGCAATAGCCGATAGAACCAAGCTAATGGCTCCATAACGCATAGGGTTCACACCGCCACTGGGGCGCCCCCACATTTTTGAATATACACTATCAGACGTAAGTATTTGTATATGGTAATAACGCATGGCCACATACTGCACAATAGAAACCACCCCCACCAATAAAGCTATAGAAGCCAGCAACACAAGCATGTTTGTAAAGTTAAACTGAAACTGACGCAGCAACACATACAAAGGTAGCAGCAACATAAAGGTTCCATAATCCTCTAAGTGTATCCGTGCTAGGCGAGTATGAGGCCAATAGAAAAATGAAATGATAGATATCAGTGTAAACAATACAAAGCTGGCTAAGATATATTTTTCAGATCGAGTAAATGCATAAAGACCACCTTTAGCGCCATATAAACCAACCCAACCGGCCAGCAATAGACAACCAGCCGAAACCCTACCCACAAAAGGCAAGGTTAATGCCGTGACCATATACACAACATATAAACCAAAAACCAACAAAGGCCAATAAGAACCAATGCGACCTGAATCAACCGGATTAGCTAAAGCATTCAACATACTCACAAACTCAAAATATAAAAATCGAATAATAACAGATCTAGGGCGGGCAAGCCCCTACAGACACAAATAAAGCACCGTAAAAAACAAAGCACATCTCATTTAAGTAACTCAACTACTACACGGCAACTTGACAATCAAAGCAATCTCAATAAGATAGTACAGATTGCCCCTCGATAGCTTAGTTAGCATGTAGCTGAACAATGCTCTAGGAACCACGCATAACATACTATTTTAACCCTTAGATTCATAGCGCCTGCCAACAATACAGGAATCTCAGAATGAGATAATAATCAGGGTGAGAGACCGACCAAATGCTGAACTATCTATTAAACGCCCCTCGCCCCATTAAACGCTTTATCACACTTTGTTACGACGCATGCATTCTACCCTTAGCCATTTATATGGCACTAGCCCTTCGCCATGGCGAATTTTATATAGCGTTAAACTCAAATATATTGCTAACCTTTGTTGCTAGCACCGCCATCTCATTAATCATTTTTACCCGCACCGGCCTATATAGAGCGGTAATTCGCTACATGGCAAGCAAGGCGTTCTCCACGCTAGCCCTTGGCATTACCCTATCAACACTAGTACTTGCCGCCACATCATTTATACTCCAAGCCAATTTACCACGCTCCAGTATCATCATATATTGGTTTACCGCCTTTGCCCTATTAGGCCTACCTAGGCTGTTCATTCGCAACATCATCAACCAACTGAACAGCGCCCAAAAAGAATCAGTGCTAATTTACGGAGCAGGTAATCAGGGCATAGAACTGGCCAGCGCGCTAACCAGTAGCGACAAATACCGCGCCGTGGCCTTTTTAGATGATAATTACAAAAAACAAAAAACTATCATGCAAGGACTGAAAGTCCACGCCATTAAATACATCCCTGATCTAATCAAGCAATATGACATCAAAAAGGTTCTATTGGCATTGGGCAATACCGACACCGGACAACGCAAACAGCTCATCGAACACTTATCCACTACCCAACTAGAAATCCTCACCACTCCAGCCGTACAAGACATAATTAGCGGTAAAGCCAAAATAGAAGAAGTGAAAGAAGTGGAAATAGAAGATCTTCTTGGCCGCGACTGTGTAAATCCAGACCAAAAGCTATTAAGCGGTAATATTGAAAACAAAGTGGTACTGGTCACAGGGGCCGGTGGCAGCATCGGTAGCGAGCTGAGCCGCCAAATTCTCAGGCAAAAGCCCAGCCAACTTATCTTACTGGAACTGAACGAGTTTAGCCTGTACAGTATCGAGCAAGAGCTAAATAACTACTGCCAAACTCACAACCTTACCATTGGCATTATTTCCATCCTTGGGTCGGTACAAAAACAAAATCGTCTAGAAAGCATCTTTAAAACCTTTAAAGTCAAAACCATTTATCACGCCGCCGCCTACAAGCATGTACCCATGGTAGAGCACAACGTGGTTGAAGGAGTGCGCAACAATGTATTTGGCACCTGGCATTGCGCAGAGGCAGCCATCCGCGGGGGGGTAGAAAAATTTGTACTTATCAGCACCGATAAAGCGGTGCGTCCAACCAATGTGATGGGAGCCAGCAAACGATTAGCCGAACTAGTATTACAAGCCCTCGCCAACCGCCAAACTGACACACGCTTTTGTATGGTGCGCTTTGGTAATGTTCTAGGCAGCTCAGGCTCAGTTGTCCCCCTGTTTAGAAAGCAAATTAAAAACGGCGGCCCTATAACTGTCACCCACCCAGATATTATTCGCTACTTCATGACCATACCAGAAGCCAGCCAACTCGTGATACAAGCAGGAGCAATGAGTAAAGGAGGGGATGTGTTTGTATTAGACATGGGAGAACCCGTCAAAATAGTGAGTCTAGCGAAAAAAATGATCAGCCTTTCAGGACTCACTGAAAAAAATGATGAGCTCCCTAATGGAGATATTGAAATTGAGTTTTCAGGCTTACGCCCAGGGGAAAAACTCTATGAAGAACTATTAATCGGGGATAACGTAGAAGGCAGTGCCCACCCAAGAATTATGACCGCCAAAGAACTGTTTTTAAGCTGGCCCGAAACTCATAACCTTCTAAATCACCTAGATAAAGCCTGCCATGACTTTAATGTAGATGATGTAATAAAATTACTACTAGAAGCCCCTGCAGCCTTTAACAAGCAAGCTAAAAATCCAGATTGGGTACATAATCAAGCACTGAAGAATGGCAGGGTGTGAAACCATCAGGAGAATACACCTAAAACGGACAATAGCTTATCATAAGAGTCTGATATGACTAAGGATAGGCAGCAAAGAACAAAGAAACACTTGAAGCTTTTGCCCGCGAGGCGGCCAAAGGCATTAGAACTGAACAAGTGAGTGGTACACTCACTTTTCAAGTGCACTAGAGTGTTAAATAGCATTAATTCCAAATACTCTAAAAAACACTTCATTTGGTGTTTGAAAATCTAAACATGTCATCGGACGGCCATTTAGGAGGCTGTCACTAATTCTGTGTAACTGCCTACCACAAGGCCAGCAACGGCTAAGGAAAGGCAGCTATGAACAAAGAAGTGCTTAATGCCTTTGCCCGCGAAGCGGACAAAGGCATTAAAACAGAACAAGACCTCAATGAATTCTGTCAAATGCTCACCAAAGTGACGGTGGAGCGCGTCTTAAATGCCGAACTAGACGATCACCCTGGGTACGATAAACACAAACCTTCAGCCAATTCTAATAGCCGTAACGGCACTTTCAGTAAGACTCTTCGTATCGAAGATGGGCAATTTCAACTCGACACACTCAGAGATCGAGAAGGCAGTTTTGAGCCAAAGCTTGTCAAAAAAAACCAAACTCGTTTCACCCCAATGGACGATAAAATTCTGTTTTTGTACACCCAAGGCATGACCACTCGAGAGATCGTTAGGACACTCAGGGAACTGTACGGAGTAGACGCGTCACCCTCACTGATTTCCAAAGTGACCGATGCCGTTGATTGAGTGACAATCTCGTGAGCTGGATGCGCTTTATCCATCACCTACCTCGATTGTATTGTGCTTAAAACTCGCCAGAACAAGCAGGTAATCAACAAGTCCATTTACCTGGCTTTGGGCGTCAACATGGAGGGCCACAAAGAATTATTGGGCATGTGGTTACCTGAAAATGAAGGCGCCAAGTTCTGATTAAGTACCCTCACTGAACTACAAAACCATGGTGTAAAAGGTATTCTTATCGCTTTTGTAGACGCTCTTAAGGGCTTCCCGAATGCCATTAATACTGTCCCACCCTGAAACTCAGATACAGCTGTGTATCGTCCATATGGCTCGTAACTCCGTGAAGTATACACCCTGGAAAGATTACAAAGTTGTCACGGCTGACTTAAAGAAAATCTACCAAGCGAGCACTGAAGAAGGTGCCTTACAGACTCTGAATGAGCTCAGTGGTAAATGGAATGAAAAATACCCACAGATTAGCCGCTCTTAGCGACAACATTGGGAAAACTTAAATACCTTGTTTAATAATCCACCCGATATTCGCAAGGAAATTTACACAACCAATGCCATAGAGTCACTTAACAGCGTTATCCGTAAGGCGACGAAAAAGCTCGAGGTATTCCCTACAGATGACCCTGCCAAAAAAGTTGTATACTTGGCGGTACGCTAGGCTTCAGCAAAATGGACTATGCCCATTAGAAATTGGAAAGAGACCCTCAACAGGCTCACTATCCTGTTCGAAGACCGTTTGAAGGACTACATTTAAACTGGCAGTTACACAGAATAATTTACAGCCCCTCTAAAGTTTCGCCATCTTTATCTATGCGGGTAACCGCCTCTTTTCAAGAAAAGTATCAGGGCAAAACCTTCAACTTCCCGTCCATTCCTTGCAGCCACCTCCAGATGCATGATTGACACTCACAAAGAATTATCTACAACCTTAAACTGATCTACATAAGACACAATAAAGTGCCTACTTATAACTTCTACCAATCACCAAAGCGAGTAAAAGGCTACTCTGATTACTTTTTTGAAACCTCATAAGAGACTAATGAATCTAATAAAGCATCTGCAAGCTTCTGATAACCCTCAATACTATAATGTGGCCCCGTTGGAGCAAAACTATCAATATCATCTGACAAAATATAATGTCGCCCATCCAGCAAAATATGCTCTATATTATTATAATTTGCTTCAACATAAAGACGAATGCCATTCAAATAGCCTTCAGCCCTACTATCCGGCCGCCAAAACTCAGAATTCGGCAGCAATAAAATAACAGGGACACAATCAGCAGTACACTTCTCGAATAATGCCGTAATCGCCATTTTAGTTACATTCGGAACACCACTTGATGCATCATTTAACACACCCAATATTCGCAAACCTATCCCTGCCAGCAAATGCTCTCTCGTATATTTAAGAGAAAATATCCCACCAAAGGAATTAGCAGCCCTCACTTCATTAAACCAGCTATTAATATAAGATAGACTAAATATATTTTGATAATTTTCTTTGTTTTTAGATGCCTGATTATTATAATCCAAATAATAGTCATCTTGGAGATTACACTCACTACTGTACCCCCTTCCCTCTCCCTTCAGCTTAATTATAGAACTCGCCTCAGTAAAAAAGCTTTTGGCAGCAACAGATACACCCTCTAAAGTATAACCGTCTAGATCACCTTCATTTGAATGTTCAATGAAAAAGTTATCGCGCGGAACTTCATAATTATCATTTGGATAAAAAGCTAAAACCGCATATTTGGCTTTAATCGCAGGGACAAATTTTTCAATTAAAGCAACATAATGTTGAGCGTCATTGCTGCTCGACCCTAACGTTATAGCATTTAACTCGGTTGTATTATTTATAATACCCGCAATATCCTTACCATGAGGCACACAAGCACCAACCATGAAGGAATCCCCTACTAATAACACATCAACTGCCGATTTCCAACTTGCATCATCATTCCTGAAACCATACCGGTCACTTGTATATGTAACAAACCCATAACCTTCATTACAGTACGACAAATTTTCGTTAGGTTGAGCACCCAAAGGCATAAAATCATGTTTCAATGCGATCTCTCGCCATTCAGGCTCACGTATTAAACTTGGAAAAAACTGCTGCGGATACATGCCAGAAAGACAAGTATGGTAGTACTGGGCATCAGCCTTCCTTGCATCACCCTCTAATATTCCTTTCTTTTCCTGCAATCTTTTATGCACATAATCCCGGTATTCGAACCCGGCATTAATCATAACCACACCAACATATGAAATAATCAAATTTACAAATATTATTTTCAGAAAGCTTTTCATTTATTTAACTTATAGTTTATTGCCTGCCGACAGAACAACCATTTTACCGGTGTTATATTCATACAAATAATCATAATTCACACTCAAATATAAACATATATGCACTTACACCTATAGGCAGAATATAATCCCCAACCACTAAAAAAGAGTATAAATAAATGGTGCAACGACCGACCCTTCAGCCAAAACAATTAACGTCCCAAGAAGCAACATTATAATTATAATTGGGGCCAACCAATACTTCTTACGAACTGTCACAAATCCCCACAAGTCTACAATTAATTCAATCATTAATAAGGATCCTCCATATGCTGTATATCTCGTTTCGACACTATATCGTTATAGCTTTTGCTAGTAGCATCAAACGACTCCTCTATTAACCTAACTCTAAACAAACGCGCAAGCAATCCAGCTGGAGTGATAATAAAGTAAAATATTAGCAACAAAATAATACGGCTATTAATCCAACCCATGACCATACCAAACTTCATCCACGGCCTGTACAATAAAATAAGACTGCCTGGGTTAAACAACGCCCACAACACCAATATAATCGAAGAAACCCAAGCCCAAAGCGGCCAATCAGTGCTAAATACCCATGGAATAAACAAGCCAAACAGGCTAGATACAATTAAAGCACTAAGCAAGCCAAACTTGCGAAGCTCCAGATCGCCAGGATGATTTTTAATGTTACTCATCAGTCTAAATCAAACTCCTTCTGCCAATTACGGCTATCCTGCCAATCCGGCTGCTTTTGTTTACTGAGCAGACAATTTTCCATGACAAGATAATCCATTTCAGTGCGCATAAAACAACGGTAAGCATCTTCAGGGCTACTAACAATAGGCTCACCCCGAACATTAAAAGATGTATTAACTAACACAGGACAGCCACTAAGCTTTTCAAATTCATCCGCCAATTGATAATAGCGATTATTGGTTTCTGAATGAATAGTCTGTATACGTGAGGTATAATCCACATGAGTAACCGCAGGAATCTTTGAACGAGCTACATTAAGTTTCTCCACACCAAATAGCTGCCTTTCCTGCTCGTTCATAACCAAGCGCTTTTCCTCATGCACATTTGCCACCATCAACATATATGGGCTTACACCATTAAAATTAAACCATTCAGAAACCTTATCCGCCTTTATCGAAGGAGCAAACGGACGAAACGATTCCCTGTACTTAATTTTAAGATTCATTGTGGATTGAGTTAAGGGGTCCAGAGGATTACCGATAATAGAACGCCCTCCCAAAGCGCGGGGCCCAAACTCCATGCGCCCCTGAAACCAACCTATTATTTTATTCCCATTAATTAATCCAGCTAACTTAGGGATTAACTCATTATCAGGTAGCTCCTGGTAAGACGCGCCAATATCGGTTAAATACGTTTTGACCTCAGCATTGCTATATTTAGGGCCTAAGTAAGAGCCCTGCATTGAATCTTGAGGATTAACAACTCTGGGGTGACCCAAATATTGGTACCACACCCCCAAAGCAGCCCCTAATGCACCACCAGCATCTCCTGCAGCAGGCTGAATCCAAATATTCTTAAAGGGACCCTCCCTTAGTAAACGACCATTTGATACACAGTTCAAAGCCACACCGCCAGCCAAGCAGAGGTAATCACACCCCAATTCGCTATGAATACTTCTTGCCAGTTTCAGTACAACTTCTTCTGTAACAACTTGAATAGAACGAGCAATATCCATTTCTCTCTGAGTCAACTCAGACTCAGGCTGACGAGGAGGCCCACCAAATAGAGCATCAAACCGTTTATTAGTCATTGTCAACCCAGAAGCATAATTAAAGTACTTCATGTCCAACCTGAAACTGCCGTCATCTTTAATATCAATTAAATTATCTAATATCAAATCAACGTATTTGGGCTCTCCATAAGGTGCCAGACCCATTAACTTATATTCACCAGAATTAACCTTAAATCCGGTATAATAAGTAAATGCTGAATATAACAACCCTAGAGAATGAGGAAACTTAATCTCCCATTGCGCATTTAGTTCATTACCATCACCCAGCCAGACACTACTTGTCGCCCACTCTCCAACCCCGTCTAAACATAAAACGGCAGCCTTTTCAAAGGGGCTGGGAAAAAAAGCTGAAGCGGCATGAGATTGATGATGCTCACTAAATAACAGCCTGGGCAATTCCCTCTGCGATATTTTACCCAAAGAAGCTAACTCTTTTTTTAGTGTACTTTTAAGAAAGAGTTTTTCCTTAAGCCATATTGGAATAGCAGCAATAAATGAACGTAAACCTTTAGGGGCATAGTGCAAATATGTTTCTAACAGTCTCTCAAACTTGATGAAAGGCTTATCGTAAAAAACAATGTAGCTAACATCACTAAGTTTAATATTGGCTTCAAGCAAGCAGTATTCAATAGCCTTTTTAGGGAAAGCAGGATCATGCTTTTTGCGGCTGAAACGCTCTTCCTGTGCAGCTGAAATAATTTCACCGTCAACCACAAGAGCAGCTGCACTATCATGGTAATAGGCTGATATCCCAAGTATCGTCGTAATGGCTGAATCCCCTCTTTAAAATCTTAACAACATACAGGAACATCCTGCCCCTACAATTGTAAAAGGTGTTAAAATAACAAATACCAAGAAGAAATACCAGCCTCCTCTTAGCCATCTATTTAAACCTCATAGTACATTTGGCCACGTCATTTTGAGATGCCAATATGTAATTCAAATAATTAGCATGTCAATACAGTGAAAAAAAATTCGGTCGAGTAAATCAGCATGATTATCAACCGTACCCTGCAATTAACGACATAAGTCACATCAAAATTAAAGCATGCCACCGTAAACAAATGACATCTGTGATGCTCACCCATAAACGATTCTGAACAAGTTTTTTCAGATCACCCTTAGGAAGCCTGCATATAAATATGGAGGATTCACCAAAGGGTTAACACTTGGGTAGACTATTATGATAAAGAGAGAACTCATCAAGGCAAAACACCGCGGACATACACCCAAAGAAATACTGCCCGATGGAAAATCCATTTAGGCTGATAAAAATTTAATTAAAATATAGTCTGATAGACCCTTTTGAAAATTGGGTAACTGCTAGGTCAATTCTAAACCACTACTCACACACGACTGTCGCAATTGCATATCTTTCCTCATATGACATTGAAAGATGATAAGTGCTGATATTTTTTCCAACTGATATTTCTTTTGCTTTCCCAGATAACTTTAAAATTGGCCCGCCCAAGTCATCAGTATCGATACTAAAGCTTAAAAAGCTAACACCTTGAGAAAATCCTGTACCCAATGCCTTTGCCGCAGCTTCTTTAGCGGCAAAGTGACTAGCCAGAAAACGCTCAGGAAATTTACTGTTACAAAATCGTTGCAGCTCTGCTTCAGTTAAAAAACTTTTGGCTAATCGATCATAGTTTTTCTTAACCTGCTCAGCCATTCTAGATATATCAACTATATCTATACCGATCCCTTTAATTGACATAATTTCACATGGACTATTTTAAGTTAATCTTAATTTTTTAAATCGACTTCCCACTTTCGTATTATCTGAAAATTTGAACTTAACAGGAACCTTATAAGTATCCAACCTACTTTTACAGTAACTTCTAATAAGTTTTTTTGCCTCTTTTTCCTCTATTTCTGTCGAGAGAACAATTTGAACGGCAACCATTTGTCCGGTTATAGAGTTTTTTTCGGCATAGACCATACAGTCACCAACAATATCCAGCTCTAAAATAATAGATTCAACCTCTGCAGGAAGAACTTTTTCACCACCTACATTAATAACTTCCTTGCTTCGCCCCACTATTTTTATGAAATTATCGTCGAATACCTCAACCAAGTCACCGGTTTGAAACCAGCCATCGCTAGTAAAGCTGCTCATATCTGCATTTAAGTAGCCCACAACTTGAGTTTTGCTTCTTAACCAAAGTTCATTGTTTACAATTTTATATTCTGTATTAGGGTCATCTAGCTTAATCTCTAAGCTATCAGATGATCTACTTGTGGTCTTTGCGATTCCAGTTTCACTTGTGCCGAAAGTTTGCATTAATCGTGTTCGAGGAAAGGTTCGTTTGAGGTTCAACAATACGCTTTCAGGCATTGTTTCTGTGCCGTAAGTAATCATCTTTAGGCTTTTCAAATCAAATTTTTCATTTACCTTTGCCATTAGCATCATATTTAAAAATGTGGGAGTAGAAGGTAATACATGCACTTTATGCTTTTCAATCAGTGTAGCTACATGTTCAGGGTTTCTGTTCTCCGGGAGAACAATTTGAGCACCCATCGATAGTGTATTCAGCAATGTATTCAATCCACCGATATGGTCAAACATCAAAAAAACTAGCATATTTAGTTTTTTGATTCTTTTGCCTATAAAGCTATCCACCAGATGATCAAAATTATGAATCATCGCTTTTGGTTCGCCAGTCGTACCACTACTGAATAGGATTAGGCCCGCGTGATCATTTGAAATCAGACTCCCAATAAGTTCATGCCTTTCCACTTTATCGCTAATTCGATTGGGTACCAATTCATGGCCGTTTAGTTTTAGTACCCAATTACAGTCAGCAACCTTGATACGACTTGAGATTTCGTCATCATTATTGGAAACGATAGGTACAACAATTACTTTTTGCTTTAAAAGAGCAATCATTAAAGCAATAGAATAGAAGTTATAATCAGCTTGAAGGGCAACAATCTCACCAGCCTGAATGGTGCTGGTGATCTCCTGGTGATATTGTTTTATTTGCAAAGCAAGATCTGAATAACAATACTCGCCGTGACTATCTATTATAGAAGGGCGATCACCTAAATTTTCAATGTGCTCCATAAACCAGGTCATTTATTTCATCACTCCACCAAGATAAATCACCTGGCCAGTGATAAAGTCACTTGCTTTGTGATTAAAAAAATCAATAACATTTCTAACATCTTCAAGGTTACCAAACCTATGTATAATTTGTTGGTCAAGAAGATCATCTAATTTAGATTTAGGGATATTGCGCACAAGATCAGTATAAACAGGCGTTGGACCTATAGCGTTCACTCTAATACCAAATTCGCCTAACTCTCTAGCTGAAGTTCGCGTAAAGCTTTCAATTGCAGCTTTACTCGCAGCATAAACAGCTTCTCCTGCTAAATCTAAAGGCACTGCAACGGTTGTATAGTTAACAATAGAGCCCGACCTTGCTTTCATCATAACTTTTGAAACTTCGCGGGTGAATAAAAATGTTCCCAGGAAGTTGGTTTCAAAAACAGCTTTAGCATTGCTATATGGTGTTGTAAGCAGATGGTTCATTGCTGCAATACCAGCATTGTTGAGCAATATATCAATATTTCCAAATTCTTTTCTGACAACTCTAACCATTTTTACTACGGCGCGCTCATCAGACACATCCAATTCAAAATGCAAATAGTTAACATGCTCTATGCTACTTTTACCCCGACTACAGCCAGCAACTTTGTGACCTAGTAAAAGGTAATGTTCGGCAAGCTTTTTGCCTAATCCTTTGCGAGTACCCGTAATTAGATATGTACTTAAATTCATATAAATCACTACTCCTGTTGTTCGGAAAGAAGCAGTGTTACATATTCAGCCAGGGTTTTAACACTTCTAAATGGTGATGTCTTTTGACTCATTGCCCTTTCATCTGCAAGAGTAAGGTCAAAATTCAACTCATCAGAAATGGCCGCTTCTAAATCGGCAACCAGGAATACAACGCCCATACTGTCTAAATTACGACCAAAAAGAAGAGTACCTTCAGTTGCATTTTGTAATTCTGCGTTTTCCTGCTCTTCACCAATTTCTTTAATTAGCGTAATAATTATGTCTGTAATATTGCTCATGTTTCACCTATAAATATGATTAGATTTCTTGTACTGGAGGGCAAAAAATTGAGTCAATGTCAATGATTGCGCTTGCCCAAGATAAACCAACACCAAAACCAGACAGTAAAAGTTTACGTCTGTTATTGCTAACCTCCTCACCTAAAGAGTCATTGATGGTACAAGGAATCGATGCTGAACTTTGATTTCCGTATTTAGCAACTGTAGTAGAAGGCACTTTTTCCAAGTCAAGCTTAAGTCTTCTCGCAATATTGGAGATTATATATTTATTTGCCTGGTGAAAAATAAAATAGTCAATATCATCGGAAGAAGTGGTTGTAAAATCCAGTATTTCTTTAATAGCTTTGGGTTCTGTTTGGATTGAAAAATTAAATACTTCACCTCCATTCATATGCAAATCATTATCACATAACCAATTGCCGTCAGCGTCTTCTTTTTCAAGTGACGACGCTTCATCCGAAGGTTGCCTAAATCCGCCGGCAGGTATCTTTATGAAGTCACTGCCACTCCCGTCAGTGTGCAGTACAAAGGTGCTTTTTGTAGTTAGCTCTGACTTTTCTATAAGTGTAGCGCTTCCCGCATCACCAAATAAAGGCGCAGTTGAGCGATCTCGCTTGTTTATGCATTTACTCAATGTATCACCAGCAAGCAATAATACACGACTACAGGTGCCACTGGAAACCATCATATGCGCTAACCATAACCCATAAACATACCCAGAACAGCCAAGATTAACATCAAATGCCAGGGCATTTTTATCCAGACCCAACTTCCCGTGCAATATAGCTGCGTTTGACGGTTGAAAGTGGTCCGGGGTTTGAGTGACAAATATCACACCATCAATCTCATTTCTATCAATATGCAAACCTTTTACAAGGCTATCTGAAGCTGCAACACATAAATCAAGGGTCGTCATTGAGTCATCTGTGACATGCCTTTTATCTAAACCTATTACAGATTTAATGCGTGAAACCTGCTTTGCATTACCACCATAAAGATCAATTTCATCATCTATGGATTTAACTATTTTCGGTACGACCGTTACAATACCGGATATTGCCACATTACTAAATTCTGCAGATGCCATAAAATAATACCATGATAAAAATTCATTAAAATTTGTTAGTTGACGCTGTAACCGCCATCAACAGCCAGCACTGTTCCAGTAATCCATTTCGAATAATTACTAACTAGAAAGGCAGCAGCATGAGCGACATCTTCTGGCAACCCCAAGCCAAGTGGGTGCCTGTCGGATAAATATTGGAGCTGCTCGGGAGTGAAGGAAGTGCTTGTATTCAAATACATTTCTGTTTTAACTTGCCCTGGAGCAATGCAATTGACACGAATATTTTGTCTTGCCAATTCAACAGCTAAGGATTTAGATAAGCCTTCAATTGCAGCCTTTGATGCTGCATACGTAGAAATTGATGCCTCACCCCTGCTTGCTGCAACTGAACTCAACAAAACAAAACTACTTGAATTTGGATTATAACGTCCTTTTTTCCTAAATTCTTTTAGCAGGAATTGAGCACTTTTAACATTTGTATTAAAGATATCGTCAAAATGATGTTCTCTTAATGCCTGTAAAGGCAGGTGCTTCAAAATACCCGCACAATGAACAATCCCATCCAACTCTCCTATATCTTCGCAGATAGACCCCATCAAAACCGATAAAGAGTCGATACTAGATAGATCAGCCACATACACAGAGTGCGAATGCCCATCTAGCATCTTGAGTGTTTCATTTAACTGACTTTCATTGCGCCCAGTAATGGCAAGTTGAGCACCCTGTTTACTAAAAAATATCGCCGTCTCTCGGCCAATACCTGACGATGCACCGGTAATTAAGACTTTTTTATATTCTAAAAAATTAATCATTGTTTATAAAGCTCGCTAAAAGACAAGACATATGCTAACCAGCCAGTCTGAATATTAATTTACCCCCCACTGCCCTTGCTTTTTTAAACACCCCAATAAAACCAATAACTCCCGAAACCACACTTAAATACCATTAGCAAAGCTCCTTGGCTTGAGCCCCTTAGAGAGACTAATACTAAAAGGCCCGCCTAAAATATACCCCCTTATCAGTCAAGATTAATTTTAATAGCTACAAATACCTTAAAATGAAAGGGAGGATACAGCCCACACATGAGCCACACTTAGTCAGGATTAAGACGGGCATCTAATTTTACTTGACAACCAGATTAAATCAATTTAAGTAACTGAGCAACTGATGTGACGGATACAACTTTTTCTGACGAGACAACAATATCAAATTCAGCATCAGCATCAGAAATAAATGTGAGAACAGCAAGTGAATCCCAGTTACCTTCATTTAGCTCTGTCTGAAGATCAACAGACCCAACTTCTAATATACCTGCAACGATAGCTAGTAATTTAGTTTCTTTTGACATTGTTTTCCCTTGCTTGATTTTAATAAACCCTATGTGCCGACCAACCGCATTAGCCATGAGGGTTTGGTTAACGTGACTTAGTTTATAACTGGAATTCAAGTTATTTGTAATCCCAATGCGATTAAAATTAATAGCTAAGCCAGCTATTAAACCTGATTCTACAATGGATTGCGGTGCAATGGTCAAGATTTTTTTTATGCAACTTTAAAATGGGCGCGGCGCAAGGACGCTCAAGCTGGTCAAGAGGGAGGGGGGGGAAACTGGCTATTTAATCTAATTTGGTATGAATAATAGCTGTTATTTAGCCGTTTCATATTATGCCGCATCAATCACTACAGGCTCGCCTGTAATTGTCTAATGATTTCCGCGCCTTCAAGGGCATGTAGGGTGGCGCATTATATTTATGTGTTTATGCGCCCATATGAACTGACACTGCATTTAAAATATCACTCACGAGTGAACACCTAATGACAACTGTGACACCTTATGAGCGCCGATACTTGTGAAAAGGCACTCTATTAACTGCCTGTGGCGAAGCAAGTCCAAATCATACAACTACAAACCCAATAGCGAGCATTTTCAGAATAAAACCCTGATCGCCGCCGCGCCTGATTTTAAGCACCTAATCTTGAAACCACCGATTACATCGCTTTCATTCATAAGCAAATACAGAACAATTTTATTTATAGATGCGAAATCTTCATACGCATAGAAGTCGGTCGCAGCCCTAGTTAAGACTCACGCCCAGCCTCACAATTACATTTCAAGACTACCAACCCCCACCCACAGAGCCCCCCCCCTGGACCTGACAAACTTTGACCTGCCATATTTATCAATGAATTAGAAGCTATGACAACTAAAGATAACCGTGTAAATGGATATCTATAAAATATTTATGACAAAATGGTGCCTCGCTCAATCAATACGCCAGCTTGACTTACTACCAGCTCCCGCCATGATAAATCTCGTGAGATCCCAATAAAACATGAGACCCTAACCAATGAAGCAAGCCAGAAACAGCCCCTGAGGCCGATCAACTTAGTCCCGACCACCGGCAGAATCAAAAAATAAGAGCAGCTCCAGGTTAAACAATTTCAATATCATGGTCTCATCCATTTTTTTGATAACGCTCTCAGATCAGGCCTAAAGGGCTCCACAAATATTTTATCCCTGCATTTATGAATCCACACAGAATAATACACTAGCCCAAAGACATAGTGCGTATTTCTACGCAACACCCCACAGTGACTACGTCATTGTACGCCACCCACCCCGAGGTTTCGCAGAGTGGTTAAATGTAAGTCCATAGCAGCATGAAGCGCCATAGCTACCTCCAGCATTGTAAAGCTGCACCAAACATTTTAGCCCTTTTTAGGGACACAGGGGACTCCCTTATATATTTACCAAGTTTAAGGTATTATTCAAATAGGACATATAGGTTTTAGGATCAATCAATACCCCTATATGGGCTTGGTCATTCTAGATGGGCTATTGAAGCTTTGTATTATGGTGTTATGATTAAAATCTGACAAAGGGTTTGGTTCATCTAAAGGGCGTTTCGAAACTTTATAGCGTGAACATTAATTGCTTGAAGTGCCCCATCATATATTAAAAGACCATTTTGGGTTGATTACAACCCTCATTACTTAACAAGTTTCTAACAATAATATAACCTGCTACTTTATAAAAAAGGCTCTTAAATACAAGACCCTGCATTCAGGGCCTACCAGTAGAAATTATTGAACAATTGAAGCTCAGGGTACCATTAATAGTCATCAATGAATTGAAATGCCCTGCACTTAAATTAGCAGCCATATGTATTTGAAAAAGTTACTAATCGTATTTTACGGTCTTCAAAAGGGGTTCAATCAGCATCGAAAATGGAAGGGTAATTTCATGAAAAAAATTGCAATATTCGGGACATCAGGATTTGCCAGAGAAGTAGCTGATATTTGTATTGAATTAGAGTACAAGTTAATTTTATTTTTAAGCGCCCCTGGCGAGGATAATGATTGCATTTCGGGTATGGAAGTGAAGAGTGAAAGTGAAGTTGAGGAACTACACCGTAATGGTTTTGATTTTGCAATGGGCATGGGAGATCCCAAGGTTAGAAAAAAAATATCACTAAATTATAAACACCTGAATTTTCCAAACTTAATACACCCAGACACAAGCTTTGGGCTAAATCAGCTAGATGAAATCAGTAAGAGTAAAGGGAATATTATCTGTGCTGGTTGTCGCTTAACAAACAATATAGTTTTCGGTAACTTTATTGTATTGAATCATAATACTTGTATTGGGCATGATAGCATTATTTGTGACTTTGTCTCTGCAATGTCGGGTGCACTAATAGCTGGTAATGTTGAGTTGAGCGAGTGTTCCTATCTTGGTTCTGGCTCGATCATTTTACAGGGCTCATACCACAAGAAAATAAAAATAGGTGAAAACACTGTAATTGGAACGGCATCTCTGGTTATTAAGTCGGTAAAGCCAAATATCACCGTGTTCGGAGTTCCGTGTAAGCAGATTTCAAAATGAAGGCTGCATTTCTGACCGTAGTATATCCTGGAATAGAAAATTTCTTTGAAGATTTTTTATTGTCTTTAAGTGAGCAGACACATTCGAACTTTGACCTATTTGTTTTTAATGATGGATTAAGTAATCTAAATCAATTCATTGAAAATTATCAGAACAGGTTAAATATTGTTATTGAAAATACAGAGCTATCACCTGTTAAAATTCGAGAATACGGTATAAATAAAATCCTGAATTCCGGGCTGTACGACGCTATTATATTTGGTGATAGTGATGATTACTTTTCAAAAGACAGGGTTTTAACTAATTTAAGACTATTAACTTCCTGCGATATTGTTTTAAATGATTTGGCATTGGTATCTCAAGATAAGAAAATGATAGATGATAACTATTTATCAAATCGGCTTATCGATGGCCAGGTAGTCAATTTAGATTTCGTTAGAGATAAAAATGTATTTGGGTTATCTAATACGGCCGTATCTACAAAAAACATCGATAAAGTAACCTTCCCTGAAGGCTTGATAGCATTAGATTGGTATTTTTTTAGTGAGCTTTTACTTAAAGGGTTTAAGGCTAATTTTTCCTCTGAAGCAAAAACATACTATCGCCAGCATGTTAGTAATACTGTCGGAATGCGTGAGTTTAGTGTTAACAGTATGTCTCGGGGAATTAATGTTAAAACTTTACACTATAAAGCTTTGGCAGATATTGATTCGAGTTATATTGAGTTGTACAGAAAATTTTTACAGTTGCAAAAAAATATTGAGCTCGACAAAGATGCGCTAGAGCACCTTTATCGAAAAATCATAAATAAAAACATTATGTCCCCCTTATGGTGGGAACGTGAATGTTTACCGGAGATGGTATGAAGATTCAAATTACAAAAAATAAAGAGATAGTTGATTTTGGTAAGCCTTATATTATTGCTGAGATAGGCGCCAATCATAATGGCGATATGGCTCTAGCCAAAAAAATGATTGACTCAGCCAAGGAATGTGGGGCTGACGCTGTTAAGTTTCAGTCCTGGACTCGAAATTCCATCGTATCTGAGGGTGAATACCAGAAAAACCAAAGTTATGATGACTGCCCAAAGAAGCACTTTGGCTCACTTGAAGATATGGTTGAAAAATACTACCTCCGAACTGATGAGCACTTCGAGTTAAAAGAGTATTGTAAGTCTATCGGCATTGATTTTAATTCAACTGCATTTACAAAAGAAGAAGTTGATCTGCTAAATGAGTTGGATGTCGAATTCTATAAAGTGGCCTCTATGGATATCAACAACTATGGCCTTTTAGAATATATGGCTAGCTTTAACAAGCCTATGGTTTTGTCTACGGGCATGGCAACACTAGCTGAAATAGAAAAAGCAGTTCATTTGATTGAGTCAAAAGGAAATACTCAAATTGTGTTGTTACATTGCATTTCAATTTACCCACCAGAGAATAGTGATATTCACTTGAACAATATTACTATGCTACGTAAAGCTTTTGGCTATCCTGTAGGGTTTTCAGACCATTCAATTGGATTTTCAATTCCTTTGGCTGCCGTAGCATTAGGTTCATGTGTGATTGAAAAGCACTTTACAACTGACAAAGAGTTACCAGGATGGGACCACAAGGTTTCAGCTGATGCATATGATATGAAAATTATTTGCCAGGAATCAGAAAACATTGTGGAGGCGATGGGTAACTTCAAACGGATAGTGTCTCCAGCAGAGCAAGATAAAAAATTAAAATTTCGACGCAGTGCACTTTTAAAGCAGAGCCTCCCTGCTGGACATGTACTTTCCGAGAAAGATATTTTGTTTAAGCGACCAGGTACAGGTATTGAGTGCGATGAACTTAAATATATTGTAGGTCGTCAATTAAAGAAGCCATTAGAGGCTGATAGCCTGTTAGATTGGAGTGACCTAGTCTAATGTTGGCCATTATTCCTGCCAGGGGTGGCTCCAAGGGGCTGCCGGGCAAAAACATAAAGGAATTATTGGGTAGGCCATTAATAGCATATTCAATAGAAGCAGCTTTAAAAGCTACTTCTATTGATAAAGTAGTTGTATCAACAGATTGCGCTGAAATTGCAGAAATTGCGTTAAAATATGGTGCCGAGATCCCATTTCTAAGACCTGCCAACCTGTCGAGTGATACGGCTTTAGCCATTGATAATTATATTTATACTATTGAAAGATACGCTCAAGAGAATTCTGTCGTAATTAGCGAGTTTTGCGTGTTGCAACCAACTTCCCCCCTTCGAATTGCGCAGGATATAGATAATGCTATAAATCTGTATAGGGAAAAAACTGCAGATTCGGTTGTAAGCTATACAGAAGAGCTTCATCCAATCAAATGGCATAAATACGTTGCAGATGATGGCCGTTTTGAAAATATATTTGATGTAAAAATAGAAAACAGACAGGTATTTAAACCCAGTTACTACCCAAATGGTGCCGTTTTTGTCTTTAACTATAACTTGATTAAACAAAAAAAATATTACAGTCAAAACTCTTACGCATACATAATGCCTAGGGAAAGATCGGTTGACATAGATACAATGAGCGACTTTAAACTTGCCGAATATCTAATTAGGGAAAAAAATGGTCAATAAGACTTTAGTTTTTGACAGTAATGCTTCATTCGACGGTGCCATAAAGCTTCTAGATGATAATGGTAATGGTGTATTACCTGTCGTCGATAGAGAAAATAAATTTGTAGGTATTATAACCGATGGTGATATAAGAAAAGCTATATTAGAAAAGCATTTGGATTTGGAGCATGTTATTAATCGAAATCCTTTTAAAATGAATATATCTTCATCGTATCAACAACGAATACAATTTCTTAAAAAAATTAAAAGAAGGCAGCTACCTTTAGTCGATGACGAAAATTGTTTTTTAGATATATTTACCTTAGATGAAATCGATTTTGAAATAAAATCTAATTGGGTAGTGATTATGGCAGGAGGTTTAGGTACTCGGCTAGGGGATCTGACTAAAAACACACCAAAGCCGATGCTTGAAGTTGGCGGAAAACCTATTTTAGAAAGAATAATCGCGAAATTTATTGAACAAGGATTCTCAAAGTTTTTTATTTCAGTTAATCACAAAAAAGAAGTTATAAAAGATTACTTTAAAAACGGTGAAGATCTAGACATTGAAATTAAGTATTTAGAGGAAAACAAAAGACTAGGTACAGCTGGAGCGCTTTCCCTTATTGAGGATGAGTTATCAGACCCCATTATCATTATAAATGGAGATGTATTAAGTCTAATTAATTATTCTGAGTTCTTAAATTTTCACAGCACAGAGAAATCTGTTGCAACTATGTGTGTAAAGGAATACGAACATATTGTTCCTTATGGTGTGATAGAAACTGCTGGAAATTCAATAACGGGCTTAAGTGAAAAGCCGAGAATCCTATTTAATATTAACAGCGGAATATATATTTTAGATCCGATTGTTTTGGATTATATCCCCAACAACACTTTTTATGATATGCCTACATTATTCAGTGAACTAGTTGATAAAAAATTAACTACAACCGCCTATAAATCAAATGATTATTGGATCGATATCGGACAACCAGATGACTATAAAAAAGCGAATGGTAACTGTGATCTTTAGTATTTCATAAAAGATGAATGCTAAGTTTATGTGTAGCGCTGAGGCTGTGAGGGTGTAGCTAATTCTGTGTAACTGCCTATCATAAAGCCAGCAATGGCTAAGGATAGGCAGCTATGAAAAAAGAAACACTTGAAGCGTTTGCCCGCGAAGCGGCCAAAGGCATTAA
>MAAA01014069.1_pt1 | contig 25560 bp, 22 predicted proteins | sample 1115971 | NCBI WGS metagenome assembly MAAA01 (sample SAMN04961123, study PRJNA320927) | seawater metagenome | isolation source: sample BD02T6 sea water enriched with oil for 6 days | place: USA:Gulf of Mexico | collected 2013-07-27 | reverse complement strand
ATACGTTTCGGAGGCATTTTCTACCCCATTAGTACCTACCGCGCCATTACTGGAAAAAGGACCTGCTGTATGGCTGATAATTCCCACCTCAGCAGAGCCCGATGCGGTGGCTGTAATACGAATCGCCGAATCGGTGCCTTCCTCGACTGATGCTATGACCAAACGATAAGTATCACTAATGCTCACATCCACACGGCCTGTTTGACCGTCAGCAATCAAAGCCGCGTTAATTTGATCTTCTACCTTTGCCGCATAAGAGCCCAAGTCACTCACGGTGGCAATTGGTGAAGCCTCAGCCAGCACCGAAACCGCTACTAGGTTACCGCCGTCAACTTCGATACTAAATATGGCATCCGCCCCCGTAAGCGTAGCCAATGCCGCGCCAGCGGTGGTTGCCAAGTTTACCCCTCCCACATAAGTGCCCGCAGTATTTTCAACACCGCTGCCCCCCTTATCATCTAAGAATATAGAGGTTATATCTGCTGCCACTAAACCACCCGCACCAAATACACCGCCTGTGGTTACATAACCCAGAATATCTGCCAGGTCGACATCTGCCGCCGCGGCCTGTGTTACCCCTGTGATGATGAGTGCTGAATCTTCACCAATGCTGTCAGAGGTGATGCTCACAACGCCATTGTTGTGACTTACCGTGACACTTACATCCAAGCCATTGGCTGAAATAGCGGTATTAATAGAGCTTTGTAAACTACTAACCACCTTATCTATGCTGTTACCGGTACCGGTTAGGGTCACGGTAATTTGCTCATTACCATCTATGGCTAAATCAAAGGCACCATTGAGTGTGGTTATTGCGCCCACTGAAGCAACCCCCGTTATGACAGCAGCCTCACCTGTAGCACCGACAGCTGAACCTGCTCCACCCGTAGCCAAACCAGTGGATGCTGCGGTAAGCCCATTGGCAAAAGCATTACCAGTTGCATCAAACTTGTCATAACGTAATTCGATATTTAAACCCAGATTCTCACCGTCAACCTCTAAGGTTTGCAGAGTAATACCGGATTCATCATTGCCAGTGTCGACGGCAATAACGTGAGTTTGCGCAGATACAGCATTAATTGCTTGCAATACGGTTGCCCGGTCGGCCGCGGCATCGACGCCACCCGTGGAAATATCAATTGTCACACCGTTAAGGGTGATTGAACCGGCGGTGTTGGCAGGCACTTGTGCGGTACCCGCTGCTACGTTGACATTAATATCGGCGGCCACCCCTGTGGTAGAAGTATCATCATTGATAGCGGCGGCTTTTGACCGTGCCGAACGATCTGCACCTGACGTCGAATAACTGTCGTCGATAGCAGAAGACGCTCTTACCCCCTCACCATTAATAACCAGGTCCCCATTTGCAAAGGCCGAGTCGGTACCCAACGCAGAGACACCGGCTTCTTGTCCCGCACCCAGCTTATCAGCGGTGAGCTCCGCAATGCTGACTTGTACAGTTTGGCCCGCATTAGCACCAATTTGAAATTCGGCATTAAAACTACCATCGAGTAACTTACGACCGTTAAAATCGGTCTCTTCCGCGGTTCGGGTCACCTCAGCCAGCAGCTGATCCACTTCCGCCTGTAGTGCCTGGCGATCGACGTCTGAGTTAGTGGCGTTGGCAGATTGCACCGCCAACTCACGAATTCGTTGTAGGTTATCGTTCATGGTGCCCAATGCGCCTTCTGCGGTTTGGGCTAATGAAATACCATCACCTGCGTTACGAATAGCAACATTTAAACCCCGAACCTGCGAGTTGAAACGCGTGGAAATGGCCAAACCCGCCGCATCATCTTTTGCGCTGTTAATTCTCAAACCAGAAGACAAGCGTTGCAGTGCTTGTTGGTTAGATGATTGCGATTTATTCAAATTTCGCTGCGCCGTAAGGGACGCAATGTTGGTATTAATAATCTGTGGCATGCACTTCTCCTTTTAAACCGCCGTAGCAGCATCCCCATTTGAGTGGGGAAAAAATTCGTTCAAATAAATTAGCGACCTAGTAGCAAATAACTTAAGGGGGGCTTTTATATTGCTTTGTTATAAAAAAAACCTACACAGACCATTAGGTTATACATTGCTGTGGGAGACAGTGCTTTAACTATAATAATGGCATAAACGATGCTTTAGGAAAGGGAAAGACAATATTTGACCAAGGGGTGACATATGACTGAACTGTTAGATGAGCAGGAAGAACAAGTGGATATATTACAAAACGCTCAAGCACTTAAGTTAAAGAATCTAAATTTCTTTAAAGAGTTCCACCCCAGTATTTACAACATATTTTGTGAATACGTTTTAAAGGAACATAAAGTTAGCCTGATTACTGAGTTAGGGCAATTTGACATTCTGCACAATGGGACATCTATATATAACAATCGGCCAATTGCCGAAGCCAAAGAAACCATTGCTACTTTTAAACAAAAGTTCGGTCCAGGTAGTCTATTAAAAACAATCGACCCACCTTTTAATACTTATTCCAGCCCTAGATTCTTTCATAGTAAATGCAATGACATAACAACTAGCTCACCACTAAATAAGAGCAAGTTCATCGCATATTGGATTCCAGACTTCTATCCTCTTATGATATTTAATGGTGTAGGTACTGGCTATCATATCGAAAACTTTTTAGATGAATATGCCGTCATCAATTGCGTAATAATGGAGGCTGATCCTGATCTTTTTGCCACATCACTGTACACCGTAGATTGGAAATCTATATGTAAACCATTTTTAGACAATAGAGAAAGAAACATCCACTTTATTATTGGACCCTTTGAAAAAGAGGAAGATATTGCGGCTTCATTAATGGGCTACCTATGCTGCCATTGCCCTATATACCCACTAACGACACTGTTTATCAATCACAACAATATGCCTATATATAAACGCGCCACTGAAAAAGTGAGCAAAGATACCAATGCTTTTGTTAGCATTTGGGGCTACTACGATGATGAAATCAATCAAATAAACAACTGTTTACACAATTTACATCAACACATCCCCATCATTAATCCAAATTCATTTGATTTACTGGATATTCCAATCTTTATAGTGGGTGCGGGCCCATCTTTAGATGACAAGATTGAAGTGTTAAAAAAATATAAAGATAAAGCGATTATCGTATCTTGTGGTACAGCACTTCATTGCTTATACAAACATGGTATTAAACCGGACATACAATTTGAATTAGAATCAGACCAGTGCACGGTTACCTCTTTGCAGGACCTTGGTGATCCTGAATGGGTACGCAGCATTCCCATGATGGGCCCTTCACAGCTAGCCCCCCGACTATATAAGATGTTTGACCAAAAAGTCATATTTTTCAAAGCCGAAAGTGTTACTAGCATGTTGTTTGGCAATAAGGATACATCTGTTAGTCGAGCAACCCCAACCTGCACAAATGGCGCCATCGGTATTTTCTCGCACTGGGGGTTTAAAAAAATATTTATGTTTGGTTTGGACTTTGGCTACAGAGATATGGACAACCATCATGCTGCTGGCTCAATCTATTACACATCTAAAGACAAAGAGTTCATGGCCGATGCCGATGTTGCTAAGGAAGCCACCATGACAATTACAGCGGTAGATGGCACTACGATGACGACAAAACCTCTACTATATACCGCTATGCGCAGCACTGAACTATTAGCCGGGCGCTATAAAGAGCATTGTACATACTATAATTGCTCTAATGGGGCAGCCATGGAAAATACTATTTGGCTACAAGGGCATGTACTTCCTATAAGAGAAGTTAATAACAACCTTAAAAAACGCTTTATGAATAGACAGTACCGCGACAATAAAAACATATTCAATATAAGTGAAATAAATACCAAACTTGAGATTTTAGAACATAATATGGACGAACTAAATAAGTTCATAATAGAACAAATAAATAAAATGGAACCTAACTTGTATTCTTTTACTCATAGAATAAATGACATAACCTCTTTCTTAGAGAAGAAGTTGAAGCCGGAAGTATCTGCATTTTATTTCTTTATGCGAGGCTCTATCTGGCACTTATTATATATAGGGTATTCCCATGCCATGGCGATAAAAGATCAGGATGAGGTAGAGCAATGGATAAATACCTGGAAAGATAAAACCAAAACAACATTACTTGAAATGACCGAACATTATCACAAAATTGTATTCAAAGAATTTGATTATGATAGTGACACATGGATGACAAGGTCGGCCTCTGACCCAGAGTAGCCTGTAAAATAATTGAGACTGTAAACCAATCTGTGTAACTGCCAGTTTAAATATAGGCCTCAAAAGCTCTTCGAACAGGATCATGAACCTGTTCAGGGCCTCCTTCCAATTTTTTATGGGCATAGTCCACTTTTTTAAGTTTGGCGTACAGCCAAGTATACGACCTTTTTGGCAAATTCATCCGTAGGGAAAACCTTGCGTGTTTTCGGCGACTGATGGAAACGATGCACTTTTCGATGAAGGATGGCTTCCGCCAGAGTGGGCTCATTAATGTAGTCGTACTAGCCTTTGTTCGGAAATTTCGAAGCACTGATAATTTAACCTGTGACTATGCGATCACCCACAAATCACAGAAGACCCTACCGACCAGTATTGGTAAGAGAAGGATTACCTCAATCATCCAGAATTAACTGGTTACATTTAGGGGGTAAGCGTGCCACTTGCAGCCCTTTTATAGATTAACAACAGAACATTGACACCAAACAGGAATGGACAATCAAGCTAAAACAGAAAACATAGTCACTTTGACTGATTCCTACTATTGGCAGGGGGTTCGTGTTTATCGTAGCCAAGGTGATCATCTAGCTCGGCATTTTAGACGCGCTCCACCGTCACCTTAGTGAGCATCTGACAGAATTATTTGAGGTCTTGTTCAGTTTTAGTGCCTTTGGCCGCTTCGCGGGCAAAGGTTTATAATGCTTCCTTGTTCATGGCTGCCTACCCTTAGCCATTGCAGGCTTTATGACAGGCAGTACACAGAATTAACTACAGCCTCATTTTCTATTATACTGGGTTCGATTCTTGCCAAATGGTCACATCCTTAGCGGAAAATGTTTCATCCCTTACATTACCCTGCACATCAATAAACCGATGAAGAATATGATCCTCGTATACCCTGAAAGAAGTTAAAAAGAAGTTTGAATTTTCACAATAGTTAGTTGATGGCGAATGTATTCCTGATTTTTCCTGGGCCTGATTAAAGAGGGACTCAATATGGCGAATTTGATCAATTTTACGTAACTCTTCAGGGTAGCCATCATACTCAGATTCAGCAAAAAACAGGCCAGAATCAACATCTACTTCTATAGTATGTAAATTTAAAATATAAACACTATTGTCATGGGACTCGATTTTCACCTTCATTCGGCAACCCGATTTAACCGCCTGATAGATGTCAAGTATCGAGCCACCTGATGCCATTGACCAAATCTCTCTAAACAACCCACTTGTTTTAAATTCCATTGTCCGATATGTATTGGCCGAAAAAAAGCGTTTAGTCCTGGAAGTTAAACCACTGGTGCAAACCACCGAAGAAAAGTTACTGTAAGCATACGAAAGGCATTGATTAGATTGAATATCATGACCAACCGCAGCGTGAACGTTTGAGAACTTCCCCCAATATCGATCATCTGAACAAAATATATTTGTAAGTCGGTAACTTTCTATATAATCAAATTTGCCATTGTTGTTTGTCAGCAATACATATAAATCCTGACAGCTTAAGATATCTTGAATATCCTTTTTCACAGATCCATCCATTAAAAATGTCAAAATAATGGGCGCACACTTACACCCATCATATCAATAAAAAAGATTATAGATTAATCCTCTACAAACATATCCTTAAACATAGATACAACTCTACTTACCGTATCTCTAGTAACATGACGATGATCAGGCTCCCAAGGGCTTTGAGTGCACTCTGTGACCAATTCATAGCTTGGTAAGTAATATATGTCCTTATGTTGCTTAACTACCTCTTCTAACGCCACTCTTAATACCGCTTTAGAATGAGTATTAGCCTCAAGAATATGATGTGTATCTCCTCGGCCTGTGGCCAATAAAGGCACTGGCGACAAGGTTAAAACCAGCTTAAATTTAGGGTTATGCCGCTTCACCATATTAAAAAATGATAGTATATTATCTACATTTTCTTGAACGGTTAAAACCTTATGCTCAATTAAATGATAGAATCCACTTCTTGGATTACGCGAAATAACGGTACCATCAAGTAGCTCCCAGCATTCATTAAGCCCTGCGGTAAAAATGAAAACCTCACTTTGCAGGAGTACCTGTTTAATCGCATTAATGTGTTTAGGGTAGTCTCTTAAAAAATTCTCCCTAGATGAAAAATATACATTTTCTCGGTAGGGGTCCATAAGCAGGCCATGTTCGCCATCAACAAGGTATTTGGTAAACTCCCGCTCACCAAATGCTTTCTCAGCCATCTGTCGTAAACTAGGTGTATTAAATAGAATACCAAAATTGGCACTATACATGGCCTTTCCGCTACCCACTTCGTAGCCGTCTATAATCGCTTCTTCTTTTGGGTTGTCTCCCAACTCAGTTACAACATAGTTAAACTTTTCTTCTTGTAATACCTCTGCTATCTCTACCGCAAAACATGACCCTGCTGAACCTATTGGGGTGCTTTTATCCATAATTTTATGTTCATTTACAAAGGGCACCATATCGAACTTGCATTTTGGATGTTTTTCGTGATTTGGAATGGGCCACATTACTTCAGCGCGGACAGGTTTATTATGAGTAGAAAATTTCACTATCGAATTAGTATACTTTTTCTCAAAATTAAATAGGTCACTGATATTATTAATATCTATGAAGTCGAATTTAGAACCCCAATTAAGGCCTGATTTAAAATGTTTTTTTAGGTAAATCAAAAACTCATCAATCGTGAGTGTTTTGTAATTAACAGATCTTTCTTTTAACTGCAAAAACAGACGAGCACTAAACCCTTTATCACTAAAGATACTGTCAAGGTGAAATCTCAATGACTCTTCAGTATTAATACCTCCTAACTTAGATAGGTTGATCACAACTTCATCTTTAGGGGTATCTGTTACTGAGTTGACACATAACAATAATCGCTCTACTTGACCAGGGTAATCTGCATATAAATTTCCTGGAGTATACCCTCTATTAAGGGCCTCTTTCCAGGGTACTGGAGAAGGAATAACCGCTATATCCAGTGTCATTCGCTGCGTGCCTTCTCTTGGTACTTGGGCACGATGAGCTACATTGGCCGCAGCGAATATCATAGTATCCCCCGCTTTAAACGGGTGTCGCTCAACAGTACTATCTAATTGATAGTAATCTAACATATCATCAATATCTTCATGCCTATCAACTACTTTAGAGTATATATAGCCAATTTCTTTGAGCTTAATTGTAGTTTCTTCCGATAAAAACAAAGTAGATGAGCCATGGTCTTCATCATTATCTAAATAACATAGCAGGAAAGCTGATTTTAAGGGGGCTCCATCGCAATGCCATTTAATGGAAGGATTTTCTTCACGACTTTTGGAAGTTAACACCCTTAGCGCAAATGACATTACTGCAAAATTAGTACCAAAATATCCCTTTAACTCACTTTCAATCTCGTCCGTGATCACGCTATTTAGTAGTGCAGAAACCTCTTTTGTAAAGTCAAAATTTGGGTTGGTTTCAGATAGCATCTTTGCATCAAGCACCTCTTTAGCACCCAATGACTTAAAGTAAGCTGTATGCTTCCCCGACGTCATTTTACTTGGCTTTATATGACTAAAATCAGAATGACGTTTTGAAATTTCGTTTAGTTTTCTAAACCCATTCTTTTCCTCCATATCTTCAACGATCTTTTCATAATGTCCAGGTATTAATGTCTCGTAATAAGGTGCTCTATTATCTGTCATGGTTAGTTCTCTTAGTGTATACCTGCCTTACTATTCTGTAGGCACGTAATTTTTAATAAACCGCTATAATTTCTATAAATACGATGCAATTTATAAACCACCTTATCTAAGAGGCAATACTTTTCCGCTGCCATACAAAAAACACCTGTCATACTTCACAGTAAACTTTAAACCATTGATATGAAATAATAGTACACTCTATTTCCCCTTGGGGATTTAATACCATCTTGTAAATGTCATTATTTGAAATCATATATGAAATTATTGTGAATGAGCTATTGGCCATATACTCTGTACTGACCTTCGTTGATTTCGGAGAATGTATTATTGCATTGTTAAATTGACACTCTAGTTTATCGAAGAAGTTAAAATTGTATAACAAGCTAGGAACACTTTCGAAGTTCGTATCAATACCAACACTAATTTTATCGTCATACAATTCAACTGTGTGAACTGGAACAACATGTATAAGGTTATTATCTTCACAAATAACCATCTTAATGTTTAAGGAATTTTCAATAGCAGTATTTAGCACCTCATAATTTATAATTGAATCCCCCCCCCCACAAATTACCGCCTTATAATCACCTCTCGTCTTATATTGCATTCGTGAGTACATATTAGAACTTATATAGCGCTGAATTTTATCGGCATAATTCATGGTGCAAACCACATCAGAGAAGTTATTGTAAGCATAAGATAAGGGGGTTGTAACACCTATGGACTCGTGACCTACAGGAGAATGAACATTTGAAACTTTACCCCAGAAAATATTACCCTTTAAAATTATAGTGTCTAGACGATAAGATTCTTTATAATGCCTTCCGTAGCTACTTTCTAGAACAACAAAAAGATCTTTACCATTAATTATATCATCCACTATTGACGCACGACCGCCCATTAACCCACCTCTTAAAATTATATTGCTACTCAATTCTATATTTTACTACTTTACAATTACCGTAGTAGATAATAGGTAATACCTCTTAGGTATAAAAAATTAACCGTGTCAATTACCATTAAGATACTAGAATACTAGTCGTATTTTTCACATGACAGCTAACATCAATCCACTATAAGAAACCTTCAAAAAGTAAAACACTAACAACAATTATTTAGAATAATAAACTATAATTTCAACCGAAATAATAAATTTCTTTTAATAACCACTAACATAATAACTGAAAACAATAATGCAATCTTGGCCTGAACATTTCCATAATAATCTACCCACTATTACCCGTTATTTTTCTACATCTATATCATAGATATATTCAATATTATCATGAGGTAATTTTGGTTCTGTTTTTTCTATTGGAAAATAACTAATGGCTGTTAACTTTAAATAGCATGCATACGCCAGTACCGATGATTGGTAACCCACTACTGCACAGGAACCACTTAAGTCTTGCCACAATGTATTCTGACTGACAGTGACATCAAATTTAGGATCTAACAAACTTTTTAGTAATTCAAGCCCTGTATCCGTTCCCGATGGGTGGTCACGAATAACCACTTTCATTACCCTATATTTTGAATTAGCTAGATACTGAACGAGGTGTAGATAAACATCTGAGTAGCTTATTCCGTTACGTATGGGTTCCAAACAAATTAGAACACTGTCAGCGATAGTAGAGAGGAATTCTACCTGCCTCTTTAACTCACAAAAGTATTGGTTACGTATGAAACGCAGTTTCATACGCTTAAAATTAAATACCTCTGTGGCCAAATTACGTGCATCCTGATCTCCTACCCAAATTTCATCTGGATACAGGGAAACACCACCACGCCTGAAGCGATTTTCATAATTAACCCAATGATCTAGGTAACTTGCACATGGAAGGTGATGCTGTTTTGCCCATTTTATAGTGTCATATTCAAAATTTGATTGCCAACCGGTGGACGTCACCACAAAATCTACCGAAGCAGGCGATGGATAGTCTTCTATGCATACTTTAGCAAGATTAATTGATTTAAAAATTTCAAGTGCTGGGCCAGATACCATATAAATTAGATTAGCCCGAGATTGCCACCTGGCACACCAGTAGGCGAGTAGATTCCCCCCCCCCGCATCATGACTAACGATTAATATAGTCTTAAAAGCCATCCCTTCAGAGTCCTTTTTCAAAATCCTCAAATATATTCCTCACTGAATTACACCAGCCATCCATCCTCAGCTAAGTAAATGCTATTAAGATCATGACGATAATTCTATTCAAGAAAAGCCCTTTCCGATGGTTATATAATTGTCATCCCGATCACATTTTAAACTATAATTACTTTCAAATTTCATGTTAATTACGTCCTTTCTACTAGGATCAATTTTTTTTGAAAAACGAGTTGAATTATCTTCTTCATATTGACTAAGTACAAATTCTAGCCCTTTTTTATTAATACCTAACCATTCATTAAATAGACGTTCATATTTGACAGGCTCGTTCTCGTAAAATCCAACCAGACTCTGAGCTTGCTCCCTAGATAAGCGACCGTGCCTTATCTCTCGTGAAGCATGATCAGTTACCTTACTATAACCACATTTAAGTAACTTAATTCTGTCATGTAAATCCATGTAGTTATAACAATCAACATAATCATAACAATCAAACGTACGACTAAATTTTGCCGTTCGATAATCATAAATCTTAATCATTTTTTCATGCTGTGCTTTTGGATCCCATCTTATAAAATTATTAAGATATATACCCCGAATACTAGACCTATTTAGTGTCTGATCATCTGGATAGCGATATTGCCATATATCTTTTTCTGTAACGCTATTAAATAAACCAACAAGATCATCAGCTTCGACACCCATTAAGTCATGATCCTTACGGTAACGCCTAGTCATCTCAACTTCATGTTTATGGGAAAACATGCCCACCTGCTCCATTCCTTGGTGTGCCCCCCAAATTATTAAGGGTATCTTATAACGAATAGCTGTTTGCACAGGAAAAACAGTTTGCCCCGCTATACAATGCCAATACATACTCCCCATGCTATATAGAGTTTCTTTAGTTATTTTTTTAACAGATAAAGGATTAACATTTTGAGTAATAATATCGCAATTAAATTTAATCCTAAGATTTGCTAAGTTCTTTATGCCTAAAGGTGTATTCCAATATTTATTATAAGTAACAAGTAAGGGGTTAAGCCCTAACTTCTCTTTAACAATATGAACAATAAAATAGGAGTCTTGCCCACCAGTAACAGGAACAATACAGTCATAATTTCGGTTGTCATGACGTTTGTACGGTTTAACTAGAGCCATAAGCCGATTAAATTTGTAGTCCCAGTCTAATGTATCCTTTTCTTCATGAACTCTACACCCTGAACAAATCCCTTCATCGTCTATTATCAAGCCTAATGAATGATTAGTTGTATATAGGCATCGTTTACATTTAATAAATTCAATCATTATTAACCCCTGTCGTTGCCAGGTAACATTCAGGCCTTATAGATATCCCAGTGATAGCCAACTTGTAATTTTGAACCGCATGCTCTTTATAATTTAAAAAATTTCCAATTGCCACGGCAGAAATATTGTCCATCCCAAGTAACGAAGACATATCATCAGCGCTACTAATTCCTCCAAATGCAATAATTGGTGTTGAAATACCCACGAAATAATCTAATAACTTCTTATTAAATCCATTATCTTTACCTTCATTTTCTTTATCTATCATAAAAATTTCAGATATAACATCACATTCAAATAAAGATTTTATTTCGGGAGTCATTTTCTTTATTTTTCCTATTCGATAATCAAACCACACCGGATTATTGTTCAACATTACAATCGGCATACTTGCAACAACAGCTTGTGCACCTAGCCTATAGGATATAGCTTCAACTTCTCTTACATCACCTATCAAGGCATCAACACATACCCTATCTGCACCGGTTTTAATAACAGCTACGGCATCCTTTTCATGCCTTATTCCTCCTGAATATGTAATTGGTGTAGCCAATCTTAATCGAGAAATTTGTTCCAATAATTGATAGTCGGGACCGGACTGTTTACTACTTCTATCTATAACCTGGACTAAAATTTCATCAATACCCCAGCGATCAAGATTCTCTAATATACAATCTACTTTACCAATCGGAAGGTATTGTTTAAAACCGAATGACTGCACAACCCAGCCCTGCTTAACTGTAACCACCCCTATCATTCTTTTTCTAAGCATGAAGTAATTCCCCTAATATACATCGCAATATATTTAGCCCTGATACCTGGCTTTTTTCTGGGTGAAATTGAATTCCATAGATATTGTCTCGGCGTATAATTGCGGCGATTGGCTTTTTAAATCGAGTAATCGATATAACATATTCATCTGGGACTATGAATTCATAGGAATGATTAAAATAGTAATCCTCACCAATAAAATCATTTAAAAATTTACTATTATCCCCATAAGATTCTATACTATTCCATCCAATATGCCATTTAGGGTTCTCCAATTGTGTTACCGTCCCTGGTATTAACTTTAATCCAGGTGTTAATTCATGCTCATATGACATTTCTGACAAGAGCTGCATTCCCAAACAAATACCAATGATCGGCTTACCTTCAAAGGCCCAAGACCTAATTAAAGAAACTAGATTTAATTCATGTAATGATTTCATTGCTTTAGAAAATGCACCGACACCAGGAAGTATTAAAATATTGATATCTTTGAAATCGCCTTCCTTCGATACCAATTTTGTTCTATATCCAAGTTTAATAAGGGACATGCGAACCGAAGCACAATTACCTGCTCCATAATCAATGATTCCAATTGTCTCAGGTTTCATAAACCTTCTCCAACCTCAAATTTTCTGGTAATTTTTCCTGATAGATCTAAACTAAATAACTCTGTATTTATAGATGAATGAACTTTTTCCCAAAAATCAGGAATGCCAATTCCGATATAATTACAAAAACTTTTTATGTATGCATCACCACATGACCCATCATATTTTTTCACCAAAATTATAGCGTGCTCTCTCGTCATTGTGCCTAAACGTATTTCCTCATTAACATAGTCAGTGACTCTTCCAAACCCATATTTATAATATTTAATCATCTGATTTAATGTCACCCAATCTTCATCGAGTGCAGTGACACCATACAGGTCTCCCGTATTTTCCACTCCATCAACTCTAATATTTAATCCCTCTAAACACGAATACACGGCATTATTAACAAATGACCAATCAGCCCAAAACCAGCCAAGGTATACGATAGAAATATCAGAACGCTCAAACTCTTCTAGCGTAGGATATAAATACGGCATTAAGTCGCCATGATCACCATGCATATCCTTAATCCAATCTAATGCACCACCAGAAAGAGTGTTCATGTTCCTTAAGTTATTACCATCGTATCCTGTACGGCCCAGTGTATTAAGATCCCCCACCTGCAAGGCAGGATTCTCACCCCAGAATATTAGTGGTATTTCATAACGGATAGCCAATTGAGGGACCGAACCATATAATGCCAGCTCGGTTGACCTAGCCCAATTGGTGAATTTTTCGAAACTATGGCCCATTAATTTACGCCATGTCTGGGGAGCTGGCGCTACCGTTACACAATCAAAACCTAAGTTAATAAGTCGAGATATGTTATCGACACCTCGCTGAGTAATCTGTTCCGGAGGATAGGACAAACAGGCTAATAACGGATTTAAACCTAGTTTATCCCTTACATACAACGCTTGCCGTATACTGTCTTTTCCGCCACTTACACCAATAATACAGTCAAATTTACTATTTTTATTTTTAGGGATATCAGAAATAAGGCCCTGTAATATGTCATAGCGCTCTTGCCAGTCTACATGCTTTAATTCTTTGGAATAATGACATGCAGGACAGATACCCTCGCTAGTAAAAACTGCATTTGGACGAGTATCTGGCTGCAAGCAATCTTGACAATATTTCATATAGACCTGCCAATTTCTTGACTCAAATTATGGGAAATACTTGATAGTAATATGAGGCAATACTGATGCCATAAGTTAATATTGATAAATATTAACTATAGGTAATCTCTAAAAATTACCGCTATATGATACAAACCACTCCAAATATACAATCACATAATAATGCCCATGACGCAGCTATGGTTTTTTGAATTGGGTGATCACTTCAACAAATTGGACGAGAAAGATCCGTTAGTAAACTTAAAAAGTCTTAGTGATCAGGAAAATATTCGAGACACACTAATTTATTCCGTGTAAAAGATCGAAAAGTAAATACTGGTAGAAGGTATTTTGTGTTGTGAGTTTGTTCACGGTATTGGTACTTCATCACTTGAACAATATTTCAGATAATAAAACCGAATGCCAAGTCAGATATAGCTACTCATCCTGTTGATTTTTGGGTTTTACCCCGTCACATAAAATTCCAGATACCAAGACAGCATGGTCATTCAGAGACTACCTTTTATCAACAACTAAAAAAATATAGCCTCTTCTGATCGTCTATTACGCAGTCATATCCAAATCACTTACAATTTAACTTATATTGGTATTCTGCAGTGACTGGCAGAATATCAATAATTGAATTACGAAATAAATACAGCATGGTTGGAAAATAAACAATCAAATTTCTTTTATATATATTCAGGCTGGTAAGCCCACGCAGAATTCTTACGTCTTAAAACTTAATGGAACGGAAAGATGCGAATGGCTGTAGTTAAATACTTTACAAAATCGAGCATGTTCAATTAGTGGAAACTCAATGGTAAGGGGCTTACAATAATTAAAGTCCATATTCAGAGATTGGTGGCGTACCGCCGAGGCAGTTTCTTAAGTGGATTATTTCTAAATATTTTATTTTCGTTATAAATAGAAAATCACAGGTCTAAATATCGATCTGAGTGCGCTAATCATGAAACCTCAACCAACCCTTATTATTAATCACCTTTCGGCAGTAGGACTAGGTTGGTTAGACGATTACTGACTAACAATTAGAATAGGCACTGAATTCATTTTTTAACAAACCGTATTCAATAACATCATGAAACTCCCCCTCACTAAATAGTGCCTGCCTTCTTTTACCTTCTTCCTTAAACCCAAGCCTTAATGCCAATTTATTCATGGCAGTGTTTTTACACAAACAGCCCAAATAAATTCTATTCAAATTAAGATGTTTAAAAGCATGTTCAATAATTAGATTTGCCGAATCCGTTGCATAGCCTTTCCCCCAGTAATTTTTCTCACCAAAAAGGAAAGCTATTTCTGCTGTTTGATTCATATTATCAATTGATTGCAAACTTACATTTCCGATATGAACTGCATCTTTAATTGCATAAACTGCAAACACTATCTTACTGCTATCATCCATCAAGCCTTCAACAAAAACATTAACATTTTTAAATACTGATGGTCGATTCCAATGTGAGTTGTGCTGATTAACAGCGTAATCACAAAACCAACGGGGATAGTTTCCAGATAACTCAGCCTCCGATAACAAACACAAGCCAGTATCGCCATTTTTATAAATCAATCTTGACGCTAATTCATTTTGTTCCATGTATCCACCATACGCTGAGCTATAAATTCACACTGTTCTTCAGTTAATTCATACATACTAATCAAGAATCCAATGAAATTATCATCCTGTAATTTCTCTGCCTTAGGACACACCCCTTTCCCGTACTGAACAACTCTATTGGCCATATTCCAAGGATAACCCCTACCAAAAGCAATTTTATTTTCATACATAGGCAGGCGATGAACATTTATATAGCCAGCCATAAGTCCAGGTATACCCATAGCTAGTAACGAAGAAATCCACGCTTCTCGGGACACATCACCACCCACTATTTGAATGGGTAAGACATAAAAAGCATGATCAGAGTTAATTGATATTTTGGCAAGTTTAAAATCTTTTACCGTAGATAAAACCCTGTTAAATATTCTTGATTTATTCTGGTTTTTATTTAGAAGAGTGGGTAGCTTTTTTAGTTGTTCGCGACCAATTGCGGCTTCCATCTCACCCATACGAAAATTGTAACCTACCATATTAGTTATATCATTTATTGGGCTGCCTTCCACGCAGGCTTCTGCATGGTTACGAATCATCTGCATTTTTAAAGCTAGCTCATCATTCTGAGTAAGACAAAACCCGCCTTCCCCGGTGTGAATGTGCTTATGGTAATTTAAACTAAAGCCGCCTATTTCTCCCCAAGTGCCACAGAATTTTCCCTGGTATTTAATTCCTGGCGCTTGTGCAACATCTTCAATTAATTTTAAATTATGTTGCAAACAAATATCCGATAACTCTTTAAGCTTTGCCCCATGCCCAAATATATTTGTCACCATTACAGCCCTAGTATGCTCTGTCACGGCAGCTGCCACTTTATCCGGGTCCAGGCCATAATAATCTGTTTCAATATCTACAAATACAGGGATACCTCCCCAGAATAATATTGCTGTTGCCGTTGCACTCATGGTCCAAGGAGAGACTATAACCTCATCACCAGGCTTGATACCAATAGCGCCTAAAGAGGCAATCAGCCCCGAAGTTAACGAATTAAATGTAATGGCATGTTTCACCTGGAAATAATCGGCTAATTCCTTTTCAAACTCCCTTACTTCCACCCCACCATAAAAATCATCACACCAACTTCCTATAAAACCGGATAAACAGCCTGAGTCCAATACACGCATGACCGCTTTTTTTTCCTCGATTCCTATTGGGTTATAACGTTCAAAATCAAGCAACATTATTTTCATACTCCATAAGGATTTTCTGGCCAACATACGCCAAAGAAAGACTGTCATCCTTCTTACCATTCATGACCTCAAAACACTGATCATATACGTTTAGCATATAGTGTTTAAATTCCAACCCACTTAAATCATGTTGAGTATTTTTCGAATCAACAAAAAAACTAATTCTGCCGCCACTTAAATAATAAAGAGTGCCCTTTATTGACTGTACTATCATACTGTTATCATCAAGGTCATGCATGGCTGGCTGTAGTATCACATCAGCAAATTTGAATTTTAAACTTATTGTTTCAATCCCTTGTAGAGTAATTTTTTCCTGTGATATCAAATCACCAAAATGTCGTATAACTAGGCTAATAAAATGAATACCGTTATGGATTCTTGTCTTGCTATATCGTACGTTAATACGACAACGACCTAATCCAGAAAGATCAGACAGCACTTTATTTAGGTTTTTTTGATAAAGTCGAAATAGATTCACCATAACATTCGTATCTTGATCGATTTCAGACATTAAACTCGCTAAATCATGTTTATTTTCCACCAAGGGCTTTTCTATTAGTACTAGTTTAGGTTTCAAAGCCTTTATTTTTCTATAGTGCTCTAAATGGTGGGCTGTTGGAGACGAAATTACGACCATATCAATACCTTCATGGTCAGACTTTAAAAAATCATCGATATTAAAATATGACTTAGCCGAATTAATTTCATTAAGTTTATTATGAGTCCCAATATTAGGATCAATTGCGGCAATCAGTTTAAATTTTGAATTCTTATTGATTGCACCAATATGAGTCCAAGTCATATCTTCATTGTTTAAGTCATAACCCATAGCTATATTCCCTAAACCAATGATTAACACCCCATACATATTAGGCATAAATAACCTTTAATTATTTATAATTGAACAATAAGAAAATTCCTGTAAATATTTTAATTCACCTAAATACAGCAGGAGACTTTAAACCTAAAAATACTATCTAAACTACAATAATTAAATATACATAGCTTCTAACAACTACTTTCATTCAACAATTCTAATAACTTCAAAAACTTCAGAAAATTCAACACCAACTAAACTCCCTCGAAATCTCATGAGTGCTTCAACACCATATAATGATCGTGCATGAAACTCTGAACGTAATTCATCACTATACGAATTCAACAAATTAATTTTAAAATTAAAATATTTTGACACATCAACAAAAAGCCGCCCATCAAAAACATCATTAAATCCCCAATGTGTGCTAGATGGAACCTCAAAAGAAAAAATTTCCTTAACCACCTGCCGGGGAAATGGCCTTGCAGCCGTAATGGCAGCATGATGAGCAACTTTATGATCAATATTTAAATCAGTAAGGCTATGTATGTATAGCCGGTTAGGACTGAATTCCTCAATTGACTTTTCAATAAACTTCACCACTTCCAAAAGCGGAACATCGTCTAATTTATTATCCGGAAAAGAACCATGAGAACAATATTTTGGCTTTAAAATAGCCAGTGCATTATCATGCTGTGCACGTCTTTTCATGCTATTATTTTCATTTATACCACGCGAGGAAACACCATCTGTCAACCATACAACACCTAGCTCCCAACCTTCCTCTTTTAGCCTACACCAGGTTGCTCCTAGTCCAAGCGCCTCATCATCAGGGTGAGCAGCAATTATCAATGCTTTTTTATTTTTCATTTCAACATATCCCAACTCAGCGCCTCACCTCGACTTAAATCTCTTTGTGCTTTTTTCCCCATAATACTTTCATAATTTTTCGGCTCTAAACCAAAACCTGGACGAATACGCCTAACATTACTTTCATTAAGGCTTTCCCCTGATTTTATATCTTTTACAACATAGATTGATCGCCGAAAACGCAAATTTTGTACCTCGGCTGGCTTTCTGTCATATCCAGCTTCGCCAATAGCTTGCCAAGCAATTTTACTGTCTCTACATAACTGAGTTAGTTCGCTTGGTTCAATTGAAAATTCTGAATCTGGCCCGCTAACCTCTCTCGATAGTATAAAATGTTTCTCTATAAAACAGGCGCCCAGTGCAACCGATGCCACTGAAACAGCAGTTCCTAACGTATGATCCGACAAACCAGTAATAACATTATATCGTTTTTCCAAATCTAGTATGGTCGCTAAGTTCGACTGCTTAGCCGGCGCTGGATAACTACTAATGCAATGGAGTAGAATTAGATCAGTACACCCTGAGGATCTCACAGCATCGACTGTTTCTGAAATCTCTTCCAAATTCGCCATCCCGGTAGAAATTATCATGGGTTTCTTGGTAGAGGCTATATATCGAATTAAAGGTAAATCCGTTATTTCAAACGAAGCTACTTTATAGGCAGGAGAGTTTAGATCTTCTAACAGATCCACGGCACTTTCATCGAATGGTGTGCTAAAACAAGTAATTTCAATTCTTTTTGCATATTCGAATAATTCTTTATGCCATTCATATGGAGTTTCAGCTTGCTTGTATAGCTTGTACAAGTTATAGCCATCCCATGGGCCGCCTTTAATATTAAAGTCTGGTGAAACACAATCGATTGTCATTGTATCGGCAGTATAAGTTTGCAACTTTATCGCACTGGCACCACACTTTTTTGCTTGCGCAATCGTCTCTAAAGCCACCTGCAATGAACCATTATGATTTGCACTTAACTCCGCAACCACATAAGGGCTATAGTCCGGACCGATTTTTCTTCCATTGATTTCTATATAATCATTCATTTTTAATCAGCCTGATATTTGCCTGCACTGTTAGTGCAGATGAGTCCTTAGCTAAACAAGCCTTCGAAAATTCAACATTAAAATTACCTATATTTACAAATGCTTTAGGGTAACCTGGTGCATCAAGCATACGAATAACGTCATATAATTTATCTACATCTTGAATTTTGGGTGTAATTTCTGACATTTCAGCAGTTCGTCTGGTAAACTTCACCTCCCTTCCTCTCTGTTCAACAGGCATAATATTATTATCAATAATTTCTCTAATCATGCTATAGATTAATTTTGAACTTCTATAATAGATTTCTTCTGCACTGCCATACAATTCAAGCTCATTCTTTAAATATATTGGTCCTGAATCCATTTCCTCAACCATCTTAAATGCACAGAGTTTAGTTTGTGTAAACCCTCTTTCGATTAAATTTTGTAAAGGACTTCCTCCACGACCAAACGGCAAATCAGTCATATGAAAAGCAATACATTTCACACGCCCATATATAACCGAAGGGACTTTATAACTCCAATGAACAAAAAATATTGAGTCAACAGTATTTAAATCAATTTCATTTAGTTTCGATTCAGCATTTACAAAAGTCCAACTTTCACCTTTGTTTTTTAATAATTCTATGCCATCCGGACCCCAAGGCTTATTTGACGCTATGACATAGTGCTTTTCTAATTCGTTATGCTTCATAGCACCCCTCACCAACTTCAATAAAACCCGACTTTGTAAATGCACTAATACTTTCAATATTATTTATATTTATATAAGCCCTTAGCTTCCCTTTAAAACGTTCGATTAACTTCGTTAATGCCCATTTAGCCAAACCCAAATCTTGCGCAACATTTGAGATCAATACGGATACGATATACTTATCCGTATCCGATGACAGACGTATAAATCCACAATCAATCTGCCCCACTTGAATAATATAGAAATTTAATTTTTTCTTAGGAGATAGACCGTTAAACCAGCTCAAATGCTGCTCTTTTGATGGTGATTCTGAATTACTAAAGAACTTCCTAATATTATGTTCGTTTTGCCATTTAAAAATCATGTCTTTATCATCTGCACTTAATGCCCTGAAATTTGGCATTGCTATTTCTCGCAACATACTAATGGATACACGTTCAGAGCCAAATCCATCACATATATCAAAATTTTTAGTAGCCATTTCATGATACGATTTATTATCTACTTTAGACACAGATCTATATATTACCTTTGAAATATTAAACTTATTATAGGGTATAACTATACTTGCACCTTTTGATAAAAAAAGTTCAGAATTGAATTTTTGATTATTTGAAAACGAAACAATGGCATTTGGCAACGCCATGCAGGCTCTCTCCCAGCTCATGCCTCCTGGAGAACCAATCATAAAGTCAGCCCACAACATCTGGTCCGCGACATTATTCTGAAGCGTAAGAAGCTCATATTGTGAATCCCCCTTAACTTCATCTTTTACCTTAAGATAATATGGACTCTCTTCGTCAAGTAATATTCTTATATGACTAAAAACATTACACAACTTTGCTTTAACAGTAGCCAGAGTAAGACCCTTAGGGTCCATAGAACCAAAACAAACTAGCAGGTTCTCCATTTTCACTAACTCATTACGCTTTTGTAACGCTAAGTTTCTCAATCTAGAAAATTCACTAGCAATAATTGAATACTGAGTACCTATTCTGTAACGACCAACCTCATAGCCATCTTTTATATATTTCGATTTTGTCATAATTTCATTTGGGTTTACTAATAAATCACAACTTAATGAAAAATTTGATAGATCATCTATTACGGTTACCTTCAAATTAGTATTTATTTCTCTTGCTCTGTCTATGTAGTTCTGAGTAAGACCATAATGATCCAATACAAGCATATCTGCTTTCATTAAGTACTCTGATGATATCTCTGCATCATTTACTTGATCATAGTTTAGCCAGCCTTTCTCTATTACCCCTTCATTACTATTTGACTTAATTTCAATTAGATTTATGTATCTTGTGTAATATCTATCGATCTTTAAATTATCATTATTTTGAAATACCATTGACACATCATGAAATCTTGATAAATACAGCGCTAGATGATAGCACCTACTAAAATGACCAAAACCAATATTTATAGATATATCAACTCGAAATAAAATATTCATAACCTGCACATTTTAAACATCTAATTAAAATATTATTTATCTTTTTTTACAATTTCATACATCATTTCGGCTTGCTTCCAATCCTCTTCAGTATCTATATCTTGGACCCTGTACCTTGGTATAACTATAGGAATAGATGAGTTTCCAAGAATTGGATTTTGCTGTAACCATGCTTTATTTCTACCAAAGTAAAATTGACCTGCATCGTGATAAGTTTCTTCAAGATCCTGACTGCGAAGCGAGTAGTTTTCTGGATTTATCATTTCAATTCGTTTCGAATCATTAATTCGTAGACTTCTTTGAATAGGATAGGGATAACTTGTGACACTTAAACAATAGTCGCAATCAGAATTTTTAATTTTTTCCAGGCCTTCACGAAGATCCGCTGCCTGTAAAAACGGGGCGGTAGCATAAATACAGCAAATAAATTCCAAGGACACACCTGAACTGCTTAAGTACTCAATAGCATGTTTAATAACAGGCACCGTGGCGGTGTAGTCATCCGCCAAATGTGTAGGACGCAGAAAGGGAACTTCGGCCCCTAAGGACACTGCTACTGCCGCTATTTCTTCATCATCGGTGGAGACTATTATACGATCAAAAATTTCACTTTTTTGAGCAGCTTCAATGGAGTAAGCCATCATAGGCTTGCCGTTAAAAAACTTGATGTTTTTCCGAGGAATACGTTTACTTCCGCCCCTGGCTGGTATTATGGCTATATTCATGACAAGACCCTAGACACTGTATCCACAACAGACTCTTGATCTTGCTCGGTCATACCATGAAAAATGGGAATACTGATAGCGCGGCTATAATAGTCTTCTGCCACTTCACAATAGTCCGATTTAAAACCCATAGATTGATAAAAAGGTTGGCGATAGATTGGTATGTAATGAAGATTCACTCCTACTCCCGCCTTACGCAATTCAGAAAAAACTTGGGCATAGCTCATATCGATATCACCAAGCTTTAATTTGATGATGAACAGGTGCCAAGATGACTGGCTCTCTGCAGCAGGTAGTTCAATGGGAAGGTTACATAATGCCTTGAAGTAATTACTTGAAATTATTTGTCTTTTTTCAACAAACTCACTAAGCCTAGTCATCTGTGACATGCCAAGGGCACCCTGAATTTCAGTTAAGCGGTAATTGAAACCCAGTTGTTGTTGTTCATAATACCAGGGGCCATCACAGCCTTTAGTTAACAAATCTTTATCTCTTGTTACACCATGGCTTCGTAACAACTTCATCGTATTATACAAGGCAGGGTCATTTGTTGTTGCCATACCACCTTCGGCCGTTGTTATTATTTTAACCGGGTGAAAACTAAATATGGTTATATCACTGTAAAAACAATTACCTACAGGAAAACCCTTATAGCTTGCTCCAATGGCATGAGAGGCATCCTCAATTATTTTGAATCCATACTCTATACTTAACTTATGGATCGACTCCATATCACAAGAGTGTCCTGCTAAATGAACAGGGATAACCACTTTTGGTAAAGGCTTGTTATTATTCTTATGGTCCAGTAATTTCTCTGCCAATTTTTTCGTTGATATATTGTTTGTTATTTCATCAATATCTACAAAGTCAATTTCGGCTCCACAATACAAGGCGCAATTCGCCGATGCTACAAAGGATATTGGTGTAGTCCATACCACATCTCCTTTGTCTACGCCTAAGGCCAAGCATGCAACATGCAATGCCGATGTGGCACTATTTACCGCAACGGCGTATTCAGACCCTACAAAAGTAGACAATGACTCTTCAAATAGAGGTACAACCGGTCCTTGAGTTAGAAAGTCTGATTTCAAAACATCTATAACAGCATCAACATCATTTTGATTTATATCCTGTTTACCATAGGGAATCATGCCTCAGCTTCCTTCAGAAGAGCCATGGTTCCTTCAATATTTAAAAACCAGTTATTGGTACCCGAGTCATAAGAAAAACCCTGTTCAACGGGTTTGCCCTCTTCACCTAGGTTATTCATGATGAAATTAACATTCTCATCATGAAAATTAATGGCCGGGGAAATCACATAATGATCCTCAAATTCCAGAGTCCTATAACTATCATCTTTAGGGCACATTTTTTCATGTAATTTCTCCCCAGGGCGAATGCCTATTTCATTTAGCTCTATATCTGGTGAAATTGCTTTAGCCAGATCGATCATGGTCACTGAAGGTATTTTAGGCACAAATATTTCACCGCCCTTCATGCGCGAGAAATTTTTAATCACAAAATCCACCCCCTGCTGCAAGGTAATCCAGAAGCGCGTCATTTTAAGGTCGGTAATGGGCAAAGAGGTAGCCCCTTCCGCGATGAGCTTTCTGAAATAAGGCACCACAGAGCCACGGGAACCCACCACATTTCCGTAGCGCACTACAGCAAATCTAGGAACTTCACCACCCACCATGTTATTTGCCGCCACAAACAGTTTATCGGAACAAAGCTTAGTGGCACCATATAAGTTCACCGGGTTTGCCGCCTTATCGGTTGACAGGGCAATGACCTTTTTTACGTCATTTTCTATGGCGGCATGAATGACATTTTCAGCACCGTTTATATTGGTTTTTATACATTCAGTTGGATTGTATTCGGCAGCAGGCACATGCTTCATAGCAGCGGCGTGAATGATATAGTCCACACCATTACAAGCCTGCATGAGACGCTCTTTGTCCCGTACATCCCCAATAAAATACCGCATAGGCTCTTGATTGAATACCTGCTGCATCTCGTATTGCTTGAGTTCATCACGGGAAAATATGATTATTTTTTTGGGTTTATAGCGGCTTAGCAGTGTTTTCGTATATTGCTTACCAAAAGAACCTGTGCCGCCGGTAATGAGTATGGTCTGACCATCAAACATAACGGGACCTCCTGTATAGCTAGTAATGTCAATTTTTAACCGTTACTAGATAAAAGCAATAAATGAACCAATCTTAAGCCACCTAGGATGAAGCTACCCAATAAAGTCCTAAATAAGGGCTACTAAGCTATTATCTTACTGATTCGAGCCTTATTCAGTAGCCTACTAAATTTGGTTAAACAAGCGCAAACTGCTAATTCGGCTGTAGGTTTGCTGAGAGGCTTCGGTAATCCCCCCTTAAATTAATTGGCCCAATAAGTAGAATTTTCTCGTATATTAAACGCAGGAGATCTACATGAAAAAATCACGTTATTCTGACAGCCAAATTATGGCTATCCTCAAACAAGCTGATGCTGGTACACCCGTTCCTGAGTTATGCCGTGAACACGGCATGAGTTCAGCTAGCTTTTATAAATGGCGAGCCAAATACGGCGGCATGGATGCATCCATGATGTCACGACTCAAAGAGCTTGAGGATGAGAATCGTCGATTAAAGAAAATGTACGCTGAAGAGCGCCTAAAATCTGAAATAATTCAGGAGGCCATGGCAAAAAAGTGGTAAAGCCGTCACAGCGTAAAGAGTTGGCCCAACAGGCTGTCTCAAATAACACTGTGAGTATTCGGCTTGCGTGCCAAGCATTTTCTATTAGTGAAACCTGTTATCGATATCAGTCTCGGTTGAGTCCTGAAAATGAAGAAATAGCTGAATGGCTTGTTAATTTAACCGAAAAAGAGTCCGACTGGGGATTTGGCCTGTGCTTTGATTATTTACGTAACGTGAAGGGTTTTAAATGGAATCATAAGCGGGTTTATAGAATTTATTGTGAGTTGGCTTTAAATTTACGAATCAAGCCTAGAAGACGGCTGAAGCGCAACAAGCCTGAGCCATTGAAAGAACCAGTTAAAGTTAACCAGGTCTGGTCCATTGATTTTATACATGATCAACTTGCCGACCAAAGAAATTTTAGATTATTCAATGTGATCGACGACTTTAAGCGTGAAGGGCTCGCGATTGAAGCAGGCTTTTCTTTGCCCACAGCTCGGATCACACGTGTACTCGATCAACTTCTAGAGTGGCGTTCAAAGCCAATTGCAATACGTTGCGATAATGGCCCTGAGTTCATCAGTCATGAATTCACTGATTGGGCAAAGAAACGTGGTATC
>MAAA01014067.1_pt1 | contig 25748 bp, 24 predicted proteins | sample 1115971 | NCBI WGS metagenome assembly MAAA01 (sample SAMN04961123, study PRJNA320927) | seawater metagenome | isolation source: sample BD02T6 sea water enriched with oil for 6 days | place: USA:Gulf of Mexico | collected 2013-07-27 | reverse complement strand
TAAACTGGTTGATGCAGCCCGCACCGAAGGCCCCGGCCATAAATACCTGATACAGCACAGTGCCGGTTCCGGTAAGTCCAACTCCATTGCCTGGTCGGCGCATCAGTTATCCTCCATACATACAGCTGAGGGTAACAAGCTGTTTGATTCGATAATTGTGGTTACTGATAGAACCGTGCTAGATGATCAGTTGCAAGAAACCATCTCGCAGTTCACCTCGGTAGAAGGTGTGGTTGGACGCATCAATCGTAACGAAGGCGATGGTTCTAAATCTGAGAAACTCGCTGCAGCTCTGGAAGGCTCACAGCCGATTATTATCGTTACCATCCAAACCTTCCCCTATGTATTAAAAGCCATCGAAAACAACGTTAGCCTGAAAGAGCGTAACTATGTGGTGATTGCCGATGAGGCCCACAGCTCACAAACTGGCAGCACCGCACGGCAGCTAAAAGAGGTGCTGATGATGGAAGGGAAGGGAGAGGATGAAGAACTCACCCCCGATGAAATTATGGGGGCCACCATGGCCGCTAGACGCGCCTCTAGTAACTTAAGTTATTTGGCCTTTACCGCTACCCCTAAAACCAAAACACTTGAGCTGTTCGGGCGTTTACCTAAGCCAGATGAAGCCCCTTCTAAAACCAATAAGCCAGAGGCGTATCATGTTTACAGCATGCGCCAAGCCATTGAAGAAGGCTTTATATTGGATGTATTGAAAAACTACACCAATTACAAAGTGGCGTATAACCTAGCCATGAAAATGGAAGGCAGCGATCAAGAGGTTGAAAGCAAAAAAGCCAAGGTTAAATTAAACCAATGGGTGCGCCTACACGACTATAACATAAGCCAGAAAGTGCAGGTAATTGTTGAACACTTTAAAGACAATGTAATGGGCTTACTGGGTGGGCAGGCTAAAGCCATGGTTGTGACCAGCTCTCGTAAAGAGGCTGTGCGTTATAAGGTAGGGTTTGATAAGTACATAAGCGAAAAAGGTTACAGCAAGATAGAAGCCATGGTGGCGTTCTCGGGTGAGGTTGAGTTCAGTGATAAAGACCCTGGCAGTGCCGGAATTATTGGTGAGAAGTTTACCGAGTCAAATATGAACCCAGGGCTTAAAGGCCGTGACATGCGCAAGGCGTTTGATAGCGACGATTATCAAGTGATGATAGTGGCCAACAAGTTTCAAACAGGGTTCGACCAGCCTAAGTTATGTGCCATGTATGTGGATAAGAAGCTAGGGGGTGTGGAGTGTGTGCAAACTCTTTCACGCTTAAACCGTACCTTCCCCGGCAAGGCAGAGACAGGCACTTTTGTTTTAGACTTTTTCAACGAGCCAGATGAAATACTAGAATCGTTCCAGCCTTATTATCAAACAGCTGAATTAGCCGATGTATCAGACCCAGATTTGGTATTTGATCTATCCGACAAACTTCGTGCGGCGGGTATATTCACATGGAGCGAGGTAGAGCAGTTTTGCGATGCGTTTTTTGTTAAGAGTAAGAGTAACGCCGCCATTGCCAATATTTGCAAGCCAGCGGTAGAACGTTGGACTATACGCTATAAATCTACCATGGATGCTTACAAGCAAGCCAAGGACATGTTTGAGCGTACTAAGAAGACTGGTGATGCTGTACTGATTGCCAATAGCGAGAATACCTTCAAAGAATGCAAACAAGAAAAAGATGCACTAGAGATATTCAAAAAAGACCTAGGTACCTTTGTACGCTTTTATGAGTTTATGTCTCAAATCGTAGACTATGACGATAAAGACTTGGAAAAACTGAGTCTATACGCCCGCAACCTACGCCCTATGCTGCGTGAAGTAACAGTAGATGAAGAAGACATTGACCTAAACAGCGTGGTACTGAGCCATTACCGTTTATCTAAGATACGCCAGCAAGACATTCAATTAAAAGAAGACGCGGCTGACTATGAGCTTGAGCCAGGCGATGCACTAGGCACTGCCAAAGCCAAAGACCCCAAAGAAGAGTTTTTATCGCAAATCATCACCCGCCTGAATGAGTTGTTTATCACCGATGGGTTAACCGATGCCGACATGGTGAACTATGCCCATACAGTGAAAGACAAGGTAATGGAAAACAAATTGGTGATGCAGCAGATTCTAGAAAACAGCGCAGAACAAGCCATGTTAGGGGACTTCCCTAAAGCTATGGACGACGCGATTATGGATAGCAGTGATGCGCACCAGAATCAGATGATGCAGCTATTGTCAGACCCAAGTAAGGCAGCGGGCTTTGCTAAGTTGGTGTTTGAGATGATTGCAGGGCAGCAAAATGGAAAGTAAGTTTGAACTTTACATGTCGGCTGTTAAGCAGGGGGATCTCGCAACAGTTAAGATATGGCTAGAAGATACAGATCTTGACATTAACCTGCTAACAGAAGACGGTCACAGTGGCTTTGAAACTGCGCTCGCTTGCGGCTTTAAAAATATTGCAGAATTAATTCTTAATGACGTTAAATTTGAAGTAAATACAACTTCAAGCAACCCATTGAGAACCGCTATTCAATATGGCTTTATCGATATGGCAATAACTCTATTGGATAGGGGGGCTAATCCAAATATTAGATTTGTTAATTCCAGTAGTGCCTTATTGCTTGCTTTAGAGAATGATTACTATGATCTTTCTACAAAAATGGTGGAGTGTGGTGCTGAAGTAAATATAAGGAACCCTAAAGGCTTAACGCCATTAATCTGGGCTTCACTGTCAGGATACAAAAGAACAGTCGAGTTTTTAATTGAGAATGGTGCTGATATCAATGTCACTACAAATGATGGCTGGAACGCCATAACCGGTGCCTTTTTTAAGGGCCAGGTAGACATCATCGACCTGCTAATGAAGCATGGCGCGGCTATACCTGAAAAGTATGCTGAAGCGGCTTTGGTGTCATCTTATAAATCAGGTAATACAAAGATATTTAATAACCTATTAGAGAAGGGTACAAATGTTAATGTGCTAGATGAAGATGGGCAGCCATTATTTATTATTGCAGTATATCGTGCAGATTATGACAATGTGGATTTATTGCTGAAACATGGAGCAAACCCGAATACAGTTTCTAAAGCTGGTGTACCTGCAATTTTATTTCCATCTAAAGTAGGTGACGATAAATTGGTTACTCTTTTAGTGGGTATGGGCGCTGAGGTTAATTTGGCTGACAAAACCAATAATACGGCTATAACTTTTGCGGCAAAATATAACAATGTCAGTACGGTCGAGCTATTAATTAAGAATGGATCTAATATAAATCAGCAAGGAGGAGAGGGGTGTACCCCTCTGATGTACGCTGCACAAGACGGCTGGTTATTGTTATGTAAAACCCTTTTAAATCATGGGGCAAACTCTTCGATAACCTATAAGGCCAAAGGTGGTGATATTGGTGCTCAGTATTTTGCTAAAACCTATATAAGTCACTGCAAGATATTAAATAAGGATTTATTATCTGTTAGGGAGCTTGAAGAATTCCGAAATATATTCAGGTTGTCTAAGTAGGGGTTGTATGAATAATAATGCTGTATTTGATTCAGTTCGCCGCGGCTATAACGAGCTAGAATCGGCTAGTAATGCAGATATTATAAATTACTTCGCTGAGATTGATGAAAGCAGCATGGTAGGCCATGTGAGTAATATTAAAGGCATCTTATTTGAAAAGCTTTATGTAGAGCAGTTAGCAGAGCAAGGGATCGAAGCTTCAATATTTGAAGCGACTAATCACCCCGTTGTAGATGTCGCAATATATGATGATGGGGAATTGGTTAACGAGCTACAGCTGAAAGCAACAGATAGTGTTAGTTATATTAACGATACATTAGAAAAACACCCTGATGTTGAGATAATAGCTACAAGTGAAGTGGCTGATAGGATTGATAGTCCTATGGTAATTGATTCTGGTATTGAGGATGCTGCATTAGAAGAAGCTGTTATTTCAACCCTAGTCGAGAATACAGTCAGTCCAGTCAGCCCAATTTCTGTTTTAGGGTGGTTGTTTGGTTTTCCGTTCTAGATAAATACGTAAGGGTTAGAGATGTCGAGAATAAAACCCAATTAAACCCAGTGGGTTCTTTTTTGGTTATCTGTAGGGTAGGGGTCGAATTACCGACATTGATCGCGTCAGCGGCATTTTTTACAGAATAATTTTGATCAAGAAGCAGTTGTGCGGATTCTAGCGGAATGCTGGACTAAAAGATTGTCTTGTACGCTTGCTTCATTGTGTCACCGAGTTGCTCTTGAGGTGATTATATCACTTCTAGTTAGGTGGCCACATTTACTATGTCACTACAAAGAGGGCTTGTCTGGTCAATGGGGAGGAAATTAGAATTGATGTATGATTGTTGTGTTTTAACTTCTCTATGTTCGGGCCATAACTAACATTTATATTTTAAAAAATAGGTATATGCTATAAATTAAAGTTATAACTCTTAATTCAAGACATGGATCGATATGAATAAGAAACCCCTATGGCTAGTTGGCGCTATATTACTACTCGGCTCCATTGTTTTTATTGGTGTTGACTATGGGACCACTGAAGTCCAACTCGACCCCCCTATTTTAGAGGATGGGTTGGTGAGCGCTATAGATCACTCCTCTACGTTATTCATAACCATAATTCTTTTATCGATAACCTGCCTAATTTCAATAGCAATAACCTTTTATTTGTATCGGTGGCGTCGAATCTTAATTTCACAGCCTAATACACTTGTTCCTGAAGAGTGGGGTCATTACCTTAAGAGTGTTGGGGATGGCTTAGGGGTGCTTAACTCCTCCACAGAAAAGAATCTGCAGGGATTAATTAACTCCAATACAGATCTATCTTCTCGAATTTCTAATATGACCAGTACTTATATGGATTTACAGACTGTACTGGATGAAAAGGATAAAGAAATTAAGCGATTAAAGGATGGTTATGACGCTGATATTTTTCGTAAATATATCGCGCGATTCGCTCGGGTGGAGCAAACACTCTCAGATATGATTAGTGAAGACCCAGAAAACTCAAATCTAGTTTCGCTAGAAAGGCTATTTGAGGATGCGTTCGCCGAATGTGGCGTTGAAAAATATCAACCCGAAATTGGTTCGGACTACAGGACAGCCAAGTGCGTATCGGATAAGCCCAAAGTGGAAATTACATCAGACCCTACATTAGAATTTAAAATTTCTGAAATAATTGAAGCCGGGTATGAACTAATTTCTGGTATGAAGTCAATAACCATCATCCCCTCAAAAGTTAAAATATATAAGTTAGATAAGGAAGTTCAATGAGTGCATTTATCGGAATCGATTTAGGTACCACTTATTCGGCTGTAGCCACAATCGATCAATCAGGTCGCCCGGTTATTGTACATAATAGTGATGGCAGCAATATAACACCATCATGTGTGGCTGAATCTTCCCCGGGTGTGTTTGATGTTGGCGAAGAGGCTAGAAGAACTTGGGGGCTGGCTCCAGAAAAGGCAGCTGCTCGGTTTAAGCGTGAAATGGGTACCAGTACTAAGTTCACAGTTGAAGGTAATTCATTAACCCCAACAGAGTTAAGCGCACTTGTATTAAAAAAATTAGTTAAAGATGCTAAAAAACAAATAGGGGAAATTGGTGAAGCCGTTGTGACGATTCCGGCCAACTTCTCTAATGAGGCAAGGGAAGCGACTATGTCGGCTGCAAAATCGGCCGGATTAAATGTAAAGTATATAATTAATGAGCCGACTGCTGCAGCCTTGTATTACGCCTTCAAAAGCGGTGAGGACCTACACGGAAATTATGCAGTTTTCGATATGGGTGGAGGTACGTTTGATATCTCTATCATAAAAGTAGATGGACAGAATGTTGATGTTCTGGCTTCAAATGGTGTTGCCAAACTAGGTGGTGATGATTTTGATAAGGCAGTACGAGATATCGTCAGTAAAAAATATAAGGAGCTCACTGATGAGCAGCTTGATGAAGATGATTTCACCCTAAATGAAGCTGAAGAGGAGAAGAAGTCCTTATCAAAAAGAACATCTGTTACTGTTAGGGTAAATAAAAAGTTAATCGAGATAACACGATTTGAGTTCGAAGAAGCCATATCGACAATGATTGCGCAGGCGGAAATGCTATGCGAATCAACAATTGAAGAAGCGGGCTTGTCTCCGTCTGAAATAAAATCAGTATTACTTGCAGGAGGGAGTACTCGTTTGCCCGTGGTGCAAGACTGTATTAAAAGAGTATTTAAGCAAGAGCCAATATCCAGTGTTAACGTTGATGAGGTGGTTGCCTTGGGTGCGGCTTTATATGCCGCTTATAAAGGAGATAGGAGTAATCTATCCGAAGCACAAAAGAACTCAATAAGTAAGATAAATGTAAGTGAAAGTACATCTAAATGCTTTGGGACAATATCTTTAGGTCACGATGAAAACCGGGATACCCATGCACTTCAAAATTCGATATTGATAAGTAAGGGAGAAAAAATACCCTGTTCAGTAACTGAGTCCTTTTACACTATGATAGATGGTCAGACAAAAGTAGCCTGCAGACTTACGGAATCAACCTCACCTGAAACAGACCCAAGATTCGTAAAAATTATTTGGGAAGGGGCTTTAGAGTTGCCAGAAGGTCGTGCAGAGGGGCAAGAAATCAAGGTAACGTTCTCCTATGACCAAAACCAAATGATGAAGTGTTCATTTGTTGATGTGGCAACAGGAAGGGAAACCAATGTTGATATGGCCATGGCTGCAGCAAGTAGTGGAAAAGAAAATTCAATTGAAAAGTTCATGGTGGAATAAATGGAAGGGTTTGGTTTACTAATATTAGTTTTTATTGGCTGGGCGGTTTTTCAGTGGGCGCTAAGTGCTGGAGCTAAAACTGTCGCAGCGGCAGGGAAATCTGTGATGGGAAAGGGGTCTTTCTCCGAAAATATGGAACTCGAGTTCAAAGGAATGGGGCCCTTAGAAATACGTATTAAAGATACTTATTTAAATGAAGATGGAACTGGGCCTGAAGTTAAAGAGATTGAAGTTAAAGGTATATTTCCAGTCCATGAAAAGAAAAACATTGGATTTATAACTTCTGTTTTTGATGTTGTTGATGGAGAACTTGAACCTGTTTTATCTGTATTGGATCAGTTTCAGGAGCCTGAGAGTGTTGTATATCAGCACCAATGTGGAGTTGGAGAGGTTGAGCCTAATCTAGGCTTTGCCCGGTGGGTTCGAATTGGAGTAGTGATACCGGATATTATTGAGCCTGCATATAGTGGAAGGAGACAACTAAAAGCAGTAGTTAGAATGGTCGATATGGATAACTTACCTACGATTAACAATGGGTTTTGTGGCCGTGGCGATACTAGGTTGATTTGGACTAAGGCATTGGAATTTAGCCATTTCTTTAATGATAAAGGTTATATGGAGGTCTCGGAACATCGCGATGAGGCGACTGGGCTGGCACTTAAGATCGGCATGGCGGTTGCCATGGCAGACGGCTCATTGGATGACGAAGAAGGAAATATACTGAAACAATGGATAATTAAGTCTATTTCGCCATTTTCAGATGAAAAAAGAGAAAATCTTAAAAGCTTATATAACAATATATTGAAAGAATCATATGGACAATCTTTAGCAGGCTCCCTGAAATTGTCTGAGCTAACGAGTAGGCTTAACGAAATTGGTGATAAATCCACGAGATATGAAACGCTAGAACTATGTTTTGATGTAATGGCCGCTGATGGAGTTGCAGACGATAACGAAATGAAGATGATCAAAGTTGTCGCAGAGTCCTTGAATCTAGATATGAGTCAAGTTGAGAAGTTAAGAGACCAAAAAATTATTGGTCTGGATACCAGCATAAATACTCAATCTAGTATCGAGGCTATATTAGGAATAGATTCTGGGTGGTCTACGGAAGAAATAAACCGGTATTTACGGACTGAATTCCAAAAATGGAATAATCGCTTAAACGTTTTAGATGACGATGCTGAAAAAGAAAATGTACAAAAGATGCTTAACCTAATAGCCGAAGCTAGAAAAAAATATGCAGCCTCATAATGGACTAAAGTCTGCAAAAGATTTTGCAGATAGCATTCGCTATTCAGGCGATTGTATTGAGGGCATAAGGCCGGTTGATTATCGAGCTGAAGAAAGCTATGGCTTGATGAAAAATCATTTTTATGCAAATGAATTGCTTATATCAGAAAGTGTCACACCGACTCTTTACCAAGCTATAAGTAGGGTGCTTAAACGGCTAAGTATACAATCTGAATCTGTATCGGCATTCGTATATGCGTCATCTGAAATCAATGCGCATTGCTTACTTTCTTCAAGTAGTGAATGTATTTTACGGTTTTCTTCTGGTCTTATTGAGTTATTAAGTGAGAATGAATTAGAGTTTATAGTAGCTCATGAATTGGGACATTTTTTATTTGAGCATGTAGGCGATTCCAGATCAAATAGTGAAGTGGATATAGAGGGCGTAATTCAACTTAGAGCCCAAGAAATATCAGCAGACAGAATAGGCCTTGTGGGTTGTGAATCACTTGATATTGCCATTAAGGCAATATTAAAGACAGTTTCTGGTTTATCCGATCAATATTTAAGGTTTGATATATCTAAATTTGTATCTCAGCTGCAAGAGATTGCCGGTGAAGATACACTAAGTGTAGAGTTTTCCCATCCTTCAATGCTAGTTAGATGTCGAGCATTGCTATGGTTTTCAATGAGCCATGTCTATCTAGATGTTAATGACTACAATAGTAACGACTTGAAAACACTGGATGAGAGAGTCAAGGTAGATATGGATCGTTATGTGGATTCTTCATCCCGGAAATTAATAGAGTTTGCAAAATTTGAAACTGCAATGTGGATGGCAGCTTACAGCATTATTCAAAAGGATAAATTTACTAAAGATGATCAATCAAAATTTGAAACGGCTTTCGGAAAGAAATCGCTGATTAGTTTAATACAGTTAGTTTCAGAGTTAGATAAACGAGAGTCTGACGACTTTATTTTTAGTCAACTTACGACTGCTCGAAAAAACTTAGAAGGGATGATTCCTGCAACATTCAACAAAGAGATATCCAAATTACAGTGGAGTTGAATTAGTTTGGATTTATGTGTGGTGGCGAGACTGTAGCTAAATCGGTGTGACTGTCTATCCTTAGCCATTGCTGGCTTTATGATAGGCAGTCACACAGAATTAGCTACAGCCTCTTATGATCGGCAGTTACACCAATTTAGCTACGGTCTCAACTTTTTTATGGTGAGTATCAGAACTAGTTTGAGCTACTACAACTGAGTAGCTCAAGTTTCACACAAATACCACGCTTTCAAGAGCAGTACCTAGCTTTTGATACTCATCAACTTCAACTGCAATATATTGATTTTTAAAGTAAGTCCCGCGGTCTATTACACCTAATTTTTCCCATGCTTCTATCGTTTTCTCTCCAATATTTAAATCATTTAGATGTGCCACATAGAATCTACATTTCTTGCGCTCATACCCAGAAGTGAAATGACGACCTTTGTAATAGAAGGCTATTTGTGTCTTTTTGATAGAAACGTCTTCTACTCGATTGTAGGTGACTAGTTCCTCAGCAATTTCAATCAGTTCTGGCTTTAATATATTTCCGCCTGAATCGAATGCTGACTTCAATATATCAAATCCGTTTCTTGTTTCAGCGATCTCGTTGCTTGGGCTTCGAGCGCTAGCTGTTTTGGCTCTTTTTAGTTTGGCTAGATTATTTACGCATGCCTCCACTAAAGCCTCATCCCCACCTTTGTCTATAATATTCTTATGAAGGTTTGTTAGCTGCTTAAGATCATATTTTCCACCTTCAATTCTTTCAATTAACTCTTTAATTTTTTCGTTAGTCATTATTACCCTGCACTTTTATTTTTGTAACGTAATTGCGAATTGTCGGCTTAAATAAGTGTCATTACTTGAAGACGTGTTCGCATTCATTAGTCCATTGATGATAATTCAATAGCTAAGAATCTACAGTAATAAGCCATGATATCCAGAAGTTAGTGATTTCGACAGATACAAGCTTCTTGTTCATCCATGTTCGTTTATGATTTTTAAACTTATCAGTAAATTCATGCTTATTTATAAAAAATCTTAATTTTACCAATAAGACTCTAATCAAAGCTAATAACCAAGCACTCTCCAGCCAAATTATCTGCGAGTTAAAACTGTGAATTAGTGCGAAGAAAACCCCCTTTCGAAACGATTCCATGGAGCTTTTTGTAGAAGTACGAAAATTCGCACTTTAATCCTTTTTTTCAATATCCATAGTTGAGCACCTTAACCCGTCTCAACATGGTCAATTCGGTCTCTATCCTGTATAAATACTAGCTAAACAAAGGTACCAGCAGTGCATTATTTCGTTAATTAGCTTAAAAAGTGCACACCAAGGATAGGATTGGCAGGAATATGCCCCATTCAAGTAATTTTGAGTTCTTAAAAGAACATGATGCCATTTTCTTTCAGCTAACTAACAATGCTGAGCGAATCTTTGCAATCGACCCCAATGCCTGCCTTATGAAGTTGTGCCAATTTGGTGAATCGCTTGCACAAGATTCAGCCACCCAGGTGGGGGTTATACGTAATGAACGTGAATCCCAAATATCCCACCGAGTAGAAGAACTCTTCGACTTCGCCGATCAAATCGAACAGAAAGTGAAAAACGCACAAGGGCGCGTGAATAACCTTAGCCAGTCCATATTGGCAAAAGCCTTTCGTGGTGAACTCACCACACAATGGCGCGCTGATAACCCTGATTTTATTTCAGGCGATAACAGTGCAGAAACCTTGCTGGCTAAGATTCAGGAAGAACGAGAAAAGCTGGAATCGAAGAAAGCGACCGTAAAGAAAGTCAGGGTGAATAAATTGTCTCGTAAGAAGACGAATTAGAAGTGAATTTATAGTATGGGAACTTGCTTATTATGTAAAAGCTCTGAGCACCCTATAAGGGTTTCGCATGTTATTCCGAACGCTGCTTTTAAGCGAGCCAAGGATAATGGAAAGATGATGAAGGTGGATGTGAGTGCCAATCTTAATTATCTAGTTCAGGATTCATGGTCTACTAAAATGCTCTGTGCTGAGTGTGAGCATCTTTTTAATACAAGGTATGAAGAAGCTACTTTAAACGAGCTTCGAAAGGCTAGAAAGAAAAGTGCTGAAACTGGCCTTCTAAAGCTTAAGACAAAAAATCCACAGCGCTTAGCGGCTTTTATGATATCGCTTGTATGGCGGGCAGCACTGTCCCCCCATTCTGCTTATAAGAAAGTACAGCTGCCAACTTCCGCGATTGAGGGGTATGGCGAGTGCCTACTGCATGGCAATAGGCCCGATTTACTGTGGAGCCTTTCATATCGAATAACAGCCATGTACGACTCCCGAGGAATCTTTGATGTAGATGCCGTGAGTCGAATCATTGCCACACCCTGTTTAAGTAGATTGTCTGATTTAACCTTCTCATTTGTGTTTATGTTTGAGGGTTTCAAATTTGAGGTGATAACTTCCTCAGATAACCACAAGTTTGATCAGGCTGGTGTGATTAAACCAACGAAATTATCTTATAAATTGTCAAGACAGTGCCTATGGACTGATATAAATTTTGGTAAGACTTATCGAGATATGTATGCACTTGTGCAATCCAATTAATCACAAAGGGTGGCCTGTTTGTTAATTTATAGAGGTGTAAGTGCGGTGATGGACGCTGAATTAAATGGGGATCTTCAGCCCAAGGGTAGAAAGGAAACCTATGAGTTCACCGCCGATACGACTTGTGTGACTATGGATAACAACGAGGTGACAATAAATGCTTCAAAAGTGAACGCTGCATATGCCCATCAGCATGAATTGATCCAAACGGATGAAACAGCGTGGATTTCATGCTCACTCAGTTTTGAAGTGGCAAAACATTTTGCAACTTCGGGAGGTATGATTAGCGGCTATATCTATGAGCTGGAGACTGGCTTGTTTGCAGAACACAGTGTGGAAATGATTAATGTGCTGGCCAGTGCTCCAGAGAAAGAAGAGCGTGAAGTAACTATACGACCTTTAAATGGCTTACGTATCCCGCAGAAAGTTATAGTTAAAAAACACAAAATTGAATTATGACTGTGTAGTTACCAGTGCGAAGTAAATCATTCGAAAAACCACGGCTAAGAAAACTACTAGGAAATCAGCAGTCAAGTAAAATCACTACTGAAAGAGGGAGCTTGTATGTCAATGGAATCAACGGATCTTACCTGTAACGCCTGCAACCTAAAAGGTTCAGATAGCGTTGTCTGGGGACGATACATTTATCAATTTAATGACGTCACGGTGGACGTTGATCGGTGTCTTGGGTGGTGTGCCGAGTGTAATGATTTTTCACCAATTGAACAAATTAATCCAGTGGAAACACATAAGAACCTCCATGAATCCATAGAGGATTTACTTGATTTGCGAGCTAGATCTAATCGGTTGTTATTTGGTAAGCCTTCTGAGGATGATATTCAGTATTGTCAATTAAGCGTAAATAATAATGCCTCATTACTAACGCTTTATGCCTTAAGAGAAGACCCTGTTAAATGCTTAAATTGCGGAAGCACAGAGGTTACAAAGTTTGAAGCGAATATTGAATTTGACTATGAAAACGGAATGCTTTCGGGGGAAAAGAGCACTGGCTTCATACATCCTAGGTGTGGTGGAGAGTTTATAGCTACGCCAAGTGGTATGCGCATACACTTGATTATGCTAGTAAATGTTTATGATGTGAATGGTAATAAGGTAGACCAGTATGAAGAGTAGCCTACGGGAGTGTGTCTGATAATGGCTTGGCTCAAACGATTTCGACTGCCGCTTATGTTTGGTGTTCTGGCGACAGCCTTAACAATCTGGTTGATCTTTTTCACCAATGAAGGATTCACAGGAACCTTATTACCTGAGCTTATAGGCTTCGCTTTAGAAGGGCTCGTGTTTGTTGGTTTGTTTACTGCTTATCAAAGGAACAAAGAGCAAAAGCAAATAGATAAAATGCGGGCCACAGCCTATCGCACTCTGTATATTCCTTTATATAAGTATGCTGATGTGCTGTTTAGTATGCACAAAGCTACGGCAACAGAAGCAAGGAAGTGTAAGAAGGTATCTATATCAAGCTTTCTAACTGGTTTAGATGTGCAAAGTATGGGGCATGTTGGAATGCAACGTAATGCACCTGTATCTCCTACCTTATCGCCCAGTGTCCCTTGGTGCGAGTATGTACGTGCTACTACCGAAGCCGTGGTGCAAAGCATAGAGAAGGTCCTAGATCGATACGGTTGGAATTTATCAGCGGAGGATGTCGAGTTACTTGAATCGGTTGCATCAAACGCTGTTGCTCATACGATGGGAAGCATCTGTGAAATACTCCGTGGGCGTTCTACGATACCCACGGAAGCCGCTCACTTCCAATGGCAAACCATGTTTATGACTCAACCAGAGGGACCTAAATTTTCACGATTCCAAGAATGGGTTAACTTGCTAACACAGCTATCGGATAAAATTGATGCAAGTCATAAAGAAGTGAAAGAAGAGTTTTACTTGAACTGGCAAACTAATGTCGCGCCTAAACTTGGTCAAGAGCTTCCTATACTGAAAGAACAGGTCGCTCAATGACTCCCCTCAGCTTAATCACAGATCACATTACAGGCCTCCCCATTGAACTTGCCAAAAATCAAATTGTACAAATTTGGCAGGTCCGAAAAATAAAACGCTTCGAGCGATTCCTATCTCAACTGCAAACTGAAATGGATCGCATGACGGAAGAGCAAAGAAGTAAACTTAACGATTACATTGAAACAGAAGAGGCCCAAGACCGTTTAATCGAGTTTGCTGACTCAGTGTTGTCATCTTCTGATAAACGCGTCCATGTCGCCTTAGCTTTGCTTTATGCCAATGATCGTGATTACTCCTTAAGTGATAAAGAAGTTCATACTTTTTGCATGGCTGTCAGAAATATTCATCCTGAGCTAATCACATTTTATTTGAAGCTTGAGACGGCTTCTTCGAGTCGTATATTTGACACGCTATCTGAACGTTACACTTTGAAGCACACTGACTTAGACTCATTATTTGAAGATGAGTATAGCTCTGACGAAGTGACAGAGATGGTCACTGAGCTTATATCGCTAAAGCTGTTGCTAAATGATCCAAAGTATTACCCCACGTTTGATGAAGATTCTAGCTGGACTGTCAGCTGGGGGATGAATGATTCCAAGTGGGGGATACAGCGCTTGCTCAGAAAATCGCAGTATGTTTATGAACAAAATTATAAGAATTAAGGACAATCAATGAGTTCAACTGAAGATGTATATGATTACTTCCCAAGGCTAGAGCAGTTTTTAGAGCAGGCTCAGGCTGGTGGACTCGCATATGGCGAGTATGGTGAAGAGGTTTACGGCCTGACCGTACGAGCTAGTTTTGGACAGGGTACCCCTGCACATATACCTTGGGTTTCATTTTTAGGAGAGGAGCAAACTACAAGCCAGGGCATCTACCCTGTGTATCTATACTTCAAAGAGCGCAACTGTTTAATACTGGCTTATGGAATAAGTGAAACTAATACCCCCGTTCTTTCATGGCCAAATATAGGTGCATCTTCTGTACGGGATTATATTCAAAATACATACGGGGCCGCACCTTCACGTTATGGGAGCTCTTTAGTTTATAAGGCCTATGATCTAGAGCACGAGCTTTCCAAAGAAGAGATGAATCAGGATTTATTCCAGGTAGTGCAAGAATATAAAGCGGAACTAGAGGCAGTAGAACCTGTTGTGGGACAGGAATTAGCATGGTTACTAACTTGGAATCCGAATAAGTATAACGCAAACATTGATGATTCGAAGCGTGGCTTTAGTGCGGGTATTGCGGCTGGAGAAATTACTCGGTGGAGTTGTAATAGTAAGCAGCCGAAAATAGGTGATACTGTTTACTTGATTCGTTTAGGTGTGCAGCCTAAAGGAATAATTGGTAAGGGAATTGTTGAGAATGAATATTATGTCGATGACTCCTGGGAAGGGAGTGATGAAAAGACTAGGGGTTATATTTATGTTCGTTTTACCGATGTTCGTGAAAGCTGTAATGAAGGTTTACTGCCACAGAGGTTATTAAGATTAGCAGATATTAAGCAGGAATGGAGTCCACAGGGGTCGGGTATAACGATAAAGTCGACATCCATAATCGATAAACTTTGGTCTGATGGCGAAGGTAAATCCAGTTTGCGGCAGTTTGTGGACTGGTCGTCAGCAGATGGAAAGTCATCTAATCAAACTTGGTTGAAGCATTATTCCGAAACAGTGGCGCGCGTAAGTAATCTAAAAACGAATCCTAAAAACTTAAGTGATGAGTTGCTTTCAGATATTTGGCGTCATCATTCGAATGGCATTTCTAGTGTATCGCCACAACAACTAAGTCACGATGATTATGATCGAAACTTAGATTTCTTTAGAGACTTAACATTAAAAATTGTTGAAGAGGCCTCTCTTGATCAGCTTTTGAAGGCATACAAACTTTGGGAGGGTTTGAAGGCACAAGGAGGAATTAGCCAGGTTTATTGGTCTGTGCTTCATAGGGTCTTCTCTGCTGCTAGCCCTACTACGTATACAACGATCTTAAATAAGAAGAAATGTATTGCTCTGTTGAAAGTACTGGATCAAGAGTTTGAGCTTTCAAATAAACGTATAGCTGGTTGGTATGAATTAAACACAGAAATTAAACGATGTATGCATGAGGCTGATCTAGAGCCTGAAATGCTGTTAGAAAACAATATTGCAATGTGGGAATTATTTGAATCTGACGACGGCTCTAGCAGTATCAGCGAAGACTCTAGCGAGTATAGGATAAATAATAATAAAAGTAAGGAGAACTTAATGCAGCCTTTGAATCAAATTTTTTACGGTCCTCCAGGTACAGGGAAAACTTACAAGACCATAAATGAAGCATTGAAAATATTGGAACCCGACCTTGATGCTGATAAGACGGAGCGAAAAGACCTGAAATCAAAGTTCGATAAATACAAAAAGGATGGGCGGATTCAATTTGTGACGTTTCATCAGAGCTTTTCGTATGAAGACTTTGTAGAAGGCTTGAGAGCTGATACAAATAAAGACGGTGATATTTCTTATAGTGTTGAATCGGGCGTGTTCAAAACTGCATGCGATTCAGCTAGAACCACAGAGGACGGGCTTTCTATCGGTAAAGCACTTGATGAGTTTATTGAGAAGCTGGATCAGGAAGTGATTGAGATAACCACGGCAAACGGAAATCCATTTACAGTTAGAGACTCTGGTGGTGCAACTTTATTATGTGATCCGAAAGGGGCTAAACATGCTCGCTATTCTGCTAACAAGGAGTCGATTCGTCAGGTGCTGGCTGGGCAGGAACCACATAAACGATATTGCATCAGCTATGTTCGTGGGATAGCGGAATATATTCGAGAATACTGGAAATTGGATTCGGTAAGCGCTAAGAACTCTGGCCCAGTGGTTCTGATTGTCGATGAAATCAACCGCGGAAATATTTCAAGTATTTTTGGTGAACTAATAACACTGATTGAACCCGGTAAGCGCGAAGGAGCTGACGAGGCGTTATCTGTTACTTTGCCATACTCTAAAGAGCCCTTTAGCGTACCAAAGAACCTTCACATTATAGGCACCATGAATACAGCTGATAGATCGCTGGCATTAATGGATACAGCTTTGCGTCGAAGGTTTGATTTTGTAGAAATGATGCCTGACCTTGAATTGCTTGAGGGCATTGAAGTTGAGGGAGTACGTATTGTAGATATGCTTAAGAAAATGAATCAGCGCATCGAAGTTTTATACGATCGAGAGCATATCCTTGGTCATGCGTTTTTCATGCCTTTAATACAAGCCAGTGAAGATCAGCGCTTTGTAATGCTTCAAAGAATTTTCAAGAATAAGGTCTTGCCATTACTGGAAGAGTACTTTTTTGAGGACTGGGAAAAGATTCGTTTAGTGCTTGGTGACAATCAAAAAGATAACCAAAATTTGGCTTTTATCATTGAGCAATCAGAACACTCATCTGAATCCTTGTTTGGCAGTACCGATGGGCTTTACGACATGGGCATTGATGAGGTTAAAACTTATAAATGTAATTATGATGCGTTAGGGAAAGCGAGCGCTTACAGTGGCATTTATGGCGAGTAAGCCAATCCACATTCGTGAGTTTGGCTTTTTGGTAAGTGATACGCATGGCTTTTCACAGGGTCAGCTTGCCAGTCATGTGCGTGTGCTACCTAATAAAGCATATGAAAGCTTGATGGCGCTTCAATACAGTGAGGGCACTCAAGATGCCGACATTCAGCCATTCTTAAAACCCACTACTTATCGCCGTAAGCCCGCGCTGCAAGTACAAAACTATGTTGGTGTATTACAAACGGCGTGCGGCACTCAAATTGAAGTACTGCCTAAGCTGTATGACAGTACGTCAGTGGGCAGTGAAGATCATAGTCGTGAGTTATTGCTTAAGATGCTCAGGACGCTTCGTGACAGTCCATTTAAGCAAGCAGGTAGGGCTGATATTCGAGATACGAAAATGCCTTTGCTTGAAGTCTATATAAGTCAGTTCCTCTCGCTGGTTAATGACTTGGTGAAGCGTGGAATACGCTCAGACTATGTTCAGGTTCAAAAGAACGCAAAGTTTTTAAAAGGGCGTTTACTTGTAAGTCAGCAGATCCGTAAAAATTCGATTCATGCAGACCGTTTTTTTGTTGAGCATAGCGAGTATCAGGTGAACAGGCCTGCTAATCGCTTGATAAAGACGGCGTTATTAAAAGTAACAGCGCTTACCAGGAGTAGTCGTAACCAGCGGCTTGCGCGTGAGTTAAACTTTGTATTTGAAGAAGTGCCCAAAAGTACAGACTTTGCACAAGACTTTAAAAAGGTAAAGCTTGATAGAGGTATGCATTATTACGAAGAAGCTTTGGAGTGGAGCAGGCTTCTTTTATCTGGGCTTGGCCCTACAGCGGCTGCTGGTGGTTTTAACACTCTGTCATTGCTGTATCCAATGGAGCGAATCTTTGAAGATTACGTAGCTCATTGTTTGCGAAATAAGCTGGAAGACACCTTTGAGGTTGGGGCAAAATTAAAGACTCAAGTTGGGGGCAAAGCGTTGGTTGAAGACCATATGGGTAAAACCATATTCAGATTGAGGCCTGATTTAATGGTTACTAAGAATAAGCAGCCGACGTGGGTATTAGATACAAAGTGGAAACTGTTGGATCAAGGTAATCGATCTAATAAGTATGGTATCTCTCAATCTGATATGTACCAACTGTATGCGTATGGGCATAAGTTTATTAGGGAGGGAGTGAAGAATCTTATGCTGATATACCCTATGACAGAGAAGTTCACAAAGGCTCTGCCTGTGTTTAAGTATGAAGTTGGCTTTGAGTTATGGGTTGTACCTTTTGACATAGCCAGGGGTAAACTACTGATTTCAGGCTTAGATGTGTAAAAATAACAATTTTTCCGCCATCCTTTCTGCTGCTCTAGATCGAAATTTTTGCGATTCTAATTAGGCCCAATAATGGGCTAATTAATCGGAGTAACTCACATGGCAAAAGCATCTCAATCTAGTCAACCCAGTAATGGTGGTAACTGGCCTAGCACTACTGGTAACCCTTCTGGCGGTGGTCGTGGTAACGGTACACCAGGTAAGTAAGAAGTAGGTGGTGGCTTTGGCCACCGCCAATATGAATTATGAAAAAGAACTCCACTATGTCACAGACCCCATTTCCAACTGTATTTGAACTCATTCGTTTTATTGCAACTAGTTTCGATACTAAGAGCTCTAGTAATGCCAATAATCCACAGAACTCTAGTAAGGCTAAAAAAAAGGACTTTATTAAGGTCATTGACGACTTTTCAAGAGATGTGTTTGCTGATTATCGTCAGGTTGAGCCCGTGCTTGAGCGGGTATTGATTGATCCACTGTCAAAATATGCCTCACCTCAGTTCGCCAATACATTCAGTTCTGAAATCCAAAAAATACTAAAAGACTACCTAGAGCTGGTCTCTCTCAAGTCGGTTGATGGCATGACGAGAGAGCAAGTTTTACCTGTCTTAGTCTCGCATTGGTTTGTCTCAAATGGGTTGAACGCCTTAACAAGGATGCTTGAAAATATCCCCAATATGCCATCAGCTTTTTTGCTGTTGGGTAATAGTCACTCATCAATGAAGAATGTATTGGAGTGGGCCAGTGATCATATTGAGGGTTGGAATGGATGTATTTCAGGTTTGACAAAGGAGCAAAAAGACCAGCTGGCCAATTGGCGAAAAGGTAAGCATTTACCGGACTTGCAGTCGTTGCATTTACTTATGGTTGTAGATGTTGGACAAGATATTCCACAGGAAGCCCGTGAGAGAGTGATGGACCTGTTGGTTCTAGCAAGAGCAGTAGATAGCCTCAGGTCGTTGCCTCTTGGTGAGGCGGCCTTAGATGAAGCTAGGCAGCAGTTAATGGGGGCACAGCCCATCGGTAATCCATACAAGCTGTTTGAGTCGTACCAGCAGGATGCAAGGCTGCGCGTTGAATCTATCTGGCCCCACCTAGTGTATTTAAGTAATTACTTGAGAAGAACGATTCCTAAATCGGAAGAGGTTCAATTAGAGTCTAGAAAGTGTCTTGATGATTTAACCAGTCGACTGAAAACACTTGGCGAATATGAAACTTCAAAACATAAGGTAGCGCAGTTAGAAGGGCGCTGGCATGTGTTCTCTGGTGATTTAAAAGGCGCGTGCAAACATTATAGTCTTGCCGTTGAAGCAGCGCTTTATCGAGCGGGTAATGAGTTAAGTGAGTTCCTGGAAGAGGCGTTTTGTGTTGCAGCGAAGGCTAATAATTCGGTATTAATGCGAAAGGTAAAAAACAGCCAGATTTTATTTAAGGTGGACCTGGAATCAGTTAATCAGCAGCTGGTGGATGAGCCTAGTAAAAAGACTGAGCAGTTTGTTCAGGATTGGGAAGTGAAAGCTTGGTCTAAGCAATTTGAACGAACGTTTCCAAATTCAGGGGTGTTTGTGAATGTGCCTGAATATGAACCTGAGATAGCGAATGGTCCTATTCTGTTTTTGACAAATGAAGAGGTTAAGCCAGACTATCGCAATCCTAATCGCAAAATTAAGATCGGGCATAAAGCTAAAAAAACATGGCCTCAAATTTGTTGGTTTATATTGCAAGATAGGCTAGATGTTGTTCAAAAGCTGATTGATAAGGGTGCTAGTATGGATGTGGAGTCATCGTCTGGTGACACGCCTTTGATCATGGCTTTAGAAAAAATCGCCTTTATGCAGGTACCCTTCCGCTCATTAGATGACAGATTTGCTCTACTAGTTTTAAGTTCACCTAACATAGAGAAGACCGTAAACCAGCAATCCCAAAAGTTAAAACTAACTCCTATTATTCAAGCCGTATATGCATGTCGCCCTGATATTGTTAGAAAGCTTTTGGAGCTTGATGCGCAAGTGGATTTAAGAGGCGATACAGATGGCCAAACTGCACTTAATGTTTGTATTAAGTTAATAGGTGCCTTAAAAAGGCCGAAGGAGTGGGCAAAAATACAGAAGAACCACCCTTTAAATCCTGAAGTGTTTGATGCGTTTCGCAGGCATTCTAACGGGCTGCTAGGGGCAAATCTATCGAGTCAGAAAGCATTTATGGATGTTCCCGATTTTTGGGAGGAAATGGAGCGTTACAATGAAATTATAACTAATCGTTTATTGGATAATGCTTCTCTGGCCGATTTGAGGGTTATATTCGATCTTTTAGTTCGTGAAGGGGCCGACCCTAATGCCATATTCCAAAGCCCTAGGCCTGGCTTTACACCAACGATGTTAGCGGTAGAGCTAGATTTAAAAGCTGAGCTTGAACTTATGCTTATACATGGTGCAGATTTAGATCTAACTTCTCCAGTCCCAATTCTAGGAGGAGAGGAGAGTAGTTGGGATATTGCAAGGCGATGCCAGTCTCAGAATGTTCTTCGGCTTATGGAGGATATAAAGCAGTATTACAAAGCTAATTAGCTTCAGTTGTAAAAAAAATTATTTTCAAGCCACCTGCTTTGCTTACTCAAAAGCGCTTGCTGATTACCTTGTTGCTTCATTTATGGAACCGAGGCAGCAATGAGAACTAAAGAACTCGTAATCAACTTCCACATGACGGAAGCCTGTAACTATAGCTGTGACTATTGTTACGCTACGTGGGATACAAGTTGCCATTCTAAAGAGCTACACCGCCAGGAAGGGGCAGTAGAGTCATTAACTGATCGGATAGCCGATTACTTTTTAGCCGATAATCCACTTAAACAAGCAATGTCTTATGGTTCGGTACGCCTTAATTTTGCAGGCGGTGAACCAATGGCCCTAGACAAGCGCTTTTCTGATGCCTTGCTATACGCTAAATCAAAAGGGTTCCGCACTTCAATTATTACCAATGCTTCCTTTTTAGATGATGAAACTTTATTTGAGCTATCTAGGCAGATTGACGTACTGGGCGTCAGCTTTGATACCGCGGATGAAATCATTGCTGGGTCTATTGGGCGAATGGATCGAAAAGGCGGCTGGATTAGTACAGCGCGGCTTGCCCATATAGCGACCATGTATCGTCAGTTAAACCCTTTGGGAATTTTTAAGGTCAATACAGTGGTTAATCAATATAACCACCATGAGTCGCTGGTGGAAGCCATGAAGGTCATTAATCCAGATAAGTGGAAGCTGCTTAGGGTACTGCCTATTTATGATCATATTAAACCGGTAAGCGATAGCCAGTTTGAGGGGTATGTGAAGCGCAATAATCTTTTTTCGCATCTATCGGTGATCGAAGACAATGCTGATATGCAAAACTCATATTTGATGATTAACCCTGAAGGGTGCTTTTATCAGAATGGGGAAGCTCAAGAAGGCTATAACATCAGTGATCCTATTTTAACGGTAGGGGTTGAAGACGCCTTTTCTCAGATTGATTTTGATAGTGAGGTATTTTTAAGCCGCTATAACAGTGGTGTGGCCCATGTGTAAGTATAGCTCTCATAAGGAGCTTAATAAGCTTATTCGTAAATTGGTGGCTAATGATTGGGTGTATGTGCAGTTGAGTAAGCACGGTCGATTAATCACCCCTTGTGGGTGCTGGAATACAACCGTTTCGATATCACCTAGTAGTGGCAACGCTGCGAAACACCTCAGGTGGGATATTCGTAAGTATTCAAAGTTAATTGAGTTTACTGGTAAGGAGCGTGTATAGATGTTTATTGTAATTGAAGGTCTAGACGGCACCGGTAAATCCACAACGGCTAAAATATTGGCTAAAGCATTAGGCGGGAAGTTCTTAACGACACCCCTAGATAAGTTTAAAACAGTGCGACCTGAGCTAGAGGAGATCTACAGTGATGAATCGCTAGCCAGGCAGTTGTTTTATGCCTCGACGGCGGTTTGTTCGTCTAACAGGGTAAGCGAAGAGCTTACTCAATATGACTGTGTGATTATTGACCGCTATTGGTTGTCGACACAGGTTTACCATAGTTGGCGTACAGGTGGAGAGCATTTCTTATTACCTGAGGTGGAGGCCAGTATCTTGAAGCCTGATTTGACGGTTTATTTGAATATCTCTTTGGAAGAGCGGATCAAGCGTCTTGGCGGCCGGAGTGACAATACTGAGGAAGATCGCTTAACAACGAATGTTGTGGCCAACGCAAAGCTTAATGAGCTTTATTTCTCATACAGCGACTCTAGCTTTGTAGGGCAGTGGTTAGGGGTTGATGCGTGTATGCAGACAGGTGTTATTGTTGAGTCTATTTTGAAGTATATAAATGAGAATATGGCGTAGGTAAGTATGCAGTTTGCCAATTTTGGTTAAAGCTCACAGGGGGGGGGCGGCTTTAGAACGCCATTTCGTAGATCGCATGAGGGAATTGGTAGCTTGTTTTGGCACCTGGTCCCTCAGTGAGTTTACTGCTGAAATAATGTTCTATTTGGTGGGTGCTATTGCCGTTCAGCGACGATTTATCTGGGCCAGTATTTTGTCCGACCTTTTTATATCTCGATTAATTTGATCAAGCCAATCCTGCCGCTCCCAGCGAATATCGTCGATGCGTTTTTTCCAAGCACTCATTTGGGCGATATTTTTAAGCTTATGTACGTTATGACGGTACTCTAATAACAAATGCCCTGCGCCAAACGCGACAGGCTTAACTTCAGTAAAAGTAATATCAATAATTGGAATACTGGTTTTCTGCCCGTGCCAGTTGGTTCTAATGATTTGATAGTTTTTGGTATCAAGGTCGTAGCTTGTGGAAAACCAATACCAATAAAACACGCCGTTTACGGGCAGCGCTATTAAGAAGGCGAAAAAGGCAGGTTCGATGCCTAACCACATGCTGTAATTAACAAATAAGCAGTAAGCAAATGAAAATGGGTAGGCTTTAATGCTGCGTTTGATTCTGGTCAATGGCATGTCCGACTGGTGCTAATTGGTCGGGATACGTTACTTGAAATCGTTAGAAAGTGATATGTATGGTGATGCTTTAGTGCAGGGCTTTGAGTAGATAAATATTTGTCCACATGGGTATTTTAAGTTTGTTGAAGTTTTAAAATTCGCACTTTTCTCAAAAAGCTTGAATTGGTACAAAATTATAACGGTTTAGTTGGCTGTAAGTGCTATGCCTTGGGGCTTTCAGCTACATTATTGGTGTATGGAAGTGCGAATAGAAGTGCGAATAAATAGCGTGCTCGAAACGAACCCATGGAGCTATTTGTCAACGTTTAAAAATTCGCAGTTCTATTTTGTATAATATTACTCATGAGTACCTGCAGGTACTTGCATGAGTTTACATAGTTGCAGTGGGACTGGAATTACCCTGTAAGTTTGGCTGGTTGCTTGATACGTTCTGCTGGCTTTATTTGGCTTGCTCCAAAGTTTCTAGCTTTATTTGGCTGCTGATCTTTAGTGTGAACCTTGGCGATGTATGAGCAGTGATGAAAGGCATCCTTAAACTTGTCATCGACAGTATTGCTTAATAAATGGTAATTATTTCTTCTTGGGTGAGGGTGCCCAAGTTTTTTCCATTCCTGCGTGAGAATGTTAGTGACAACCATAGGGTGGTTTACCTTGTTGCCATCGAGCATAAGGACAAGATGGTAATGGTGACTACCATTTTGGCTTACTTCACGCCCCCACCCATGTCCAATACGTTTTAGCTTGTAATAATTAGCAATTAAGCGCTTTGACTTTTTTAAGAAAAGGCTCAAATCGCCCTCACTCCAATTCTCTAGATTGACATGAAAGTCCATTCGCAATACCAATACTTTACAGTGATGACTTAGCATATTCTTGAATTGGGAGTGGAGGGTATTTAGCGCTGACCTGTAGCAACCCCAATCCTGCCTATTTTGAATAGATAAAAGAACACCATCAAAATTAACCGTTGGACTGTAAGTAATGTCATTCATTTTCTTATTTCTGCGCTTCGCCTGGCTGTTGATGGAGGTCACTATCTTTTTGATTTGGCCTTTAGTTGGTAGCGCTTTGATATGTTCATTAGTAATAAATTCATTCTGTTTCTGGTTGGCTGTCATGGAGGACTGCTTATAATTGATCAAGTTATTCATAATCATTTACTCACTTATCTAATATTAAAAAACCGATTCGGTTAATTACCCCAGGGGCTTATAAAAGCCCCGTTACATCGGGGTTGTAGGCGGTTTTTAGGGTTTGGATGATTGTGGAAGTTATGGCGTTAAGCCGCTTTTCGGGCCGATTTTTTTTCTGCTAGCCATTCGTGTACTTCTAGGAAGCTCCATCGTGAGCAGCGACTTGATTGCTTTTCAGACAGATTGTAAGGCTTAGGAAACTTTCCAAGCTTTATAAGCGCATAAATCTGTGACTTGCTGATCCCGCTGATGAGCATCGTTTCGTTAATAATGATGAATCGATCAAGCTGTTTTGTAGATTCCATATGGGAACTCTTCTGAATTGGTGGGTTTATATGTGTCTGTGTGGCTATAAAATCATCCCATTTATCTATATAGTTGTTTGAACCGTAAAATGTGTGTTTTTATTTTTATGGTAACAAAGCCAGTCAACTAGGGGCTTTAAGTGTTTTTATGATGTGTTTTTAACGGGATTCATAGTGGTGTATGGCAAGATACAAAAATGATCAAAAGCTAGCTTATGTAAGGCAGGCATCGCAGGCTGCGGTGCAAGATATTGTAAGGAATGCTGGGGTGTCTGAATCTAGGGCCCAGGCTTGGATTAAGGAGTATTGGGGAGTTATTAGAAGACCTGACAGCTATGGGAAACTGTGCAGAGATAAAAATGTGTTGAAGATTAAGAAGGCTGACTTTAACAAAATGGAGCAAGAGCGGGATTTTTATCAGCAGTTATTACTGGATGGTTGTACTCAGAATAAGAAGAGAAGAAGGGAAATGGCTAAGATAGCTGTAAACCAATACGGGCACTCAATAACTAGGGCGTGCAAGCTGTTGAATATTAGCGAGGGGTTCTATAGAAGCGTAAAGGATGAATAGCTGATTAAGCTTAAGGTTTGTTTAAAGTGTAACTAAAGGTGTAACTTATCGATGGGGTTTCTCTACAGCCCTTTAATAGCGGCGCGGTGGTACTGCTGCATCATGGGAGTATGTTCAGAAGTGCTCTTGGCAGCTTGTTTGGTGGCCATGGTGACTGCTCTTGTTGGGGTCTGCGTTGGGCGCTGAGGCTGGCAGATAGGCT
>MAAA01025592.1_pt1 | contig 25969 bp, 23 predicted proteins | sample 1115971 | NCBI WGS metagenome assembly MAAA01 (sample SAMN04961123, study PRJNA320927) | seawater metagenome | isolation source: sample BD02T6 sea water enriched with oil for 6 days | place: USA:Gulf of Mexico | collected 2013-07-27 | reverse complement strand
TTTTTGGAAATAAAAATTAATATGTCTGTAATTGTAGATATTAAAGCTCGTGAAGTCATGGATAGCCGCGGCAACCCTACCGTTGAAGCTGATGTATATTTAGAAGGTGGTTTTTTTGGCACAGCGTGTGCTCCTTCTGGAGCATCAACGGGTTCTCGAGAAGCGCTGGAGCTGCGTGATGGTGATAAATCTCGCTACTTAGGCAAAGGCGTTCTTAAAGCTGTTGGTAATATTAACGGCGCTATTAAAGATGCCTTGATGGGCATGAACGCGATTGATCAGCGTGCTCTAGATAATAAAATGTTAGACCTAGATGGCACTGAGAATAAGGCGACGTTAGGCGCTAATGCTATTCTGGCAGTATCTTTAGCGGCGTCTAAGGCGGCTGCGGCGGCTAAAGGTGTTGAGTTATACGAGCACATTGCCGACTTGAACGGCACCCCAGGTCAGTACAGCATGCCATTGCCTATGATGAATATTCTGAATGGCGGTGAGCACGCAGATAATAACGTCGATATTCAAGAATTTATGGTTCAGCCAGTGGGCTTTAGCTCGTTTAGTGAAGGCTTACGTGCCGGTGCTGAAATATTCCATACCTTGAAAAAAGTATTACAAGAAAAAGGGTTGAGCACGTCAGTTGGTGATGAAGGTGGTTTTGCACCCGATCTAGAGTCTAACGCCCACGCGTTAGCCATGATTAAAGAAGCCGTTGCTTTAGCGGGCTTTGAACTGGGTAAAGACATTACTTTAGCACTTGATTGCGCTTCTACTGAGTTTTATAAAGATGGTAAATATGACCTTGCCGGTGAAGGTAAGATATTTAGCGCTGAAGAGTTCTCTGATTACTTAAAAGAGCTTTGTGAGCAATACCCAATTGTCTCTATTGAAGATGGTCAAGATGAAAGTGATTGGGCCGGCTGGAAGTACCAGACTGAGGTATTGGGCGATAAAGTACAATTAGTGGGTGATGATTTATTTGTTACCAATACTAAAATTCTTAAGCGCGGTATTGATGAAAAGATTGCCAACTCTATCTTAATTAAATTCAATCAAATTGGTTCTTTAAGCGAGACGCTTGACGCTATTAAAATGGCAAAAGATGCCGGCTTCACCTCAGTGATATCTCATCGTTCTGGTGAAACCGAAGATACAACTATTGCTGACTTAGCTGTAGGTACGTGTGCTGGTCAAATTAAAACAGGTTCGTTGTGTCGTTCAGACCGTATTTCTAAATATAACCGTTTACTGCGCATTCAAGAGCAATTGGGTGATAAAGCGGTATACAATGGTTTAAAAGAAGTTAAAGGTCAGGGTTAAACTCTCGCTTAAACTTTTAATAAATACCGGTGATGAATAAAAAAGGGAAACGATTGTTTCCCTTTTTTATTCATCACCGGTATCGGAAAAATAATAAAAATGGCCGTAAAACCCAATCTTTTTCAACAGCTTAAACTGCATGCTTGGAAGCCAATAACAGGCGCGACGTTTGCGTGGCTCATGTATCAGTTGTGGTTTGATGCAACAGGGATTTTTGCCAATATATCCATGGCTGGACAAATTGAAAGTCAGCGCGAGACTAATGCCGCAAGCATAGCGCGTAATCAAGTATTGATTGAAGAAATACAGGCCGTTAAGTCAGGTCTGGGGGCCATTGAAGCCAAGGCTCGCAAAGATCTGGGAATGGTTAAAAAAGATGAAACCTACTTTTTAGTAGTGGAAAAGAAAAAATGAATCAGCCGTCTCTTTATGTTGTTGTTCCCGCCGCTGGGATTGGTACTCGCATGCAGGCTGATCGTCCCAAACAATATTTAATGTTGCAGGGTAAAACTATTCTTGAACATACTTTGCAGCAGTTATTACGTTTCTCAACCATTAAAAAAATAATGTTACCTGTATCATCAAATGATACTTTTTTGTCGAGTGTTAAAGCCGCGCGGCATGAAAAAATTATGCAGTGTCAGGGAGGTTCTGAGCGTTATCTTTCTGTTCTTAACGGTCTTAAAGCGTTACTTGTTAATGGTGCAAAACCTCAAGACTGGGTGATGGTGCATGATGTTGCCCGCCCCTGTATACGGTTACAGGATTTAGAGAGTCTTTATAGCAGTGCCGATCAGCAAGGGGTTATTTTAGGGATACAGGTGCGTGACACCATGAAACGAACCGATGCGGGTGCTAAAATTTTAAAAACGGTGGAGCGAGACAATCTGTGGCATGCGTTGACGCCACAAATGGCCCCTTTGGGTATTTTACTCGACGCTTTACAGAAAGCGGTCGATGATGGCGTAACAGTTACAGATGAAGCCTCAGCCTTAGAATACAGTGGTTACACCCCGAGTATGATTGCAGGGCATCCAAGCAACATTAAAGTCACTCACCCTGATGATTTGCAATTGGCAAACGCCTTCTTAATGATGAATAGCGCGGCCGAGCAGGACACCATAAATAATTTACCAAGGAATACTCACTAATGTCATATCGAATAGGGCATGGTTTTGATGTTCATAAGTTTTCCCCTACTAAGGACGATGCAAAGGTAATTATTTGTGGGGTGCATATCCCATTTGAATGTGAGTTAGTGGCGCACAGTGATGGGGATGTGGCCTTACATGCGTTAAGTGATGCCTTATTGGGGGCTGCAGCTCTTGGAGATATTGGTCATCATTTTCCCGATACGGATCCTGCTTTCAAAGGAGCAGATAGTCGAGGTTTATTACGACAAGTGTATGCCAGTGTGCAACAAAAAAATTATGAAGTAGAAAACCTAGATATTACAATTATGGCACAGGCGCCTAAAATGGCACCTCACATTCAAAATATGCGTCACAATATAGCGCAAGATTTGAAGTTAGATTTAGATCAGGTAAATGTAAAAGCTACCACCACAGAAAAACTGGGATTTGTCGGGCGCAAAGAAGGCATTGCCGTAGAAGCGGTGGCGTTATTAAAGCGTATAAAATCCAGCAGCAGTAATGAGTAACCCATGACGCAATTCAATACCAATTGGCCTACTGCCTATCCTAAGTTGGCCGTAAAAGCTTATTTTAGAACCCAAGTTGAAGACTTTCAGGTAACGGAACTAACCAGCCGCAAACTTAAAAATTCGGGGCCTCATCTTTTTTTGTTTATCGAAAAACAAGGTACCAATACTCATTGGCTAGCGCGTAAATTGGCCAACCATGCAAATTTAGACTTAAAGGATGTGGGATATGCGGGTTTAAAAGACCGCCACGCAATCACACGCCAATGGTTCAGTCTGCCAGTGAAAGACAAGTTACCCGATTTAACTCATGTATTCTCTAAGGATGAGTTTACGTTATTAAGCCAAGGCTATTACGGCGTAAAGTTAAAACGTGGCGCACTTGGGGGTAATGCTTTTCGTATTGTGTTGCGACAAGTAGAAGGTGATAAGCAACAAATAGAGCAGCGTCTAGAATTAATACGCGCTCGAGGGGTTCCTAACTACTTTGGTGTGCAGCGTTTTGGTAATGATGGCGATAACCTAAATCAAGCCTTTAATATGTTTGAAAATGGTAAACGGCCGCGCAACAAACAAAAAGGCAGTATGTATATTTCCGCGGCACGCTCTTTTATGTTTAATGAAATGCTCGCTAAAAGAATTAAATTAAACTGCTGGGATCGCCCAATGGATGGCGAAGTGTTTGGTTTTCCGGGCAGTCAAAAGGGCTTTAGCCAGGAAGGAAGCAGTGAAGAATCACGTCGCTGGCGACGAAACCTCATACATCCCACATGTGCGTTGTGGGGTAAAAATGAATCCCTAGCTCAGCAAGCGCTTTTAGATATAGAACAAGAGGTGGCCACAGATAATCCAGTTTTTCGTGATGGACTAATCAATAAAGGCTTAAAGCAAGAACGACGTGCAGCTAGAATGCTAGTGCCGGACTTATTTTGGATGTGGCAAGGGGATAATTTAATTTTACGCTTTTCTTTAGCATCGGGTTATTTTGCTACCTCAATATTGACGGAACTGGGAGATATTCAAGAAGCACCAAGGGAATATTATGCGCAGCGAGATAGTGATGAATAATATGGAATTACTATTAAGCAATGATGACGGTGTGCATGCAAACGGTTTAGCGGTGTTAAGTCGGTACTGTAAAGAGGCGGGCTTTGAGGTGACAATAGTAGCCCCCGATAGGGACCGCAGTGGGGCCAGTAATTCATTGACACTAGATCGCCCGCTGCACCCTGTCATTGTATCTGAGGGGGTTATTAGTATTAATGGCACACCGACAGATTGTGTACATATGGCTATTAATAGCTTATGTGAGACTCAGCCAGATCGTGTGATTTCGGGTATTAATGCTGGGGCGAATTTGGGTGATGATGTTTTATATTCAGGTACGGTTGCTGCCGCCATGGAGGGACGTTTTTTACAGAATACTCCCATCGCAGTGTCATTGGCAGGTAAAAAACATTTCGACACAGCTGCAAAAGTGACGCTTGAGTTATTGAATCAACTCGATAAGTTAAGTTTTCCGGATAATACGTTGATTAATATTAATGTGCCTGATGTGCCTTACGAGAAATTAGCGGGTTTAGAAGTAACACGTTTAGGTCATAGAAAGCGTAGTGATAACCCTGTAAAAGCACTTAATCCTCGAGGCAAGGAATGTTTTTGGATCAGTGCTGCTGGAGCCCCCAGCGATGCAGGCCCTGGTACCGATTTTTATGCGGTATCGCAAAACAAAGTGTCTGTTACCCCTATTAAAGTCGATATGACATCGTTTGATGTACAAAACACTCTAAAGGATTTAAGTCTGTGACCCCTTTGCAATTACAGGGCATAGGGATGACGAGTCAGCGTACCCGTGACAGATTAGTGGCTCGTTTAATCGAGCAGGGAATAAAAAACCCGAGTGTCTTGTCTGTGATGGCGGATACTCCTCGTCATATCTTTGTAGACGAAGCGTTAAGTCACCGCGCTTATGAAGATACCGCTTTACCAATTGGGTTTGGCCAAACCATTAGTCGCCCTTACATCGTAGCAAAAATGACAGAGTTACTTTTAAAGACGGGTCCGTTAGAAAGCGTGTTAGAGATAGGCACGGGTTGTGGCTATCAAACCTTGGTATTGTCACAAGTCGCCAAGCGTATCTATAGCGTGGAGCGTATTGAAGGCTTGCAAAAGAAAGCCCGTCAAAGGCTGTCTTTATTACGTGTGAATAACGTCGCATTTAAACACGCAGATGGAAACTGGGGCTGGGAGGACAAAGGGCCGTTTGATGCCATTCTTTCTGCAGCGGCCCCCGAGAGTATTCCTAGAGAGTTAATGATGCAGCTTAATATTGGTGGACGCTTAATTATTCCAGTGGGCAAGGGTGACGATCAACAACTAACGTTGGTGACTCGTTTAGAAGATGGTTTTAAAAAAGAAGTATTAGAAGCGGTAAAATTCGTACCAATGCTATCTGGCACTAAGACAATACAAGGTTAATCGGATGTGGAATTTTTTAAAAGGCATGGCCATGGGTGCTGCGGATATTGTCCCCGGTGTATCAGGGGGTACCATTGCCTTGGTGACCGGTATTTATGAGCGTTTAATTTGCGCCATAAAAAATATCGGTGTAGATACCGTGAAAAGTTTATTTAATAACGGGTTAAAGTCCACCTGGCAGAAGATGGACGGGCCATTCTTATTGGCTTTATTAGCCGGCATGTTAACCAGTATCGTGTTGTTCGCTCAAGTATTACATTTTGCGATTGAACATTACCCCATGTTTATATGGCCGTGTTTTTTTGGTTTGGTATTAGCCTCAGTGTTGTATGTGGGCCGACAAGTGGGGGAGTGGAATTGGCAGCGGATCCTGCTGTTATTAGTAGGGGCAAGTGTTGCGGCCATGATTAGCCTCTCGTCGGCCACTCAAATAGAGGTGAGTCCATTAACGTTGTTTTTATCAGGGGCATTGGCCATTTGCGCGATGATTTTACCGGGCATATCGGGCAGTTTTATTTTACTGTTATTAGGCATGTATTCGGTTGTGATTACGGCTGTTAAGTCTTTTGATTTTTATACTCTCATTATTTTTGGCGGTGGGTGTGTTGCAGGTTTAATGCTTTTTTCACGTTTTCTTAGCTGGTTATTAGCGCGTTTTCATTGCGCTACGATGGCATTGCTTACGGGCTTCATGTTGGGGGCCTTGATAAAGCTGTGGCCTTGGAAGGAAGTTATGCAAACCCGAATTAATAGTAAAGGGGCCACGGTGCCTTGGATTGAGTTCCCTATTTCACCTTTCGCTCATAATGATCCGCAGATATTGTTGGTGTTGTTCAGTGCCTTATTTGGTTTTGCTTTGGTTATTATTTTAGAGATTGGCTTTAGCCGGTCTGATAAGGCGAGCTAAAACAACAGTGAGTTGGATGAAAATTAACCATGAGTTAACCATGAATAATTGCTTTAACCCTTAAATTGGTCGAAAGTACGATTGCAAAATATTGGCATTCGCTTTTTTGGGGAGTGCTTAAATGGCCAAAATATATTTTTTTAGAAGAATTTAGAATTTAGAATATTCTTTTGAGAATTCATGATAATTAAAAACACGATAAATATGAGACTAAATCCATTACCAGCCTTTAAGCGTCAAAATATCAGCCACTCCTCAAAGCTGGAGAATTGGGTTGCGTCCTCATGCGCCGCCATAGTACTGCTATGCCTGACAGCCTGCAGTGGATTTGTGTCGGTTGAAGATAAGTTCAGTTCTTCAACTGGCGCGCGTAATATTCACGTGGTTCAAAAAAGTGAGACCCTGTTCTCACTAGCCTGGCGCTATGGGTGGGACTATAAGGCGTTAGCAAGTGCTAACTCAATTGCTCCGCCCTTTCTTATTTACCCAGGCCAGAAAATAAATGTTCGACGTTCACCTCAACGCAATTCGGGGCCTAAAGCGGTGTCGAGCAAAAGTTTGACGAATAGCAGTAAAGTCAACTCGAAGTATACGGCCAGCGCCTACAAAACCCCTAAGAAAGCGCCAAAGAGCGTGCGCACACACAGTAATCTAGCTTGGTCATGGCCCGCCAAAGGAAAGTTAATCGCCAGTTTTTCAGCGAAGTCACCGACTAACAAGGGGATTGATATTGGAGGAAGCTTGGGGGAATCTGTAAGTGCAGCAGCGGCAGGTTCGGTGGTCTATGCGGGTAGTGGTTTACTTGGCTATGGCAACCTTGTGATTATCAAGCACAACGAGCAATTCCTCAGTGCCTATGCACATAATAAACGCTTGTTAGTGAAAGAAAATCAGACAGTGAAGGCCGGACAGTCGATTGCCGAGATAGGTTCCAGTGGGACGGATAAAGTGAAATTACACTTTGAAATTCGTCACCAAGGGAAACCAGTGAATCCAATGTTGTATCTGCCAAAGGCGAAAAATTAATTTTCGCTTAAAGGCGGAAATCAAATTTTTTATACTTTTTGTTGTTAGTTTGAAATTTTTTTAATACTTGGAATGACTTTTGAATAGTTATTCTCATAGTTTAAGAAGTTACGAATAACAATAATGATAATTGGCGGGGCTAGTTATGGCGGTTAAAAAGGAATTGCAGAATAAGGAAATAGATTCAGATTTAGCGGTGGCGGACGCTAAACCGAGTCGCAAAAAAGCAGTCAAAGGGGTGAAAACGGTAAAGGCGGTTAAACCCGTTAAGAAAGTAGATAAACCAGCGGCTAAGAAGTCTATTGCTAAAGTTGCAAAGGCAGCTAAACCCGTTAAAGCGGTTAAGGCAGTTAAAGCAGTTAAGGTGGTGGCTAAGAAAGCTGAACCAGAAAAGCTCAGTACCGCCAGTAAAGAAAGAGAAACTCAGAAAAACCTAGATGCTACTCAGCTATATTTGAATGAAATTGGCTTTTCCCCTCTGTTAACACCGGTAGAAGAGGTTCACTTTGCGCGCTTAGCCCGTAAGGGAGACGATAAAGGCCGTAAACGCATGATAGAAAGTAACCTGCGTTTAGTGGTTAAAATTGCACGCCGTTATGTCAATCGGGGTTTAACTCTTTTGGATCTAATTGAAGAGGGTAATCTAGGGCTTATTCGTGCGGTGGAGAAATTTGACCCAGAGCGAGGCTTTCGCTTTTCTACCTATGCCACTTGGTGGATTCGCCAAACCATAGAGCGGGCCATTATGAACCAAACACGCACTATCCGTTTACCGATACATGTGGTGAAAGAATTAAACGTTTATTTGCGAGCGGCCAGAGAGCTTACCCAAAAGCTTGATCACGAACCCAGCGCTGAAGAAATAGCCGATTTATTAGAAAAACCGGTAGCAGACGTAAAGCGCATGCTAGGCCTAAATGAAAGAGTCGCCTCAGTGGACTCTCCATTGGGCTACAACAGCGAAAAGTCCATTTTAGATACCATCGCAGACGATGCCGCCGGCGACCCCTGTCAGATGCTTCAGGACAGCGACATCCGTAATAGCTTGGATCATTGGCTAGACGATTTAACCGAAAAACAAAGGGAAGTTATTGCCCGCCGGTTTGGATTGCGTGGCTACGAGACCAGTACCTTGGAAGAGGTGGGTCATGAAATTGGGTTAACGCGAGAACGAGTACGCCAAATTCAAGTAGAAGCCTTAAAGCGAATGCGTGAAATCATGGAAAAACACGGTTTGAATGCACGCTCTATCTTTGGTGTTTTAGAAGCGTAACGGCTTTATAATTATTTCGAGTGCTTGAGCCCGCCTGGAAACACGCGGGTTTTTTTATGTACAGGATGTACGGTATGGCGCGGTGCCATGGATGGCAAAGAGCGGCGTTTCTCCGGTTGGAATAACCTACTTAGTGCACTGTATGACACGAGCGCATGGATGCGTAGGAGCGGCGTTTCTCAGATTGGAAAATTCTTGCGCGTCTTTTTCACAGCATACAAAACGCGCAACCTAGATAGCGATACAGTTTTGAAAACAGCCAACTTAGCAGCAAGCTAACTCCTCTTTGGGTCGCCGTAAACCCATCCCTGGGGACTTACTTCGGCATTCGACAATTGCATCCTGCATTGTTCTTATAAGTGACATCCCTGTCACGACCATGCTTCATATACCTAAAGAGGAGCTAGCTCACTTCTAAGCTTAGTCGTAGAGCCTGTAAAAATAGAATTAATGGTGAGAAATGATCATATGCACAGTGTCCAAATCATAAGTAAAACCAAACATCAAACTACTTCTCATTCTGCCGCCAATATACAGGTGTCACATAGCAATTATTCTTCTCACATTTTTTAACTTGTTGGCTGCAAGTGCCGTTGGCTTCGCAATCTGAAGATGAAGCTTGCTCCTGAAAACGATCATCGTCTATGGATTCGGTACCCACTACGATGCTTTTACCACCGCCTTCTCGATAAATAATGACCGGTCTAGGGGATATCCCCGAGTGAGACAGTACTTTGGAGGCGTCGTCATTGTCAGTAGTGCCATCCCCATCTAGATCTATGCTGGCCATGGCCCATTTTTGATCTAAAGCATAAATTCTTGAAGTGCCTGTATCAGCGCCGCATGTAGCGCTTGTACCGGCAGTGGATGGTGAAAAGGTGGTAAATATAATGGCGCCAGCAAAGGTGGTGGATTCGGCCAGTACTTTCTCGCCTTTTGTGTTAAAAGTTATGTACCAACCACCGCCATTTGTCATCAACGTTTTCATGTCGCTGGTGAGTGCTTTGTTACCATCAAGCATTAAGTTGGTGGCATTATACAGCTGGTAAGGGTTGGCACTTTCGTTATTACTTAAACTTTTTTTGTTTTCGTCTGCAGTGCTTTTAGGGGCGTAAAGGCTGGGGGCACTGTATGGGTAAAAATCTTTAATCATATAAAAGCGGTTTTCAACATCCACTGTTTGCAGTGGATGTGCGCGGTGACCTGAGCCAATTGAAATGGTTAGGTAATCCCCAAGTTGCTTATCCTTTACGAGTGCTACGTTAGGTTTATTATAAAATCGTATATTATCAGTGGTACCAGTACCCGCGAACGATGCAATGGCTCCACCTTTAGCAAAATCATGTGCGCCAGAGTTGTTGGGGTTAAAGTCCACTCGGAAAACCCGGCCACCGGTGTCGCTGGCAAATAAATAGTTAATATGGCCATCGCCAGTAATGTCTACAGCGGCCACACTGGCTGGGATGCCGTTTACCATATTGCCAATATTTAAGTCGGCGCCACTATTACTGCTCCACCACAAACGCTCACCCGTAGTGGCGTCTACCATGTAAATTGCATTGCCTGTGGTATCTTGTTTATAGGTACTATTGCTGTCTTGTTGAGTATCGTAGCCGCCACCAAAAAATAATACAAAGCGACTCTCACCTTTAAACTTAACCTTTGCCACGGTCATTTTGGACCAGCTTTGACCAAGTTTAGCGAAGTCCCCTTGCCCGCCTTCAATTTTAAATAGCATCTTAGGGTTACTTCGATTCGTTACATCTAATGCGTAATAGTTTTTACCACCGCGGCGCATGCCTGCATAAAGGTAGGCATGTTCACCACTTTCAACGCTGCCCGAACTATTAAGTAATAAGTTGTTGTCATTTTTATCATAAAGCCAAGTACTTATATGGCCATCCATGCCATAAATTTTTTCGCCGGCAGCCATAGTATTTTCATAATAGTCTTTTTGAATACCGTGCATAAGCGCAGGTAAAAAAGCAAATTCTTCTTGGCCGGTAACCGTATCTACTGCGTGAATAAATCCTTCATTGGTTCCAAAATACATAGTGGAATCCGGGTTTCCTTCAGTGCCGCCATAGGTGACGATAACCGGCTCACTGTGTAACGGATCGCCAATGGAATAGCGGCTCTCAGTCACATCACCATTACCGTTTATATCGTTTACGTCGTAACCTAATGTCCAGTCTCTAACTTTTACAAAATCAGCATAAGTATTATCTGCCATGTTAAAACTTGCCTGATTGGCAAATGATGAAAATGCCCCCAAATAATTAGAACTGTCTTCACTGTAAAGCTTACGCTGATTAGGGGCTAATAAATTGGCCATGCCACCAAGCTGAGTATTATTGCCATCAGCTATATTGGTATCATTCCAATAGTCAAAAGCTCCATCATTAAAATACCCCGTAGATTCACTAATGGCCGGCGCATTGGAATTGGCACCTACCACCATTCCGTTTTCATCGAGTCGGTACTTTTTTAAATTACCCGCCCATTTAATGTTATCGTCTGGACGAAACAGGGCATAAAATAATTCATCGTTATGTTCGGTTCCGTTGAAAGAGTTAACCGCAACAGATGGTGCCACAAAAGTGGATTCGGTGGCTAAAATATTCAGAAAGATGGATTCCAGTGCAGTGGTTAATTCCCCTGTGTCATCTGCCGCATAATATTGACCTCCTCCCCAAGTGGCCGCGCGTTTTAAAAGCTCTACGCCATTTGATAGGTTAAATCCCCCTATGGTGTAACTTGTAACATCCTGGGTGCCAATAATATTGTTTGCATGATCGCTATTTTTCATCCAATAGGTTAATTCATCCAGACAGTCACCATCGCCCGAACAATTGCTACTGAGACCTTGAGGAAGGTCTAGTGAGGCTATTTTATTGCGGACGTCGCTATTGGATGACGTATCGCTGGTAGGTTCTCCATCGGTAAGTAATATTATATGGTTCTTTTGGCAGCTTGCAGTAATTGGACTTTTATACGTTTGACTATTACTGGATATTTTAGAAGCCGCTACACTATCATTTGGTGTTGAGTTATTTCCGTAGCTTAGTGTTTCTCCTCTATAATAGCGGGCGGCTTCCGACATGGTTTCTTCTAGTGGAGTACCACCTTGAGGGAAGTAGTTATCTAGTTTGTTTCGAATTAGTGCACCTGAACCGCTAATGTCACTGACAGGAACATCAACAAAACCCCCATTGGCAGACATATCAAATCGCATCAGGCCTAAGTTAATATTGCTTAAAGAATTGGTCAGGCTTTTAACGACATCTACCACTACTTCCATACGTGTGCTAGTGGTGACATTTCCTGGGTTGTGATACCAGTTCATATAGTTACCACTGTAAAGCCACTTTGAATTACCTGTGTTGCAACTTATAGTGCCGTCACTGCCATCTTGGAGGTTTTTCCAGCGACGGTTATTATATTGTTTAAATTTACCCAGTACTTTACCCACAGATGCAAGGGCGATTACCTCGTCTTCACAATTGGCTGATGATGATTGAGTTAATGTGGTATTTTTGTGCCCATCCCAAGGGTCATCATTACTGTCATTATATATGTCGGTTTGATAATAACTGCCGCTATAGTTTTTTGTTGCGTCAAAAGGCACTAAGGCAGAAGTTACTTCTCCAGCCATACTGCCTGAAGTGTCCATAATAAAGAGTACGTTAGAATTTATACGATTAGTATTTGTGGTTGATGCTCCAAAAATTTCAGTATCATCGGCAAATGATAATGTATTAATACCGCTCAGAAAGGAAATAGAGGCAGCTAAAAGAATTTTTTGTTGTGTGCTAAAAAACGTCATATTAGTAAACCACCTTAGATATATTTAATGATTCTGAATCCAAGATAAGAGTTGGGAATTTTGCATTCCAGTAATCCTTTAAAAACTCGTTAAAGCTAATTTTTTTCCCTCTTTTAATGATGGTCGGAGGAGTCGAAAATTTGTAATAGGATTGTGAACATTGAGTGCAGCGAAATACGCGTACAATGCCACGCTTGCTTGATGCGATATACTCCACCCGAATGCCTCCGGTTTCCTTTGCAATATCCAAAGCCTGAGACGTATGGCCGGCAGATGAAAGCAATACTAAAATAAAACTAAGTAAATATTTCATGGCTAGGTTCGCATAATTAATGGGAGGTATCTTGGGTAGCTTCAACCAGAACGAAAGAATACTTCCTTAGAGAAAAAGCAATATCTGCCAAAGGTCTTAAAAATATTGGACTTTGTGAATGTCTAGCGAGAAGCTAGATTGGTAGGGGGATAAAGGGAGGACTTAAGCTATGGGGGTGTAAGACAAAAGGTATAGGGTGTAATGGGTGGTGCTACATTATGCTGTTTAATGTGTTTAGTTTTCTCGCCAATAGACAGGGGTCACGTAACAGTTATTAGATTCACATTTTTTTACTTGTTGTTCGCAGATGCCTTTATCTTCACAGTCTGCGCTTGAGGCTTGATCTTGGAATCTATCATCATCAATGGTTTCGGTACCAATGGCTATGGTTTTACCGCCTCCTTTTCTATAAATTACCACGGGCCTGGGGGCTATCCCTGAATGTGATAATTGCACAGAGCTATCATCGCTATCGGTGTCGCCATCACCATCTAAGTCTATGGTAGCCAAAGCCCATTTTTGATCTAATGCATATATTCGCGAAGTACCTGTATCTGGGCCGCAGGCGGTCGTGGTAGAACCACCGGTGGGAGAAAATGTAGTAAAAATAATCGCCCCCGAAAAAGTGGTGGATTCAGATAATACTTTTTCTGCGTCGTTCTCAAAGGTTACATACCAGCCACCACCATTACTCATTAATACTTTCATGTCGCTTGTGAGGGAATTTTCACCATTCGTCATGAGTGCGGTGGCATTGTAAAGTAAGTAGGAATCAGCGCTTTCACCACCTGCGAGGCTAATTTTTGACAGCGGGGCTTCAAGTTTAGTTTGATAAGAGGTGGGAGCTGAATAGGGGAAGGTATCTTTAATGACATAAAAGCGGTTAACCACATCGGTTGTTTGTATTGGGTGCGCTCGATGGCCAGAGCCAATGGCAATGGTTAGATAATCCCCGTATTGTTTATCTTTAACCAGCGCCACATTCGGTTTATTATAAAATCGTCTATTATTCTGGACATCTATTCCCGCCAGTGAAGCAACTACTCCGCCTTTTGCGAAATCAGAAGCGCCAGTATTCTCTGGGCTTAAATCTATACGAAAGACACGGCCGCCGGTATCAGTTGCGAATAGGTAATTAATAAAACCATCCCCCGTTATGTCTATCGCCGAAAGGCTAGCAGGCATGCTGTTAACCATATTTATAATATTTAAATCAGCGTTTAGATTGCTGCTCCACCAAAGCCTTTCCCCTGTTTTTGCATCCACCATATAAATGGCATTGCCAGTGGTATCTGCTTGATTAATACTATTGCTGTCTTGCGCGGTGTCGTAACCTCCGGTAAAAAATAAAACGAATCGATCTTGTCCTGCAAATTTAACTTTAGCGACTGTCATGCGTGACCAGGTTTGTGCCAGTTTACTGAAGTCTCCTGTACCGCCTTCGATCTTAAATAACATTTTTGGGGCGGCGCGATTACTGACATCCAGTGCATAGTAGTTGTTACCACCGCGGCGCATGCCTATGTAAAGATAAGTGTGTTCCCCAGTTTCAATACCTCCACTACTGTCTATTAATACATTATTTGAATTTACATCTTTAAACCATACGCTGATGCGTCCATCCAAACCATAAGGTTTGTCGGCGGCGGCTGCGCTATTGTTAAAATATACTTTTTGAATAGGAAGTAATACTTTAGGAATAAAGGCGAATTCTTCTTCGCCGGTCTCGGTATCTATAGCGTGTAAAAAACCTTCATTGGTGCCAAAAAAAATCGTGGAGTCGGGGTTCTCGCTGGTGCCACCATAGGTGACGGTTACGGGCTCGCTATGCAGTGGATCACCGATAGCAAAACGGCTATCTGTGATATTACCATCGCCATTAATATCCTCTACATCATAACCCATGGACCAGTTTCTAACTTTTACAAAATCGTCATAGGTATCGTTGGTCATATCAAATGAGCCTTGATTAGCAAATGCTTGGTAAGCCCCCAAGAAATTAGCACTGTCTTCACTGTAAATTTTTCGGCTGGCAACATCTAATTTATTGGCCATGCCGCCATCTTGAACATTTTTTCCGTCAGGAATATCAGTTTCATTCCAGTAATCAAAAATACTTTCGTTAAAAAATCCACTGGTTTCACTAATGGCGGGCAGTGATTGATCTTGACCCACGATTAAACCCTCAGCTGTTAGTCTGTATTTTTTTAAATTTCCAGCCCATTTTACATTGTCGGCAGGACGGAACAGGGCATAAAATAATTCATCTCGGTGTTCAGAGGCGTTAAAAGCATTCACCGATACTGCGGGAGCTGTGAAGGTAGAATCGGTAGACATTATATCTAAAAGAATAGAATCCAAGGCGAGGGTTAAATCCGAGGTATCGTTAGCTTCAAAATAGCGTCCTCCGCCCCAACTGGCGGTGCGTTTTAATAGCTCTACTCCGTTGGCCAGTTCAAATCCACCAATGGTGTAAGTTGTGATATCTTGATTGCCCACATATTGATCGGAGTGATCGACATTCTTCATCCAGTACGCCAGTTCGTCCATGCAATCGCCGCTGCCGGAACAGGCCGTATTCAGTCCTGAAGGAAGTGTAATATTTGCGATTAACGCACGCACGTCGTCGTTGGCACTGGTGTCGTTGGTGGGTTCGCCATCGGTGAGTAAAATAATATGATTTTTTTGACAGCTGGCCTCAATTGCTGAGAGATAATGGCTGCTACTGCCAACCCGTGATTCAACCACACTAATATTGGGTAGAGAGTTGTTTCCAAACACCCAGTTTTCGCCGCGATAATAGCGCGCAGCCTCGTACATGGTTTCTTCTAAGGGCGTGCCCCCTTGGGGATAATAAGAGTCCAATTTACTTCTAATGAGTGCACCTGATGTGGCGATGTCACTCACTTCCACATCTATCATGCCGCCATCTGAATTTTGATCAAAGCGCATAAGACCCATATTAATGTCGCTTAAGGAATGAGTGAGTTCTTTTACCACATCAACCACCACTTTCATGCGGGTGCTGGTTGTACGGTTACTGGGGTCGTGATACCAGTTCATGTAGTTTCCACTGTATAGCCATTTGGCGCTGCCTTGATTGCATCGTATGGTGCCGTCATTGCCATCACGCAAGTTGCGCCATTGGTTATTACGATATTGCTGAAACACGCTAAGGACTTTGCCCACGCTTGTAACTGCGGCTACTTCATCAGCGCAGCCTGTTGATGAAGACTGGGTAAGGGAGGTCGTGTGGTGACCATTAGACTTACTATCATTAAGGCCGTTGTACACATCATTGTAATAGTAACTGCCGCTATAGGTTGTGTTTGGATTGTAGGGGGTCAGTGTTACGTCCACAGAGCCTTGCATGCTGCCAGAAGTATCCATTATGAACAGCACATTAGAGTTAACACGATTCGCGGGGTCTATGGCGGTGGCGCCATAAATCTCAGTATCATCAGCGATGATGGGTAAATTAATGCATAAGGCTACAACGGCTACCGCACACTTATTCACGACAGTACCTTTTTAATAAACAACTTCTAATACGGTTAAGGACTCACTATCCAAAATTAAGGTGGGGTATTTGGCGTTCCAAAAATCCTGCATGAAAACGTCAAAGCTGATGGTCTTGCCTTTACGCATAATATGCGGTTTTTTAGTGAACGAATAATTAGACTGTTTACATTGCTCACAGTGATAGACATGAATCTTGCCGCTATTACTTAGGGTGTTATATTCAACTCTAATGCCGTTGGCTTCGATGGCGATGTCTCGCGCTGGAACGTCCGCAACGCTTGTAGCAAAATGTGAACGTTTCATTTGGTCAGTTTTAATAACCCACTTTCATTAATAATAGTTAATTACAAAGGGTTACCTAGTAAACAAAGAGGCGTAGAGAATGATGTTCTAAAACGGTAGTTTTGTTATGTTTTTTTGTTATGTTTTACAGGGGTGCGGGTGTAAAAATCTATTAAAATGCTTAAAAAAATATTTTTTAGAAAAATATTAGTAACAAAAAGCTTAATTACTCGGTCGTGTTTGTGTATATACGTCTGTTTGGTCGTTATGTTCTAAATTCACAGTGAAAAGAGATATGACGAATAGCTGAACTTATAGGGACAGTGTGATATTAAACGTAAAACGCAGTTGGACTTGTATTTATTGGGTAGGCGTTATTATCCAGATATACTCATTAGTATTTTTTGTTTTATATAAAAAAGTAAGCAGTGAACCATCATAATAAATATTAATGATGTGTTGTCGATAACAGAAGTTTGATGGGGGAGGGCGCTAGGTATAAAATTTAGAGCGTAAATAAGGAATCCTTACGCTCTAAAATCTAGATGATTTAATTCAACCAGCCATTTTGATCGTTGTGAGTCCTAACACCTCTACTATCTAAAGTAAGGTCGCCATCTTTATCTTGCTCAGCTTGTGCGGCCGCAGTTAGGTTCACACACTCAGTAATATCTAGAGGGTCCTCACCATCCTCAACTTCACATAATCCCGCCGTGATTATATATAGCCCCCTCTCAGTTGTGTAAGGATCCCTATAGCCTAAAACAGTCAGTTTATCAGTATAGGCCAAATTATTGATAAAATAATTTTCTTGGGTGCGCATGACATCCAGTAACGCAGGCATGCCATTGGTTTTACGCTCAGATTTTAATACATACTGATTGTATCTAGGTACGGCGATGCTAGTGATTATGCCAATAATCGCCACTGTTACCATAAGCTCAATTAAGCTAAAACCTCGTTGTTTTTGCATAGGGTATTTCCTGTTAATTATCATTAAGATGCCAATAAACAGGTGTTACGTTACAGCTATTGGCTTCGCACTTTTTAATTTCATCGTCACAACTATTAGTATCTTCACAGGTTTCATCGGGTGCACTCTCCTCGAACCTATCGTCATTAATTGTTTCTGTGCCGATAGCGATAGTTTTGCCGCCTCCTTCACGATAAATGACCACGGGGCGTGGAGCAATACCTGAATGAGTCAGTGTTTGGAACGAATCATCACTGTTTAGGATGCCATCTTCATTCAAATCAATGGCGGGCATGGCCGTTTTTTGATCCAGTACATACATACGTGCTGTACCCGAATCAGCACCGCAGTTACTTACAAGTGTACCGGATGTTGGTGAGAAAGAGGTGAAAATGATCGCGCTGGAGAAAGTAGTAGATTCCGCTAATACTTTTTCACCGTTGGCGTTCATATCTACGAACCAGCCACCGCCACTGTTCATGATGGCAGGCATATCATTTATATAAGCATCCTTACCGTCCGTCATTAAGTCTGTGGCATCGTAAAGCATTTGTGAATTAACCCCAGAAGAAGACAATGTATTAGTGCTGGCTTCTGTTTTACTGTGGTAAATAGGTGTTTCATTTGATCGGTAGGGATAAGGGTGATGGTCCTTAATTACATAAAAACGATTGTTCACTGCAGTGGTTAGTATTGGGTGGGCACGGTGACCACTGCCAATTGATATCGTGAGGTAATCGCCATACGCTTTGTCTTTCACCAGCGCTACATTAGGTTTGTTGTAGAAACGTAAGTTGGTGGCTTCGGTGTTACCTCCCACTTGAGCAATCATGCCACCGTGCGCAAATGTACTTGCGTTGGTGTTTTCTTGGTCAATATCAATGCGAAATACTCGGCCTGCAGTATCGGCGGCAAATAAGTAGTTAATGTGGCCATCACCGGTAATGTCGATGGCCGAGACGCTGGCGGGCATGCTGTTTTTCATTTCGGTGATGTTTAAGTCTTCGCCTGTTTTACCTGCTGTCCATAGAAGATCGCCAGTAGTGGCATCTACCATGTAAATAGCGTTACCAATAGTATCGTCTTTTCGTGTTGCATGTCCGTCTTGATTGGTACTGTAACCGCCAGTGAAAAACAAAACAAACTTGCTTTTCTTATTGAATTTAACTTTTGCCACAGTCATACGAGACCAAGTTTCGCCTAACTTTTCGAATCCCTCAGTGCCTCCCGTAATTTTAAACAGCATTGTGGGGGCTGAGCGGTCTGTCACATCTAAACCATAATAACTGTTACCTCCACGGCGCATACCCGAATACAGGTAGGCATGCTCTGGCGTACTAACACCATCGACTAAACCGGACTCTAGGTTACCATCAGAATTATAGATAATACCGTTTCCACCTATGTCATAAAACCAAGTACTGATAAGGCCATCCATACCGTAGGGTTTTTCGTTAAAAGCAGGGTTTTCAAAGTAAGTTTCTTGAATCGGCAGTAGCTCTTTAGGAATAAAAGCGAACTCTTCATCTCCGCTTTTTATGCCATCATCAGCCGCTTCTGAATCAATGGCGATAGCATGAATAAAGCCTTCGTTAGTACCAAAGAATATGGTGGAATCAGGGTTTTCCTTGGTGCCACCGTACGTCACAATAACAGGTTCACTGTGCAGTGGATCGCCAATAGATTTACGGGTGTCAATTACAGAAAGATCACCATCGATGTCGAGTACATCAATTCCCTTTGTCCAATCTCGAACCTTTTCAAATTCATCGGTCGTGTTATCTTCCATTCCAAAGTTTTCTGCAGTGGCGGCTGTGTCAAAGGAGATTAAGTTATTGTCTGAGTCGTTAGAAAATAAATTGCGATCGGCATGTTCTAGTTTATTGGCAATCCCTCCCTTGCTGACGTTTTTACCATCAGGAAGCGGGGTGCCGTCAGCGGCGGTTGTGGTATTCCAAAAACCATTAGCTTCGACTTTAAAATAACCGGTGTCTTCGTCAATGGCCGGGATGGGATTGTCGGCGCCCTCGGTATTTTTAGAATTATCCATTACTACACCATCTGGGGATAATTTATATTTTTTTAAATTCCCCGCCCACTTCGCCTTGTCATCTGGTCGAAATAAAGCATAAAACAATTCATCTTTATGTTCAGAGGCATTAAAAGCATTTACGGAAACGGCAGGTGCGGTGAACGTGGCATCGGTGGCCAATATCTCAGTGAAAATAGCCGTCAGTACGCTGCTTATTCCGACAGCGTTATCGGCTTCATAAAATTTTCCTCCACCAAGGGTGGCCGTTCTACCCAGTGAATCAGCAGCAGTTGATAGATTAAAGCCGCCAATGGTATAGGTGGTAATGGGCTGGACACCAATGTGACCCGAGTGGTCTGTATTTTTCATCCAATAAGCCAGTTCATCCAAACAACCCCCATCACCAGAGCAGTCGTCATCTATGGCTGGGATAACGCCTGTAATATCCCCCATTTCAGCAAGCCTGTCGTGTATATATCCGTTTGAATCTGTATCGCCTGAAGGTTCGCCATCAGTAAATAATATCACATGGTTTTTTTGGCATTCGGTGGTAATGGGGCTACTTCCTCCTCGGTAGTAGTCGGCCGCATCGTGCATCGCTTCGGTCAGCGGTGTGCCGCCACCCGGCGAATAGGTTGTTAGAGTCTGGCGAATCAGCGGCCCTGAAGTGGCAATATCGGCTACTGGTACACTTAGTGTCCCGCCGCCGTTACGATTAAAGCGCATCAAACCTAAATTTATGTCTTCAAGATTTTCGGTGAGATTGGTAATGACCGATTTGAGTAACTCCATTCGAGTACTGGTAATCGTTACCTGATTGCTTTGAAACCAATTTGAGTAGTTGGCTGAATACAACGTGAAACTGAAGCCCTTATCGCAACGTATAGCTTTGCTGCTGTTGGTGCTGGGTGCTAGCCACTCATCCCCATTGAGCTGCAGGAGCGTCGTTTCTGCCTTGCCGGTATCGTTTAGGCTCTGTAATACAGTGTCACATCCTGTTGACTCGTCTTGAGTGAATAGAGATTCTTTCCAACCCCAGCCGCTATTGTAATTAGGGTTAGGGTAAATATCATCCATATTGCCGCTATAGTTTGTTTCTGGATTATAAGAGGTTGTAACCGTGTGAGATACAGACCCTTGCATGCTGCCTGAGGTATCTAAAATAAAAAGAACGTTAGGGTTCGCCTTATTATTGGTGGTATTACCGGCAGTACCGTAAATTTCGGTGTCAAAAGCTGATGTGGCACTGCTTATGAGCAGTACATTAATAAAAACTATGATTTTATTCATGATGGCCCCTTTAATAGTGAATGCTTATTACAGATAGGGTTTTAATGTCTAGCAGTAAGGTTGGGTATTCGGCTTTCCAGTACTCTTGCATGAATTCTTCAAACGGTATGGTCTGACCACTCCTAGTGATGAGGGGTTTTTGTGTGAAGGTGTACACTTCTTTTGAGCATTGATTGCACCCCTTCACTCGTACTAACCCTTTTTTACTGCTCTGATAATATTCCACCTTAATGCTGTTTGCTTCACGGGCTACATCTAATGCTTGAGCAGCAAAGCTTGATTGGCTAATGGTTAAAACGCTAAAAATAAACAGTAAAAACTTCATATTATTATCCTAATTAATGTTGCCAGCTTGTTCTAAACCTTCGACAATGGCGCCCAAGGTTTGACTATTAGTTGAAAAATTAAAGGTGGCATTGCAGTCGTGATCAAATAAATAAGCTTTTGACTGACTCTCGTTATCCAAGTTGAAGCCCCCTCGAGCCGCGGGTGCATCGCGCACATATTGCCAGCTTGTAGCTAATTCTGATTTGGGTTCATGTTTTGGCGCCAGATAGTCTCCGTTAATAGAGTACCCCTCAGTAATGGTGTCGAGGGCGTTGATAGGGGCATTTTCAACCATGGAAGTAATAAGTGCATCGCGGCTCTCATTATATTGACGGACATTGGCTTCTTGTTCATTACGGCATTCTTGGTAAGTGATGGTGCTAAATAAACTATTGGCCACCATCTTACTTTGAATAACACTGCCCTCCAACGCATAGGCCGCGACCACAGTAATTATGGTAAGTAGCACTAAAGAAATGACTAAGGTGGAGCCTGATTGTTGTTTCATACTAATGTCTCCTAGTTAGATCCTGAGCCTTCAATCATGTTGGGTAATTCTATGGTATTGCTAAAAATATTACGCAAGCTGCCATCTGTAAATGTGTAGGTGTCGTGAGGGGCATCTAGTACCCCAAAAATACGCTTGCGAATATTAGACTGTATCTTATTTTCGTCGAGGCTATCCATGCTAGTGGTCAGCAAAGCAATTCTAATACTGCGAACATTATTCATGTCTATAAGGGTGCCATCAAATAAAGAACCGGCTTGTAATCTTGTGACGTTCACATAGGTTGACGCATATTTACTGGTTTTATCGGCTGCGATACCCACTTGAAATTCAAGCCCTTCCACATTAGTAATAAGAGAAACCGATCTGTCATCCAGCCACGCATTGTTGTCACGGCTATAGGTTCGGCAGCGCAGTTCTCGGTAACTATTAAGTAATGGGTCGTCATCACCAGTGTCATTATCTACCCAAAAAACATTAACCAAACTTTGTTGGCCGTTTGCAGCCCCCCCGACAATTCGGCCAGTACATGAACGGGTCTCGGCATCAGCGCTTGCCACAAAAGGAATGGCTAAACGGTCACCTAGTACAACGCGGTCTTCGGGCTCTGTTCCTGTCCGTGGGTTATTTTCAGAGCAGGCATATTCTACTTTATCTTCGGCCGCTTCTATGCCTGCAGTACAAGCACCGGCCATTAAAAATAAGGGAGGGGAGTCAATTGTAAAATCTTCACTATAACCCGCTAGGCGAACATATTTGGTGAGGTAGTCCATGGCGAATCGTCCAGTTTCCTGATTTTGAGATAAGGCATCAGAAAGCGCGACACTTCGATTGGTTGTGATGAATAGGTTCATCATGCCACCCATAATTATTAAGCCAATTAACGAGGCAATCATGAGCTCAATTAATGTAAATCCCTGTTGCTTATTCATTAATTTAGCTCCACCACCATACTGTAACTATTACTGGCAACACGGTCCGTAATTCGTGTATCCCAATTAAGGGTGACCTCATATTGAACGCAGTCTAATCCTCCACCGGTTGTACTAATGCGCGTTAAATGATTTTGTGTACACTCAGAGGTTAATACTGGATTAATGATAAATTCAGACGGGCTATCAAATACGTTATCTTCAGGATTGTAACCATCTTCAGTTGGGTCTAGTCGTTCGGTCATGCCGCAAACAGTAACCCAGATGTCGAAAATTGCCATGGGTGTTTCTGTGCAGATTGCAGCGTTCTTATCCGTGCCATCTTCAAAGTAATCAGCACATATCAAATCTGGCCGTGCATTACCGCAGAAGTCTACGTTTGTGGCAGAAAACTCATAATCCTCTTTACGTGCACCTATAGGATTGGCACGTATTCTTCCTACAAAATCTTGCACAATCCACATGGCTTGAGTGTGTTGTGCACTGTCTTGAGTACCTTGTATTGCACGCATTAGTAGGACTCCCAGACCTGAAACGCCAATGGCAACAATCACGGCTGTGACCAGTACTTCAATTAATGCGAAGCCTCGCTGGCGATTATTTATTAGCATCTGCTTACCGTTTTTTTGAGTACACCTGAAATTAATAATGTGTATGTTAAGACATTATTACCTGAACAATCGGGATAAAACATTGTAAAAGAACCTGTTGTCTCAGATTGACCATTGGGCTTTAGCACCAATGTGGTGGTAGTGGCTGCTGCGCCATCTCGTAATGTACTGGTAAATGTCGGTGAGCCGGGTAAATCTTCAAATACTCGAATAAGAGGATGGATGTCGGGGGTGGTGAGATCTTCAACTGTCCATCCTTGTGACCAATCTGCGGTGCCACTTACAGGAATTACATCTATATTAACTCCCTTTTTAATAGCCTCGGTGCGAGCAAATTGAATGCTTCTAGCAAATAACGTCCCTGTAGAGTGAATGTTTTGCTTGGTGAACAATGAACGTAAACCGGGAACGCCTACACTTATGATAATAGTGAGGATTATGGTGGTTACCATGAGTTCAATGAGGGTGAAACCGCTCTGTGCTTTTATCTTAGTTCTGTTCATAGGCTCTATTTAAGCGTGATAACGATAGAATCCCTAATAAAAACGGACTAACGGTTCAATTTCAATGGCGAACAGGTTTAGTGCAAGTGTGATTGTGAGCTGCCTCACAGTACGAGGTACTTTAAGTTGTAATAGTTAGTTTAGATCTGAGAGTTCGTGCGTTTGTGAGCAGCCCATAAGATACTTATTACTCAAAGTGTAACTTGATCGGTGCACACTAAAGGACTGATGTTAGGGTATGGGGTCCCTTGAGGACGTAAATAGCTGTTGATACGGATACGGCCTTGGAAGTTAATCACCAGCTGTTTGGCGTAGTTCTGTGTATTTGAATATGGGCAATATAGAAAGGTCGTGGCAGATGAAAATGCATGGCCTTGAGGGCTAAATTTAATATAGTTTTGAGTGTTTCTTTTCTTTTGCCAGTATCCATGGCTGTTTTCATTACTAATTTTAGCTTTAAGTTTTTCGTTATTATCTAGAGTTTTATTGTTATTTAAGTCTGCGAATATGGCCAGAGGTTGATTCCAGTCGGCTATGCACCTTTTGTTAAGCATGGGGCAGACTAATACCGCTTGGGATTTTGAAAGCGCTAGTATTCTTGCTTGGTGCAAAGTGCGTTGAAGCGTCGATAAAGTGGTTTTGGCATGATGATGCTCTAACATTCCCTTTAAAGAGGGTACGCCAATAGTGAGGATGATCGCCAAAATAGCCATGCTGGCCATAAGTTCAATTAGGGTAAGGCCCTTCATGTTTATACGTCCGTGTATAAAATTAAGAGCTAATACTTTAACGGTTTGTCATCAATCATTTAGTAAGTGCATTGCATAATACAGTGTAAGAAATAAGCGTGTATTAGGGTCAGGCGATATGCCCACCCTAATAATTTTTAGCTAATTAATCGTTATATTTTGCAAATACCAAACTTGCATTAGTACCGCCAAATCCAAAACTATTACTCATAACACGCTGCACGTCTTTTTGAATATTTTCTTGGATAATAGGAAAGCCTTCCGCTTTAGGGTCTAGGTCTTCGATATTGGCAGAGCCCGTTAAGAACCCATCACGCATCATCAATAAGCTAAAGACGGCTTCATGAACACCTGCGCCACCTAGGCTGTGACCAGATAATGGTTTAGTGGAGCCAATTAGTGGCATCTCTTCGCCAAATACATTCTTAATGGCGCCTAGTTCAGTAATATCTCCTGCAGGCGTACTTGTGCCGTGGGTATTGATGTAATCAATAGGGCCTGCACAGGTTTTAAGCGCCAATTTCATGCAGCGCTCTGCGCCTTCGCCAGAAGGAGCGACCATGTCGGCACCGTCAGATGTTGCAGCGTAGCCTTCAAGTTCGGCGTAGATCGTGGCGCCACGTTCTAGTGCGTGCTCCAGCTCTTCTAGCACTAGGCAGCCGGCACCAGCAGAAATAACAAAACCATCACGGTTTTCGTCATATGTACGAGAAGCTGTTTCAGGGCGATCGTTATACTTAGTAGAAAGCGCACCCATGGCATCAAACATCATAGCAAATGACCAGTGACTTTCGTCGCCGCCACCAGCAAACATGACTTTTTGCTTGCCCATTTGAATCTGTTCACATGCCACGCCAATGCTGTGGGCACTGGTTGAGCAAGCCGATGTTACCCCGTAGTTAATACCTTTGATTTTAAAGGCGGTGGCCAAAGATGCCACAATAGAGCTGCCCATTGTACGAGGTACACGGTAGGGGCCTACTTTACGAATGCCTTTTTCACGTAGAATATCCACACTTTCCACGATGTTTTCAGAAGAGGCACCGCCGGCGCCCATAATTAACCCCGTGTCTACATTAGAAATTTGCTTTTCTTTTAAACCAGAATCTTCAACAGCTTCTTGCATGGCTATATAGCTGTAAGCCGCGCCTTCACCCATGAAACGTAATAACTTTCGGTCGATGTGCTCTTTCACATCCAGATCAATGAGGCCGGATACATGCGAGCGCAAACCCATCTCTTTAAAGGTTTCATTAAAGCCAATACCCGGCTTTTGTGCTTTTAAAGATTCAGCTACTTCAACTTTATTGTTGCCTAGGCTGGAAACTATGCCCATGCCAGTAATAACTACGCGTTTCATTTTGTATCTCCAGGAAACAGGCCAACTCGCAAGTCTTTACCTGAGTAAATTTCTTTACCATCAACGTACATGTAGCCATC
>MAAA01014246.1_pt1 | contig 26094 bp, 22 predicted proteins | sample 1115971 | NCBI WGS metagenome assembly MAAA01 (sample SAMN04961123, study PRJNA320927) | seawater metagenome | isolation source: sample BD02T6 sea water enriched with oil for 6 days | place: USA:Gulf of Mexico | collected 2013-07-27 | reverse complement strand
ATTTCTTTGATAGATTCAGTAGTTTGAACCAATAAACGCTTAGCCAGATGCGAACGGTAGTCGGACAATACTTGATTAAAGCTGGTGCCCGCTGAACTTAAGGCTGAACGAAGGCTTCTGGCGGTCATATCCATGGACGCCGATACCAATTCCAAACTCACCTCTTGGCTTTCAAGCATTTCAGCAATAGCACGCCTAACCTCTAACACCCTATCTTCTTGCTCAATACGAGCCACATGCTCGCCTGCGACTTTTTCATGTAATTTAAGCAGCTCAGGTTCTGCATGAATAGAATGATGAGCTAGTACCTCAGCATTAAAATGTATGGCATTCACTTTTTGAGAAAACCTTAATTCGCAACCATATACACGTTTATGTTCAGCAACCTCTTTTGGTTCGGGGCAGATAAAATCGATGGAACTTGCGTTAAAATTATTATGGGTGATTGATTCGAAAAAACGAATAATGCCCAGCACCACACACTCGTTGAAATGTTTGCTTAGCTGATCACCAAGCTTGCTATCTAGAACCAATACCGCATCTGTGTCGTTAACCTCTAAATAGGCCATGGCAACATCCGTTAATAGCCTTTGATAGTGCAAGGCTCGATTCAAGCCTTCACCAAAATTAGGGCTGCTTAAGAACAGATACTCTAACACCTGACCACGATATAGCGGTAAAGCCTCAGCTACATGTAAGCCAATATCCTGATCACCGGTGACCTCTTCAGCCGACTGCCAAAATACAAAGTTCGCGCTATGGCTATGACGCATTGTGGTATCTTTTAGATGCTCTAGGGTAACGCCACATTTTCGATATATGGCATCCACATCCACATTGAGCTTCAACAGGGATTCGTGGACAAGTCGTAAAAGGATACTGGATTCTTTCATTAATTAATCTGACTTACTATTTAGTCGAGTATAGGGCAATAAAATACCAGACATCGTCAACATACGACATAGTAAAATGTGGATTAAGGCTCACCCATCAGATTTTCTCCGTGAAGGAGAAGGATCTAGCGTAAAACGGGATAGCAATATGACTAAAGGAAAAACGACAATAAAGGTGGCACTTCACAGCTCTATAAAAGTTGCTGCAATACCAAGGATCATTACCGGATTAAAAAAACAAGGGGTATGAATGCACTATCTTGGAAGAACATTTTCATACAATGTTAACCAATAGTTTATACGAATAAAATGACTCTGACAGGCAAACATTCTGGATTAAGAATTAAGAGTGCAAGCTTTAAAGACACATTAACTATGGAGTAAGGTATATTCAAAACTCAAGGGTTCTGGTTCAGAACTTAAAAGCATACTGTTTTTTAATTACAGGCGAATAAGTTGCGAATAGACAGGACAGATTAAAGTAAAAAATAAGGCAGCATAAGAACGAATTAACAATTTTTGATGGTGCCGAGACATTTACTGCATTGGAATTACATCCCATCGAATCACAAAGCAGAGAAAATACTAATAAATATTATTAAAAGGCTATGCCACCTAGACTCGCCCTTCGACCTATATAAGTCCATCTAAATACAACCAACAACATTTTAAATTCCACTCGTCTTCGCTCTATTATACTAAATACGAAATATTACAAATAGAAATAATTAGAATTAAAATTTCTTATAATCTAATTAATATTCAAAAAATAAACATAGAAATAAATTACTAATAAAAAGTTCGTAAGAGGATAATACTACAAAATAAATTATTACAAAAATATGACAATACTATCTAATTAATTTGCTTTTAATTATAAAATAATTATAGACAGGCACAATTTGGCTAATTAATGTGCGGCTGGTAAATGAAGTTTCTGATATTAAGACGGCGGTATATCGAAGGAGGAACTTAATATTTACAGTTTTCTTTATTTTAATTAACGGTATTTATAAGGGATTTAAGTATGTTAAAAAAAACCTGTTTGTCTCTGGCAGTTTTACTGCCATCCATCGCCTCTGCTGCGCCTATGGCACCAAACGAAGCGGACGTAGCCCACCATTTCAGCACATCTGTTCAGGCGGACTTCACCCTTCTTGCTGACTCAGTTGACCCTGCACTGGTTTACTATGTACCTAATACTGGTGGCGTAACCATAAATGCAAAAGAATCTATCCAACCTGTGCCAAGTTTCCAAGTTTACGACTACTACCCAACATTTGGTTTTTTTGCCGGTGAAGCTCTCACTCGTCTGGGTGGTTCTTTTGATACTACCTCAAACCAGGATTCACTTGACCGACTTGAGGAAGAAGCCACTGCAAAAGGCCTTAAACTCACACCGGCTCCAGCCACAACCGCCACCACAAAATTCTTATTGGGCCCCTACCTGTTGGAAGATGAACGCCTCGATGTGGATTGTATATACGATACTTATGAAATCGTAACGTCAAGTGGTGAGCTTCGCGAGGTGCGTGTACCTGTGTGCAGTATCGACGAAGGTGCCGATTACGACATAGATACCAATATCATGTACAAGTTTTCTCAGTTACCAGCCTTAAGTGGCAGTACTGTGTCACAAAACATCCCATTCGCGGGTGTAACCATGCCAAATGTTGGCCAACAATTACGCCCTATTATGATGTCGGGTGGCCAATGGGCCGGTGTGGTTTCAGCTAAGGTTGACTGGGAAATCAAAGCCAACACCCAAACTCGTCAAGCAAGAGCCTTAATTAACTGGGAGCAAACGTTTGAACAAGCTTCAGCATTTATGGCTATACACAATAACGCGTGTGTCGACATTGAAATGGAAGCCTTCTATCAAAACCTTGCAAGCTGTGACAATGCCGATGATTGTGGTGTGAAAATTGAGTACATGAATGAATTTGGTCAATGGACTGATGTGGCACCTGATGATCCAGAGTTCATAAATCAAGTGACTGCATTCCAGTCTACAGTTGAAAACGAACTGTTCAATCAAGTAGATGCCTATACCACGTCTACTCTAGGCCAGGTATCTACCCGAGCAACTGCATTCTATACACTACGAGCCAACTACGAGAAGAAAAACTTATCTCGCAATGAAACTCGTTACTTCACCTGGACCCCAGGTAATCAAACCGTCCATGCAAGTACCGATCTGCAAATCTCTTGCTTAACCGGTGGATTCGAAAATGGTCGAGTCAACTATGACATGAACAATGCTGGTTGCCGCGCATTGATTGGTCAGGACTAACCCCTATCTAATCTATACAAAAGTGTAAAGGGGAGGAAACTCCCCTTTACTAAGGAGATACACATGAAAATATTTGTTTATATTGCATTGTTGTTGATCGTTAATGTGCAGGCTTTTGCTGAGAATTCACAGTTTGAGAAGAACCTACAAAATCTAGACTATTCAAAAGTAATCACCGATCAAGGCATCATATTTGCCCCCTACCTGTGGAATGACAATGAAGGGGTGGTATGGTACCAAAACTATAATTATGAATATATTTTTGGTGCCATCAATCGTTTTAATATGGGATCCGTCACCATCTACTTGCAGGCGCAAGCTCATGCTAATGACAGTCAGGATTACAACGATTTCATAGCAAACAACAATCTGGTTGATGATGGTTTGCGTTTATATAACTCAGACGAATTCAACTGTGCTACATCAGAGGAGTTTTCAGGGTTTATTAGGCAGGTATCTGGAAAAGACCCCGTTATTAAATCTACTGGCGATTCCAGAATTTTATGTCAAGTAAGCTTTAGCTTTTATCAAGGATGGGAGTCAAGAATAGAAGAATACATTAATGATAAAACCGTATTTGATATTGATGTGAAAATACCTCTATGCTCGGCCGACAGTGACAGAATTGACGTGAATACAATATTAAATCCCCTTATCTCTGCAGGCACACTCTCGCTGAGTAGCACAACTTTCACAGGTGATATATTTTCGGTGTTCTATGATCTGGTGATGCAGTCTCAGCAATCACCAGAATTATTTGGAAGTAACCCCCCAAGAGATATCATTCAGGAGATATTCTCTCGGTTTGTAATAGATGACACTGGCAAAAACCTGACTATCGAATTAAACCAAGTGGAAAACGATATATTTATCTGTACGCCTACTCCGATTAACGTCGATATAATAGGTGTGAATAATGCGTAGCTTCATTACTTCATTACTGCTAATGACATGCCTGAGCGCACAAGCCGATTCAAATGATCTATGCCGATTATTTAATATCTGCCCAAATGGTACTGTCATTGATGGTGTAAGTTATGTAACTCAATCAGATTGTGAATCTGATTTCGTAGTATATCCATACACCACATCGCCCTTTATCAATAATATCTGCCAAGACTATCAAACCCTAAAGCAGCAGACCCAGATGCATAACCGAATGTTCTTTGTTAAAAAGCAAAGTACTTTGGCAGCTAGCAATGGTGATTACTTTGCCATTGCCTATCTGGATAATAATCCAAGATTTGAATTTTATATTGATTATGGTGTGGCCAATGCACTGGAGGTCAGTGAACTGGCACGTATCTATCAGCAGCACGGATTAACCGGGATTGAGCCCTATAACGGTGAACCATTGCAAGTTCTTTCCATGGATATGCTCGCGGAATTTTCAGTTATTTCAACCGATGAACGACATCAGGCCATTGAGTTTGATATTAGTTCGGGTGTGGAATTCTTTAAAAATATTGAAATTCAACCTTATCCTCAACATGGTTTTGCCTATGTTTCCATAGGATTAACCGAGTTAGGTCAATCTGTTATATCACAATCATTAATAATGGATTTTCCTTTGTATGGACTTTTTAGCTGGCGCGCTAATCATACTTTTGGAGATCTAACTCTAACGGCCAACGGTGACCTGGGTTGTGTTAAAGCAGCAAACTTCTCAAACCAGGTTAAATTAATTCCTTGTGAATTCTAAGGGTGAAATCATGACTAATAAAATAAAGAACTTGATTGTTTTTGGGTTTTTAGCTCTAAGCCTAAATACTCAATCTTTACCTTGTGATACTGAATATGGCGTATGTTTGGATGGCAAACGCTCAGAATTTGTACCAAATTATGATGATTTGCGAGTTGAAAATTGTGATGGTTATCCAAATTTTTTATTCATTTGCAATGCTCATTCTCAAGATGCAAATAATCCAAACCACGTGAGGGTATTTGACTGGAGTTTTTGGCCAGCTAGGGCCTATAAACCAGATACGCAACTATTGCATTCCGATGGCCAGATGTGGATAGAGTCTGAGTTTACCTTTGTAGAGGGAGATTTTGAGATCTCCTGGTTTCAGCAAACTTCTGATACCTATACCATAGATTTAAGCGTTGATTTTAACTATGACGGTTATAATGATTTTTATATGAGTACTTTAGGCTGGGACTATTCAGCAAAAATAGAAGTGGCCCTGGTTTGTGACGATAAAGTCATGAGTGACAACAGGCAGGCTTATGAGATCTGGCCTGGGGATTTTGGCGGAATTGATACTGCTCGCAGATTCATTGACGCAAGCTTTAAAGGTTTTGATTCTCGTCAATGTCAGCACAGTTTAGGTGCACAGATATATTATGAAGGACAGAAGTTTAAGATAAACAAACTTTCTTTAACAATATTGCAAGAAAATTAATAAAAGGAATTTAAAAATGAAACATTTATTAATAACATCATTACTATTTCTATCCGTAATAGCATCACACGTTAATGCAGGTTATAGCGAAGAGGATCGTTGGTGGAATGTGAATGGGGAGTCCTGTACTAGCAATCCAGAGACAGGTAACGGATGGCGTTGTTACAACGCTGACTGGGCAAGCATTCCCGATGCCCAGCAGGAGGTGCAAACTGCTATTGGTCTTATTGCTAATGATCCACTTAGGGTTGGAGGTTACACTAAAACAACACTTCACTGTTCCCAAGATGTATTATACAACAATCCTCAAGCTGCCAACCGTAACTTATGGGCAATTAGATGTAACTACACTCCTGTGGCGGATGTATCGGCAAATCTATTTGTTTTTGATTTTAATCTATTTATGCTCGTAATAAACCCCAGTGTTTTCTACCCTGTATTTGGTAGCAGCCCTGATAACTTATGGTCTGGGGTTTTACCTAAAGATATAGATTATAAAACTCAGGCTTGTAATCTTCCAGCTGGAGATCAACAGATGGGACACTGTGAAGCCGGTTGCTTTTCAGCAGCACAAACGTTCCCTTTCATATATAGTGACGAGCTAAGAATTGGAAGTTTTGAAAATGCTCCAGAAGAAGAGATTGAAGTTTTTGCCTTACAAAGCGGAAGCTCGCTTGACAACTTAAGTACTAAAAAAACTTTGGCCTACATAGTTAAACAAGAGAATTCAGAGCAATCCCACCGATTATTAATGATCGCTCTCGATGGCATAGATGGAACGGCTTTAACCGTGACTAAAAATCACCCTCTGCTAAATGATGATGGCATATTTGTAGAAGCTTCGACGGTCAATGTGGGTGATAGCTTAATGACGGTTAACGGCCCAGCTGCCATTACCAGTATCAATGAAATTGAACAGATTGACCAAGTTCACAACATTTTACCGGTATCTACTGAACTTGAGGACAATGTAGTCGTTGTGGGTGATGGCGTACTAGTAGGTTCTCATCGAGTTCTGCGCAAAGAGTTTAAAGATAAGCAGCGCGTATTTGTACGCGGTCAACTTGAAATTGATAGTTAAAAAATGGACTTAATTATTGGGCCTGTAATGGCCCAATAATTCATTATGGAGTTTAAAATGAAACGGTTATCTATACTGTCACTACTTTTTATGCCTTCGTTTTTATGGGCAAGTAATTTTGATAAAGAAAAACTAGATAGCATCTGCCCCAATGGAAACTTCTCTCCTTTGCAAGGGTGTATTTGTTCACAGCCAGATCAAGTCTTTGGCTATATAAATGGCCAGTATCAATGTACTGTTAAATCCATATTACCTTCTGCTGATGTCAATACTTGTACAGATAATACATGTACCGTTTATGGCGATACGGAAGTTTTACCACAACTATTGTATGTCGGTGCCAGTGTACAACTTGGCAAACTAAGCCAAAGTCAGACAGAGCAGTTTCTTTCGCAATATGGTAACAATTATTTTAATGTTTCTTACCCCACTCCGGGTTTTAACTCATTCCAATCCGCTGTATACAACTTTAGAACGGATATTAGTTCATTAAACAGTGACTCGATGGATTTATCGGTTATACAAGGCAGCATGGGAATAATGCCAACTCTATTAAAACAGCATACTAACAATAACCCCGCCAATGCATTTTACCAATACACTACAGATTACTATATTTCAGGGGACTCAAGTTATCTAGCTTCCTTTATTGGCCTGGATCCAGATTTTGCACAAAAAAGGCAGCAGTTTATTAACTATGAAATGGCGACTATTAAGCATTCCGATATTATTATAAGTGCCCTAAATTATTTTTATGAAAATTTGCCAAATTTAAATAGCTCCCCGTCTTGGCTGTATGAAAATGAACGAGGTGAAAATTGTACACAAGCTTGTAATTTAAAGCACGTAACCGAAGACTATAACGATACCGGTATTCAGCTAACTATAACCCAACGAGTAATCGATGGTCAGCATGCACAGCGCTTTCTGCGCTTAAAGAATACAAATGAAAATGGCGACAACCTGCTGGGAAGCGATATTCTTATTCAATTAACACCCACCCTCTACCCATCATTAATTCAATATCGTGATCGTTTTAAGGAATCCGAGAACGTTTATGATCAGTATGCATATTATAGTTTTTCGCAAGGGCTAGTGACTGAACAGAGAATTGATATTATAAATGAGGATAGCTCTGAATTTTTAGATCATCTTCGCCAGCCTCTTAATAGTGATCACCCCACTGTATTTTTGTGTGAGGGCATTTTAGCAAACCACGAAGATCCACAATCACTAATAGAATTAAAAGGTAACCTAATAACGGGCCCTAACCCTGCATCCTATTTTGGCTGGCGTGCCTATGACGAGCCTTTAAATTACTTTAATGATATTTTCCCTCACCATTTCTCTATGCAGGAAAGCAAAACCGAATTTAGTAACAGTCACTTAGTAGGGACCACTAAATCGGCACTAAAAGTCGATAATAACACCCAAGTTCTACCACTAGGATTTTACCAGTGTATAGAAGACTTCGAACAATGGTCTTCACTGATAGATGCTAGCAACAGTAAAAGCATTGCTTTCAGCCAAGAGATATTTAGTCATATAGATGATCAATCTTGTGAAGATATGCTCATATCTAATATTGATTCAATAAACGGAAAAAAACTACTATGGTCATTTGCAGCGGGTAATGATGCAGAAGAAAACCCTCAACAAAATAGCTGCCTACAAAAGCTCTCACTGCTTCCCAACGTGCTCATAGTGGGTGCTTTTAATGAAAGCAATCCTTCTGAACTGGCAAGTTATAGCAATTTTGGACGTCAACTGGTTGATATTACCACTTCAGGCCATATTGATGGCAGCGATGGCACCTCATTCGCCTCACCAAGAATAGCAGCACTAGCCGCCAAAATTGGGCATGAGTTTCCTGAACTTAGTGCTGGCGAACTTAAGAAAGCGATATTAATTTCATCTGAATATGATGAATCGCTAAAAGAGAAGGTGAAATCCAGTGCTTATATAACAACCGATTCAACTACGGTTGATTTCGAAAGAATATCTAAAGAATTAACGTGTCTATCAAGAGAGGATCGAACGTCGAATGAGTTTATGCATTGTATGGGATTTACAGCCTGCGTCGAATATCGCTATGTATTCTTTGAAGGATGGAAGACATTCGAAGCTGATATTAAAAAATGTCACAACAACAAACGTAATCACTATTACGAATATCAGACCCCTAACAAATACGAACATCTATTTAACACTCATCAGCTTTAGGTGAAAACAATGAAGAATGCACTGCTAGCCGTATTGCTGTTCGCCCTTGTACTAGGGTTTTTCTGGATAGACAGCTATCCTGTTGCCGACAACGTAACAGATACATCAATGGATAGTTTTGTTGAAAGGAATTTAATATCTAAAATAAAAATTCAAGAAGATTCAACAACGATTAAATTAAGTCACGATATAAATGAGGCCACAAACACATCAATTCAAGATGATGCGCAGATGGCAGATTTTATTCTGAACATGGAGCCTGAATTAATGACCGCGATGGAACAAAATATTCCACTAATTGACGTTCTTGCCCCCGATGATTATGAAAAACTAAAAAACTATGTCATGAAAAATGACCGTAAGTTTATTGAACATAACATTTTGGCAGAACTTCCAGAACTTAAGAAAATGAGGCTAGAGAACTTACGCGCCATGTCTACTGAGGAAAATATGGCCGACTACCGAACAAAATTATCTGATTCTCAAGTTATACAGACGACTCTGGACTCCATTAGTATTGATGAGGACTCCAGAGAATTTAATGTAGAAGACGAAGTAAATAGAATGATGCATGTGGATTTCTATAAAGACATGATTGAGGATACGTCCCTTTTGCAAGATGATAGCCATCGACAGAAGCTAGCATCCTATATTTTAGATGATAATATATTTGATTCCTCTTTTGAGCATCGATTGCGTCAATCCTACTACGTTGATCGAATTGAAATTTTCAAGTCAGTTGTTAAATCATCCCCACAATTAGCTCAATCATTATTAACCCAGATAAAGCCTTCCAAGTACAAAGAGCATTTATCTGAGGTTTATGATTACTTTTTAGAAGATACTCCTAATGAAAGCTAACGAGCTATGGTTACTGACAATTTTTACTTCGCTAATGGGGTGTGGCAGCGAAGATTTTACAAACATTAATACTTCCAAGGAAAGCCCTAAAAATAGCCGTTTATCTGGTATTTATGAATGCATGCTTAATTCATATGGAAAAAAACAAGAGCAATATATACTCATTTACAGTGGCGTCATATCCTACCAAGACTGCGCCGGTGAACACGGCAGTAGATTTGAATACAAGGAATTTATGGAGGCTTACGCTAATACGGTAACAAGCCAATCCTTTAAATTATAATATCACCATTGTAATAAATTTATTAATATCTGAATGATACTATAGATAAGACATTAGATTATTTAACAGATGAATTTTAAAGGCTGTCATCATAAATACATTTAATATTGGTATCGTTTTTATAGTTTACGAAATTTTTATTAACATTAAGGAAGATGTAATGAAAAAACTAATCACTTTTATGACCGCTCTTTTAATCAGTAGTATTGGCTGGGCTGATCGCTTAGATTACGCCACGATACTCCTTGACACTACAGGCTCCATGAATACCTTGCGGGCCGACGGATCTACGCGTTGCGACCTGGCTTTCCAAATGACGGAAGACTCTATCTATGAATTTTTTGATGACGACGGTGGCCAGGGGTTAAATATTTACACGTTTGGGGTAAGCGGAAATCTTGTATCTATCACAAATGGCTTCACGGATAAGATTAATGCCTTAAACAAGATGGCTGAGATCCCAAGGGTGTGTAACCAATCCTCCACAGCATTAGCTGAAGCCATTTGTGTCGGTTCTGATGAGTTAAGGAGTTACGGCAATAGTAAAGGCAGTAGCTACCTGACCCTCTTTGTTATGACAGATGGAAAAGAGTTATCAAGCCAGGTTTGCGGTGGCCGCGACGCCATTGAATCTAGCAACTACATAAGCAAACAATGGCACCAGTCGGTTTGGAATAACATTATGAATGAACCAGTATTGCCAGTGGCTGCTCGAATCTTTTGGCCTAGCGCCAGTGAAATTCCAGATGACTTTGAATTTTTAAAAGTTCTCTCTATTACCAGTGGGTCCATCCGCGGTGGCGCAAGCGGCAGTTCAATTCAAAGTAAACCAAGTGCGGAAACTCGCAGCTACTACCCCCCTATTATCATTCCCGATTCTGTTATTAATACTAAATCAATTAGTAGATAACACCTTGCATAGTGGTAATAGTATGTTTAAAAGTGTAACTCTATTAATATTCACACTTGTTGTTTCAACCCTGATACCACTAGATTCAAGTATTGTTGAGGCAGACAAAAACAGCACTCCCCTTAGCAACATATCCATTCTTGACAATATAGAATGCCGTGGGTGCCATACAGAAGATCGTCTGGTGCCTATGGACGGCCACCATTCCAATGGTTTTGGCAAGTGGCGGGACAGCCAATGCGTGGGATGCCATAATGAAATCACTGATATTGCTCAATCCTGGGCTTCCGGTGTTAAAGATAAACGCTTTATTGCCCTGCCTGTTAGTCATACAAGTTTAAAACGCATTGCCAAACACGGTATGCCTTACCTAGAAGTGGCAAAAAACGTAAACCTAACTCGATTTGATCCCTACCGACTAACTGTATTCCTTGCCACCCCTGTGACTATAAATCCCATCGAGGGGTCGACCTTTCCAAAGATGATCGCCTTTCCGGGAGCTCTGAATACTGAAAAAACGAACACAGGAGAAGTACTTTCTGAGGAACTGATTGAGCAGGGCCAGAAACTATACACACAGCACTGCCAGCAATGTCACACTGAAATAAATCCAGTGGCAAAACGCAGCCTACTGGGGTTATATGCTTTTTCTGAACAATGGATTTATCAATATTCGAATCGTATAACCCATTCAACAGACATGAATCGATCCATGCCTAAAATTAGTTTAAATGAAGATGAATCAAAGGCCCTTTATCACTTCTTTGGTCACACTTTCAATAGCCAGATAATGGAAATTAACACACAAGTAAGCCGTATGGCTGAGCCAACATCTAAAGCCCCTCTCAACATTCAACAAACGAACTACATGTGGAATAATTTTTTTAGGGATGCAGGCTGTGTGCATTGCCACGGAATTAAGGGGCGAGCACAAGATAGATTTGACTTAAGCAATAATACAACCCTTGTTGCATGGTTGACTAAAAATAAGCCTTTGGATTTATGGAGGCGACTTGAGATCCGCCAAATAGAGACGGATTTAGGCATAGGCCACAAAGATTCAGGTATGCCCATGACCGGTGCACCGCTACCAAGGTCGTTTAGGGATTTGGTTTATCGCTGGACCGTGAATGGTTGCAAAGATAATTCAGGGAAGAATATGTGTGCTGTTTCTATATAGTGAATCGAATTTTGTCTTTGAATACAGTAATATTTGATGTGTGAGTTTTGTAATTTCAATGCTTCCACTTTTATTAGAATAAGGTATGAGGCCTATATCTATATGACACGTATTTTTTTATTTTTTGTATTCATATTTCTTAGCGGCTGTATAGAAAGTGACGCCAGTTCGGGTGTAGCTGACATTGAGCCTGTTGATAAAGAGACGCCAGGTACAGGTAAGGAACCTAATAATGTGTGTGACCTTAGTAATATTCAAGACACGTTAGTTGTGTACAGTAACAGAAGCATGCACGCCGCCTACTGCTTAAATGTCGCTAATGAATATAGCTGCACTCTTAGTAAGCCATTCTTATCATCTTGCCTAGCACTTTCTGCATCTTATGAGCCTAATGAGATTGAGACACAATTTGAACACTTAATTTCCACAGGTTCTCTAGACTTTAATACTACGGATTAATTAGAATGTGTTAATGGCGCGGCTCTAAGTGAGTACCTTCTACTCGCGCCACAATGAGTTTCGCTCATGACATTATTTATAACGCTTAAGTATATTTTTCTATTACTTTTGTAAAATTTAAATAATGATTTTTACTTTTTTATCATTCGTTTGAGACTGATGAGGTGATTTTATACAACAACCCTTGCTTTATAGAGTTATCCTACATCACCCAATCATTCTTATTGGGTTTTACAAAAGGCTTAACAAATTTGGCCAGTAACAATTTACAGATATGACCATAGGGTTAACCGTGTATGCCTGACCCTGATGCCATTAGATATCTTAGCGACCCTTGACGGAGAAAACCTAATAGGCGACCCACGAGCCTTGAGCGAGAATGAATTATAAGTGGTAGTGAAAGCTTAGGTTTCAGCTGTATATATGGCCTGATTGGCTAATGAAAAACGAAGAGAGAGTTTAATTAACCATCACACTTAAAAAAAAGGCATAATTAGCTGTAGCTATGGAGATTGATCAATCCTGTAAAAATATCCCCCTCTCTGCTTGTTTCCGACTTCTCTCTAAGTCCCTATACGTCTGCTTAGCTTGCTCTCTAACCATGTCTTCATTTTTATTTTTAGACTCAGCTACTTCTTTGTAGGATGTAAATTCGTAAATTGCTAGGGAAGACAATCCTAATAGAAAAATTATAAAAAACACGGGTAATGTTCTATTTTTTACCTTTTTTATCTTTTTTACTTTTTTTTGCTTAATTACCGGTTTATCTTCTGCTGGCTTTGATCTTTCCATCTTCATAACCGATACCTCCACATTTTATAGAACAAATATAGGGAAAATAACCCAGAGGAACTTAGTGATTCATCATTCTTAACATGCGCTCTACACCACCGTTACAAATATGAGTGGCTGGGTTGGACTGAAGTATAGCTTGGTTTGCATGTTTATCACGCATAAGACTCCTGTCAGGAGTCGATAACATACTACCCAGTAAAGTGTGGCGTGAGGGACTGGCCTGCGATTTGTAAACATACGTTTCAATCAACCGTTTTAAATATGCGTTTTAAAACGGACTAAACGGTCTGACTAAAGGGGGATATATACTCAATACTATTACAAACGCTTACATTTTATAGCCAAAGGTCGCATATAACTAAGCAAGCAGATAGTTGATCATGTCACTACACCAACCGAAACCAAACGAGGATATAATAATGAAAACACTTACCCTAATTACTACTGTGCTTTTAATGTCTTTTTCTGCGGTTAGCTTCGGAATAGAAAGGGCATCACAACAAAGTACCCAGCAAGCACAGCAAGTATTGTTAGAATTACAGACTTGGAAAAATAAAGATCTTAAATCGCTTCTGGCCTATCGCATGACCGAGAACAAATATATGTTGGATTTTATAAATGAATACCATGCTCAACTAGGTGAGACTGAATTAGACAAGGCCTACGAGTATTTTGCTAAAAGCCTAATAGAAGATCAAAACAGCTTGGCTTTCATCTTTGAACAGCTAGCAAATGTCAGCACCTCGGAAGAATTGAATCTGGATCAATTTTTAGCGTCTAGCAAGCGGTAAGGGCTTGGTAAATCGCGTTCTTTACTACGGCCTTATGGACAAATATAAGGTGACTGATATTTAGCCACTATACAGCCCTAGTAAAGCATCTAACTATCCTAAAAAACTGCTCATTTAACAGAAGCAGTTTTTTTTATATACGGTATAACGGGTGTTACTCATTTTTATCGTTTTGGTGGGATCACCTTGGGCAGTAATACTAAAATGGACTTGCAGCTCAAGAGGACCAAACAGTCATAGTTAGAAATCTTGGTATTTAAGCGGAAAACAGATTAGGGCTATCAACTCAAACTACCATGGATTACAAACCATATAGGCTTTGTTTCAGCGACCTTGCTCGCTTAAAATATAACGCTTTTAAAGAAATATACCCCGAAACAATTAAAATTAACGGGCATTCATATATTTCTTAGTTACTGCTTGGAATTCGAGTGCATTACTTCTATTTATAAGCAATTGCAGCACTACAAGGGCCAGCCAAATGAATGACCTCATAGCGTTTAAATCCCACTTCTTTACACCACCCCCAAAAGTCTTCCCCAGAAAAATCGAAGGCATCACCAAATTCAATCAACATATTAAGCGACATCATCAGACCGAAGGCGTTTTCACGTCGAGCATCATCAATGATATTTTCGACTGCAATAAAAACACCACCCTCAGGCAATGCGTCGTATGCCAATTTGATCAAATGTTTCTTTTTCTCAAGATTCCAGTCATGTAAAATCATTCCCATTATAATCACATCAGCTTTTGGTAGGGTCTCCTTTAAAAAATCGCATGTCGCCGTCTTGACACGATCTGCTAGGCCTTCTCTTTCGATGGATTTTTGTGCGATCGGCTCTACTACAGGTAAATCAAGAGAAACACATTGAATCTTAGGGTATTTTTTTGCGACTATGGAACAAAGTAGGCCAGTAGCCCCACCTACATCACAAAGAGTGTCATATCTTGAAAAATCAAATTTATCTGCAAGCGCCATAAAATTTCCACGCGATAGCCCCGACATTGCTCCTATAAATTGTTCCAGAAGAGCGCTATCAGCATAAAGCGTTTCAAACATAGGTTTTTGACTATGTTTAACTTCATTTTGAGGCTGTCCTGTTTTAAGCCCTACTCCTAAATCCCCCCAATACTTGTAAAGCCGATCATTACACATTTCTAAAATGCCTCCGATGTATGCAGGGCTATTTTTATCCAAAAACAACCCTGTATCTTCCGAGTTACTATAAAGTGCATTTTCCCCATCGCCTTCTCGATTTAGAAGTTCAAGAGCAACCAGGGTATCAAAAAAATCCCAAATGCCACGAGGATGTAAATCCAGAGCTTTACCCAATTCAATTCCTGTCATTGTTTTTCCGCCAAGTACGGTAAAAACTTCAAAACCAACAGCTGTAAGTAATACTTTGGAATTCCAAAAGCCAAAACCTATTCCAAGAATGCGTGATGGATCTTTCTCTATAGTCATGTATTTTCCTAGTACAGTGTCCTAATCTGTGTCTATATAATTAAGCTATAAATAGTTTTTCCTACCGCGCTAAAGCTTTCACCGCTACGTAACCACTATCAATGCAGGCCTATTTTTTAAAAAACGCTTAATATACACACAGTTCAGACATACAATCAGTTGCCTGTTATATATTATATGTGTTTCTTTATTGAAACATAACATTATGCTAAATGAATTTTGATCTATACGCTAATAGAAATTATTTAAAAAAAATTTAGAATCAAGTTTTATATCCAGGAAAAAGACAGACCTGATCCGAATCACCATACAAAATGAAAATCCACCTATTTCGAACTAAGACCAACCCTATATCGTTCTTTTTTTAAACTGTAGCAATTAAAAAGTAGTAGCCCCCACATGTAGTCTTGTTATTATAAAATCCTTAATAAATTATTTTATTATTTATTAATACAATATAAAGCAAGTTCTCTTTTGCTTTATGTTTCCTGGTAAATTAGTGGCTAGCCTATTTAAACTTGAACCCAGTACGCACCAATATGGCAAGGACACCAGAGCAATCCAAGCATACCTTCATTATATAACGGGCAAAAAATACAATAATCTCATACAATTAACTACACAAACCAACAAGTAAAATCCCTAATGCCATTTGCGGGAAATCCGCGTAATGACATGCCGGAAGGCTTGTCGTTTACTCTCACTGATTAGCTAGAACTGCTTGAATTAACAGGTAGAATCATTCGTGATGATTAGTGAGGGCATATTGAAAGCAACATACCGCCGTTTCTTTACCGTCTTGGTATTGAGCCTGAATGCTGGCTGGAACTCACTACAAAATTTAAGCAGGATTTTAAAGATGTGGTGGGTAGCGCGTAGTTATTAGAGGATGCCATCGTCCTGCTTGATCGTAAACGACGAGCCAGTTTGTAAAACTGAAACTCGTTTTTAAGTGAATTTAAACGTTTACTCGCACCAATACCTATAAGTGAAACTAATCCTGTCTGAAATACATTCTTTTTAGTAAACCCTTCAATAAAACAGTAAGACCTAATTTAAAACAGAAAAAATTTTAAACTATGACTGTTTTAGTTACTTTACTGAAGTAACGGATGCGTACATATTATTAACACAATGACAGTCGTACCCAGTGATAGGGATAAATTTTAACAGGCCCTTTACGGATAAAACTTAATGGGTGAGCCAGTAGCTTCCTAGAAGTGTTAAACAATATTGTAAACCCTAGCTAATATTATGATTCAACATGAAGCTGTATATGGTCTTTTAGTTGAAACAACATTGAAATATTAATACCAAACATATTCTTAAAGGTACGGCTTAAATGAGGTAGGTCAGAAAACGAAGCATCGTAGGCTGCCTCTGTAATGGTTTGTCCTTCCAAAATAAGTGATATGGCTCTGCGCAGTCTTTGCCATAATATGTAGCGACGAAGTGTAACACCTGCATTTTCAACAAATAAATGAGAAAGTCGACTTTTAGAAAGAGGAATTTTAGCCACTATTTTATCAACATCTTTTAAAGATGTACTGGCACTAATAGATTCAATTAGGCTTTCAATTCGAACATCATTTTCATCAAGTACAACATCTTGTACCCAAATTTCAAATACTTTTTGTAACTGGCTACTTAATTCACTCAAGCTTAAGTTAAGTTCGCGTGCTTGAATACCTAAGTGCATTAAATCTTGTATGTATTTATCAGGTATTTCTACCGGGGAATCTTTCACCGAAAAATATTTGAGCAGGCGTTTAGTACTTGAGCTATCGGTATCTAATAACATGGTTAGTTGCCAGTGATTATTTGAACGAACGCAGTGGGATAGATTAGCAGGGATAAGCACACATTTGTAACGGGTTGCTTGTTCTTGGCAATGTAATTCAAAATCACCTTCAAAATCTAATGTAATTTGAGCTGCATGATGTTGATGAGTTTCTGCACTAATGGCGTTACGAAACACCGCGGCCAAACTAGACATAAAATAAATTATCGCATGGGGTGATGTGGTAGATGTGTTCATTAATTACTCTGGTAACGTTGAAATTTAGAGTAGAAACTCTAACTATTCATGCTTGCTGGAAATTAGGTCTATTTTAAATTAAAAACAAACAAAAAAAAGGTGGACTGATGATTTAGTTCGCAGTTTTGATAAAGATAAGCTGAAAAAATCACCTTGGTTAATAAAACAACTGAAACGTTAAAGTGATAAAATAGCTGAAATTACTTCATACCAGTGAGAATTACGACAATTTAGCACCTAGATTTTAATGCTCCAATGTAAATTACTATTATAGCTCACATTATCGAAATGATAGTTAGTGCCGACTTTTTAAGTTTCTGCTTTCTCACAAAGGAATCAATTTTAGCGTTCGCATTCATTTTCATACTTATAACACTGGTGTTCGAAGGTCAGGTTTAGTTTGGTGCGTTTATGACAAAACCTGACCCGAATGGAACACGCCAGTAAACACATTTAGTCCAGCCCGTAACTTGTAAAATCCCCCCCCAAGATAGGGCTCCCCCTCAAACTAGCACAGTCTTTATTATTATACTCGTAAGTCATTGAAATCATTCGCTTCTAACTATGACTGTCCGAAAATCGCGTAAAAGGCAATACCTGCCCCTAACACATGTTTTTCAGGGGATATTTTAACGCTCACTCGAAGGAGAAAACCTAATGGGTGACCCTCGCCCGCTAATCACTTTATTACGCTAATTCATCGTACTTTGTTTTCAACCATCGATAACAACTATCTAACTGAATTTGCTTTTTGCTATTACGCCTAAAGATAAAATAGCTTTTATCTGAAATGTTTATGGGTTTTTCAATGGTTACCAATCGCCCCGTTTTTATCCATTGATTATTTTGTGGAAATAATCCGATAGCAATCCCTAGACCTTCTTCAGCGGCTTTTAGTGAGGCTAGATGACTATCCATAACTAAATGGTTTTTCCCTACCACCTTATCAAGGCCCATATTAATTGCGACTTTTTTCCAATCATCATCATAGTCTCTAGTATAAATAAGAGTGTGCTGTTTAAAGTCATCCATTGATTTTATAGGTCGACTTTCAAGTAAGGATTTTGACGCGACCAGAGCCGCCTGACAATCCGAAATAAATAATTTTTCTACTCCTTCCCAGTTGCCGCCTCCACACCTAAGCGCCGCATCAATCGGTTCATTTTCGAAATCTATTAGCGCCATACTGGTTTCAATCCTTAAATCAATATCGGGGTGAAGTTCTCTGAACTCGTGCAATTTAGGAATAATAATTTCAAAGGCCACAAAAGGGGTAACGCTCAGACGAATGGTTGGAATTGAAAATTGTTGCAAGAAGGCACTAAAGCCAGACCGATAAGTTGTTAGGGTATTTTCGGCAATATTCTGGAATGCATATCCTGAGTCAGTCAACTCTACTCTTCTAGTCAGACGGGTAAATAACTGACAGTCAAGGCAATCTTCTAGTTGTTTAATTTGGTGACTTACGGCAGGAGCCGTAATGGACAACTCTAAAGCCGCTTTTTTGAAACTGTTTAAGCGCGCACAAGCTTCAAAAGCGGCCAGCAATTGAATGGGAGGAAGTCTAACTGCCATAAGTCATTTTAACTCTCAAATATGATCTCAAAGTCCCTTATCAAGTCTGATAAGCCTCGAATCCAGATTATCTATAGTTTATCAATAGTTATCTATAGCTTAGAGAATACAATTTGTGAAGCGCGCGTCAACACCATAGGATTTAAATAAATAAAAAAGCCTCAACGCTATCTCAGCTTGGATTTTACCTATGAATGAATTACGACTCACCGCACCAGGCAAGCTTTCCTGGCAGCAAACTAAAGAACCGATATTAACAAGCTTAGGCGCTTTGGTGCGTCCACTTGCTGTTAGCACCTGCGATTTTGACCACCTACTCTGTTCCGGCCACTCTGGTTTGCCAACCCCCATATCCATAGGTCATGAATGCGTTGCCGAGGTGTTGGCGATAGGCCCTGAGGTTACATCGATTTCTATAGGAGGCCGAGTATCAGTTTCTTTTCAGGTGAATTGCGGGACGTGTCGCCAATGTCGAGCAGGCCGGTCTTCCAGCTGCGAGGCTGTACCCTGGTTATCCTCCTTCGGATTAGGTTTAGCCAGTGGCAATTGGGGCGGTGCAATGAGCGATATGCTCGCTATACCTTTCGCCGATGCGATGTTAACTAATTTGCCAACAGAACTCAGCACCAGCGGGGCCACGTGCCTATCCTGCAATATGCCTGATGCATATCGCTGTGTAGCGCCTCAATTGGCCCGAAACCCTGAGGCACCCGTACTGATCGTCGCTGGTGCATTTGACAACATTGCACTATATAGCGCGGGTATTGCTACTTCTTTGGGGGCCAGTCAGGTCGATGTTTATGGCATACATCCCTCGGCTAGAAGCAAGGTCGAAGCAATGGGCGCGCGAGTGCTCCTTAATGAAAATGAAATTGCCGCTAACCACTACCCCATTGCTGTCGATGCCAGCATGGACACAAATAAACTTACCTTGGCAGTTCATGCATGCGCGCCAGCGGGTGAACTAACATTGAGTACTATGTACAACACTAAGACCACAGCTTTACCACTCATGCAAATGTTCGAAAAATGTTTAAGCATGGCAACCGGCCAGCCTGATGTACGCAGCTTAATCAAGCCGGTACTGCAGTTGCTTATGGCTGAGCAGGACAAATTTGGTTTACTGATTGATGAGGTACAGCCTTGGCAAGCGGCGCCTTCGGTTTTTTCTCATGGATTAGGAAAACAAGTCGTCATACGAGACTAACGCAAACCTTCAGCCACTGGTTTATGCAAAATAATAGCTAACTAGAGTCAGACTCCAGTAGGGCTTTAGAGCCATAAAATAACAAGATGATAAAACGCCATTGGCAGCATCAGATACTCGTATATTTGTTGCCGCCAAACGAAAACACAAATATGTGCATTTATGAACGACTAAAATAAAGCGAGCAGCGATATGACAGCCTACACTTCAACACCAATGGATAGCCCGGTTAAAACCTCGGCCATGTTAACCCTACATAAACGTCTTAATAGTTTTCCCGCAGGTAAATGGTTATTTAGTAAAATACTGTGCTTAAAATCACCTTATTTTCAAAGTATCAATCCAAAAGTCGTTCGCCTTGAACCAGGCTTCAGCGAATGGACATTGCGTAAACGTCGTAAGGTGACCAACCACATAGGTACAGTCCACGCTTTGGCCATGGGTAATCTTGCAGAAATGTGCGCGGGAACATGTATCGAAGCAACGCTGGCCTCCCATCTTCGCTGGATACCAAAGCGCACTACCGTTAATTACCTCGCTAAAGCTACTACGAATCTACGCGGAGTTTGTCAGTTAGACCAAGGTCAATTAGTTCCGGGCGACAATGTCGTGACCGTGAATGTATTCGACAAAAATGAAACAAAGGTCTTTCATGCCGAGATTACTATGTATGTATCACACCATAAAAAACAAACTAAATAGTGTATTTAATCCGTAGCGACAAACTATTACGCTAGATCAACCTTATTTACTAACAAACAATACGGCCCCTAAATGTCAGATATCCAGAAAAATTATAGCGCTAAACCTAACAGTGGCGCCGCAATGCTTCGTGCACTCGTATTGCCTCGTAAAGGCTTTAATAGGGCCGTGGGGTTGCCTGCTATTAAGGCCACTTGGACAGGTGCACAAGCTGATAAAAAGTCTTTAAACGATTATTTAGTCACGCTTAATTTGGAAAAAAGCGCTTATCTACCCATTTTATACCCCCATGTAATGGCGGGTAGCATGCATACGAATATGCTGAGTCATAAAACATTTCCCATTCGCTTATTGGGTTCGGTGCATTTAAAAAATCGTATAACCCAATATAAAGCGATACCTGTAAATGCAAAGATGGATTTACATTCTGAAATTTCATCCTTTCGATTAGTTAAAAAAGGTTTAGAGTTTGATATCACGACAGTGGCAACTATTAATGGTGAAAAGGTTTGGGATGAAGTCAGCATCAACTTTCAATCGGGCCCTTTTGGTGGGAAAATAAATCCAAGTGAAGTACATAGTTTCATGCTAGACAACCTATATAATACAGATAAAACATGCAGCTGGAAGGTGCCAAATAATCGTGGAAAAAAATATGCAAAATTTTCCGGTGACTACAATCCCATTCACATGTCAACTTTGGCAGCCAAGTTGTTTGGTTTAAAGCGTGATATCGCCCACGGATTTGGAGTATTGGCAGAAGCCATAGAATACTCGACTGCTATAGAACAAGCTGGAGGGATTGAAAAAATACTTCGAGTAGATGCAATCTTTAAAGGCCCTGTTTATTTAAATAGCGATGTATATTTACGACAAAACATCCAGCAGAACGAAAATCGATTTGACGTGTATTGCGGCAAGAACCCTAAGCCGAGCATCTGTGGCGAAGTCATTGCAATTTAGTCTAAAAATTATATATCTTATGAGCCAATTTACTAAAAGATAACCTCTTAGTCGCCTTAACAGGCCGCTACAGACACTTAGCAAAAATTATTAAAAGTAAGAAAAGATGTAAATTCGGTTACTGGATAAAATTCACATCACCGTCGATGAATCGCAACATTCAACTAAAGGCAGAACGCTATACGTTAGAACGACCAAAATATTGAGCAGTTAGTATAAATAATTACCTGCGTTAAATACGTTGTATACAATTGTTTTGATGGGAGCCTTACCCCCCTTTCAAATGAGAATATCGGTGATGAGATGCCAAGGTATAATGGCCATGTCATTCACGTTAAAGACAACAAACCTATTCGGACAGCCATACTTAGGATCCTACTCGTAAATCATTGAAATCATTGAAATCATTGAAATCATTGAAATCATTCGTTTCTAACTATGACTGTCCGAATAATCAAGACTATTTATTCACAACCACACACTTTAAAGTATCGGGAGGTATTTTAACATTCACTTGACGAGTGATACCTAATAGGTGACCCCGTAGCTTTTGGGAGTATTAATCGAAATAAAATTCAGCCTAAATAAAAATGAGTAATGAAAAGTTAATAAAACCATCAATATATGAATGTACTGGTTAGCCCCATGCACTTTGAAATAATTACAATCACAGTCTACTATTAATGTAATAACTAAGCATAAGTTTGGATCCCCCCATCAAGCACATAGCTTTACTTCAGCAGTGGATTCAGAAAATAATCCATGCAGGTATTCCACCTCATACTGCAGCCCACATTAAACGCCACTTGGCCCTTGGTAATTCAGCTTCGCTGCTCGCCTTTTTATTTACCTTTCCTAACATTCCTCAGTTTATTGGTTTGTCACATTCAGCAGGGGATCAAGCCGCTATTAGTGCTGGCTGCGCCTCGTTTTTATACCTATGTTCTTACGCATTACTAGTCAAAGGTTATCGATATTTAGGCTTAATACTTCTGGTTCTAACGGTTTTAGCCAACCTATGCGTGCTCTCATTAGTTTTAGGGACGGACTCTGGTGTACCCTACTATTTTATCTCCATCGGAATGGGGATCATGTTAATTTGGCCCCCAGGCTACAAAGCCACACAATTCATCATTACATTGATTACTGTCACTTTATTCATATCGGTATTAATGTTTGCCAATAACACCCCTTATTTTTCTCATGCCCTTCCCATTTCTGATCAAAATAATTTATTAATTGCCCAATCCATTGGCGCTTACTTTATTGCCTTCGTATTTATATTTTATAGTGTGTCCAGTACAGACAAAGCAGAAAGGCATCTAATGGAGGAAAAGAAAAAATCAGAAAGCCTATTGTTAAACATTCTGCCTGAAAAAATTGCAAAGCGATTAAAACAAGAGGAAACCATTGCCGATGACTTTGAATGCATATCTGTTTTGTTTTGTGACCTAGTTGGTTTCACCAAGTTATCCCAAGACATCAGCGCCAAACAACTTGTTATTTTATTAAACGATCTTTTTTCTCGATTTGATAATTTGCTCGTACAGCATCAACTTGAAAAAATAAAAACCATTGGCGATTCCTACATGGTAGCAGCGGGCATTCCAGATCCAAGACAGGATCACGCCGATGCAATAATTGCAATGGCAATAGATATGTTCAAAGTAATAGACGATTTTAATGCAGAAAAACATACTCAGTTATCCGTGAGAATTGGCATTAACTCAGGACCTGCCGTTGCGGGCGTAATTGGTAAAAAGAAATTTTCGTATGACATATGGGGCGATACCGTCAATCTAGCGTCTAGAATGGAGTCTCATGGCTACCCTGATCACATACAAATAACAAAATCTTGCTATGACTTACTTAAAGATAAATCCCCACTCATAAAAAGAGGGACAATACACATAAAAGGAAAAGGCGAGATGCTAACGTATTTATATAAGAAGTAACCCTGCATTGAACAGAAGTTGCCTGGTCAGACCTGAATGGCACTGCATTAAGCTCCAGCTTGCATAAATAATGGGGCTTTAACGCTATAAATACATAAAGGGCAGCCAGGAAAAATTGTACAATTGATTCACCACAAACCAGTACAATAAGCCCTGACTGCATGAGCTATTTTAGCACCAACTCTTCCTCAAACGCATTTAAAAATACCTCTGAATTAAAAGAAACTGATTTTTTAGGTATTTTAAGTTCAAACGACATTAGTCTAATTATTGAGCAGAACACGCCAGAACACCGTGAACGAATATATACCCCAACCAAAACACTCGCGATGTTCATCAAGCAGGCGCTTAATTCTGATTATTCATGCGCTCGTGCTGTAAATGAATTTATTATCGATAACCTTGAATCACTGCCAAAAAACATTAGTAAATCGACGGGTTCATTCTGCCGCAGTCGAAAAAGCTGCCTTTAAAACTCATCATGGAATTGGTGAAATACACAGGCAAGTCCGTTAAGGAAAAATTTAACAATAGGAATAATATAAACGGCAACATTTACCTTATTGATGGCACAACATTTACGCTTCCAGACACTCTTAAAAATCAAGAGAAATACCCACAGCAGGTTTCTCAAAAAGAAGGATTAGGCTTCCCTATCTGCAGAGCGTTAGGTGTCGTCTGCTTGGAAAGTGGCGCTATTGTTAATGCAAAAATAGCCCCATATAAAGGCAAGGGGGCGGATGAACACTCCATGCTGCGAGCTGTTTTAAATACCTTTGAAAAAGGTGATTTAGTCATAGGTGACGCGCTCTACAGCAGTTATTGGTTGCTGGCTTACTTGAAACAAAACAGCATACACGGAGTGTTTCAACAAAATGGAGGACGAGCTAAGAAAACGGGCTTCAGAGTAGGAAAGAAGCTGGGGAAGAACGACCACATAGTCAGCTATAGCCGTCCACAGAGGCCAAAATGGATATCTATTGAACAGTACGAATTGGCACCAAAAACAATAGAAGTAAGGGAGTTGAAAGTTAAACATAAAATTCTTGTAACGTCGTTATTACAAGAAAAAATCTACAGTAAAAATGACATTTCAGCGCTGTATAAAAGCCGTTGGAATATTGAGGTTGATTTCAGGAATTTGAAAACGACAATGGGCATGAGTGAACTAAGCTGCAAGTCACCAGAAATGTGTGAGAAGGAAATTTGGATATATTTTTTAGCCAATAATTTAATACGGATACTAATGGCTTAGGCAGCCAAAAACTTCAGCTTAAAAATTAGAAGTGTTAGCTTTAAAATTACATTACAAATATGGAATACGGTATCTTCAAAGTTCAAGGATGCTGTTTCAGCCGTTGAAGGGTTATTCTTTCTAATTGCAGGTCACCAAGTTGGAAAAAGATCGGGGCGCGTAGAGCCAAGAGCAAGAAAACGTAGGGCTTCAGCTTTTTCATTGCTGATGGTGCCAAGGCACATGGCTCAAACCAGAATATTAAAAAAAGGCCAGCCACCCAAGCAAAGATAAAATACAGGGCTAATGGTGCACCCAAGCAAAGATAAAATACAGGGCTAATGGTGGTAAGGCTTAATGCAGTGCCATTCGGGTCAGGTCTTATTTTGTGCATTTAGGAAAAAGGCAAGCCCTAATCCTCTCGCCCCCGTGTCCTTTCATTTTCCTTTTGTCGCAGGGATGCAGCGTAGGGAAGTGAAAGGGTACGGGGGTAAGCCAACCAGAATAGGTAAAATCAGGTCGTGTTTACAATTATGATAAAAGGCGACTACTCATCCACCAAACCCCGGCACCTTAAAATACTTAACCACATCAAACCGCTTCATAGTCGCCACCATCTTAAAGGGCACCAACTCCTCCGCAGGATAAAACATCTGGTCCAAACTCGCCTGCTTCTGAAACGCGTCATACACGTTATCAAATTCGCGGTTTAACTTTTTAATACTATTGGGGCTAAGCAGGCGACTGGCTGAATAAAACGGATAGTCAGCCCCCTTTT
>MAAA01025580.1_pt1 | contig 26202 bp, 17 predicted proteins | sample 1115971 | NCBI WGS metagenome assembly MAAA01 (sample SAMN04961123, study PRJNA320927) | seawater metagenome | isolation source: sample BD02T6 sea water enriched with oil for 6 days | place: USA:Gulf of Mexico | collected 2013-07-27 | reverse complement strand
CCCCAACCAGCATAAAAAGGCAAACCATAAGTGTTCACCTTAATACCTCTCATCAAGGCTTCAAAGCCGGATAACGAGCAAATAGTACAAACACGATCACTTATGGAAAACAAATCGGTAATGTTAATACTGGTCACATACTCATTGGCATATTCCAGCACAGTTACAGGGCTTAACTTGCCAGGACGCACACCACTGTATACATCTGGATGCTCTTTATAAATAATAAAAGCACAGGGAAATTGTCGTTTCACGTGCTGTAGCAAGGCCATATTAGTTTTTATATCAATTGTTCCATACTGCATAGATAGATCTTGCTGGTACTGGCCAGTCACTAGGATTATGTCGTGGCCCTTGGCGTTATTTTTTAAATGAAGCAATTTATCAGCGTTTACGGGCTCGGCATTATATTTTGTAATGGCAGTCTGTTGAATAAGGTTTAACAACTTTAGTGTGCGCCGGTTCTCATACTCGGTTAATTTATAATTATTAAGCATGAGTTCAAGGCCTGACTCCTGCTTACCATTATAATAAATACCAAGCTTGTCTATTACTAAAGAAGTTGGCCTGCGTAAGTCGGCCCCTAATCCCACTGAGCGAATAAAACCATCTTCCATACGCCAAGCTGGATGCTGCAACTGTGCCGAGGGTGTTTTCATACCCCAATACATATGAGTAGGTGATGATCTTTCTGCTTTCTTTGAGAATCCCCCCTTCGCTTTATCTGAAACATAACGAATATGCTTTGCCGAGCCAGCTACGAATTCAGGGATAAAACTGCGCTTCCACAAACTAACTTTATGCACATGTAACTCGTTACTTTGAATCTCACGAGTTAAAAAATTTGCCTGTAAAAAATCCACAATATCTTCCACCTCACATTTTTCTTGTGAATCTGGGTGCATATATACAGGATAATGAATAAGCGCAGCATCAACCAATTGCAGTAAATTAGCCTGTGGGCGCTTGTAAGGTAAAACAGTACAGGCCAGGTCTTGTGTTAAACCACGACCAGCATAAAAGGGCCAACCAAAACAGGTAACGGGTTTGTTTTGCCACAGAGCCTCAAAGCCCAGCTGACTGCTTACTGTCGCCACCTCGGTGGCACTCGATATTAATGCTGCTGGACAAACATCATCAGCCAACAAATGAATACGTTCATATTCAGGGTTAACAGCTTGGCTCAAATACCCTTTTTTTTTGCCCCGCAAAACATCCGGATGAGTTTTAATTATTATATGTAAATTTTTATCCTGAGTTATTTTCTGCTTGGCCCAATCAAGCATACGTGAAAAATCACTTTCCCCCGCTCCAGCACAGGCGATAGAGCAATCACCAAAGGTTTGGTCAACCAACAGGATATAAGATTGGCCACTTCCAACATTGAAAAGATCTTTAAACCAGGAAGGGAGTTCTCCACGTACTTGATTATACTTACTGATGTTAAGTTTATTAATTTGCCCTAGCAGGCATGCTGCACGATTGAGGGGTGTCGAGCAGCCCTCCCCCAATAAGCTATCAATACCAGAGGGAGAAGCACAATCATAATAGATGCCTTGTTTATCTATTATTAGAGAAAGACGTTGCCGGTCCTGACTTGGGTGGCCCAACCAGGAGATAAAGCCATCCTCTAACGCCCAATAAGTGATGCCTAGCTGCCGGCTAATTTTTCTGGTTTTTTGAGTGTTTCTTTTGTACCCCCAACCAAGTAAAACGTCGTCGGAATTAAGTGTTGATTGTTTGAAAACGAATTGCAAAAGACGAATCTTATCCGCCTTTAAAAACTGGCTAATTTGAATATTACCAGAAATACCGAGTGCACCAGTAAAATACCGCATGAAGCAGAGCTACTCAAAAGATGAAAAAAATGAAAATTTTACTTCGCCAGAATATCTGGAGGCAGTATTTTATATTAACCTGCCACCATACATGGCTACAATAAAGCACCGTTAATAATATACAAAGCCATTATTAACAATGACCTCAGCATTGCTGCTTTTAATGCCCTACATTAGCAGCACAAGCTCACATAAATGCCAATATCAAGAAGCCCATAGATAAAGATTTTTAATATATAGGTTTTTATATAAGGAAATAGCTAAAGATTAAATATCAATTTTTTCTATCATATTCAGGAGCTCTTGCGTCTTCTCTTTCATTAACTGAATATCTGCTTTTGACTCAACGTTTAAGCGCACTACAGGTTCAGTGTTAGAAGAACGTAAATTAAAACGCCATTGGTCATAAGTAATGCTAACACCATCGGTATGGTCAACATCCAAAGCTGTGGCAGCATAATGCTTTTCAATGCCTTCCAATACAGCCTTAGGGTTTTGCAAGCGCTGATTAATTTCACCACTGCAAGGGAATGCCTTCATACGCTCTGCCACCAACTGTGACATGGTTTTACCCGTTTTACAGATGAGCTCTGCTACTAACAACCAGGGGATCATGCCGCTATCGCAATAGGCAAAGTCACGGAAGTAGTGATGAGCACTCATCTCGCCGCCATATACAGCATCTTCTTTACGCATACGCTCTTTAATAAACGCATGGCCGGTTTTACTCTGCACCGCCTGACCGCCCAGTTTTTCGGCAATATCTATAGTACTCCAGATTAAACGCGGGTCATGCACTACCTTATTATTTGGGTCTTTTTGCAGGAAGGCATCGGCCAATAAACCAACAATGTAATAACCTTCAATAAAGTCGCCTTTTTCATCAAAGAAAAAACAGCGATCAAAGTCGCCATCCCAGGCAATGCCCAGATCGGCACCACTATCCTTAATGGCCTGAATGGTGGGTGGGCGATTCTCTTCCAGTAATGGGTTGGGTACACCATGGGGGAAGTTGCCGTCGGCATTGTGATGAACTTTTATCCACTCAAATGGTAACTGGCCTTCTATGGCATCTATTACTGCACCGGCACCACCATTGCCCGCATTACATACTATTTTTAACGGCTTAAGATTTTCACTTTTAACGTAAGTTAACAGATGAGCAATGTAGTCTGAGCCAATATCCTGCTGTTTAACAACACCCTTGCGCACTGCTGCGGAAAAAGTATTTTGTTCGGCCAAAAGCTGAATATCTTTTAGGCCTGTATCGCCACTGATGGGCCTAGAACCTTCACGCACAAACTTCATGCCATTGTAATCTTTTGGATTATGACTAGCAGTCACACAAATACCACCGCCAACACCCAGGTGGTTAGTGGCGAAGTAGATCTCTTCGGTGCCGGATTCGCCAATATCAATTACATCGGCACCACCGTCGGTTAACCCCTCAATAAGGCTACGGCTCATTTCCAGCGAAGTTAAGCGAATATCATAACCCACAACTACAGATTTGGGTTTTAGGTATTCGGCATAGGCACGGCCAATACGGTAGGCGATGTCGGTATTAAGTTCATCCGGGATTCGCCCGCGAACATCGTAGGCTTTAAAACAGGTTAGCTTGCTCATTAATCATTTTCCTTGCAGGCTGAGTCCATACGCACAGCGAGCTACTAATAAAAACAGATATTATCGAAATACTTGGTTTGCTTATAATTTATCTTTTATGGCACGAAACGCCTTAATCAACCCCAGAGTAGACGCATCAAAATCTTGATTTATCTCCTGACTTGTTTCAGAAAGTAAGGACATATGCACCTTATCACCCAGCTGTTTGCCCAGTTCAACACCCCATTGATCAAAGCTATTCACGCCCCATATTTGCCCCTGCACAAAAACTTTGTGCTCATACAAAGCAATCAAGGCACCCATGGTTTTAGGTGTCGACTTATCAAAAAACAGAGTATTACTGGGCCTATTACCCGGAATAACTTTTTGAGGAGCGATGGTATTTATTTCATGTTCACTCTTGCCCTGTGCCTCAAGCTCTGCACGGGCCTGTTGCAAATTTTTCCCTTGCATTAATGCCTGGCTCTGACTCAAACAGTTTGAGGCTAGCAGGGCATGAAAATGATCCACTGGGTTATGACTAGTAAGCGGCATGATAAAATCGCAAGGGGCAAATTGCGTACCCTGATGTAACAGCTGGTGATAAGCGTGCTGACCATTACTACCAACGCCTCCCCAGATAATGGGGCCGGCCTGGTAATTTAATGGCCTACCATAAATATCAACCGATTTACCGTTACTCTCCATATCCAATTGCTGAATATGGGCCGGCAAACCTTGCAAGTAGTGGTCATAAGGTAAAATAGCATGGGATTGAGCATCGAAAAAATTCACATACCACACCCCCAGCAAGCCCATCAGTGCCGGCATATTCTGTTCTAATGGCGCTGTTTTGAAATGGCAGTCCATTTCGAAAGCACCCAGCAGCATTTCACGGAAATTTTCATAGCCTATGGTGAGCATTAGCGGCAACCCTATGGCCGACCACAAGGAATAGCGTCCACCCACCCAGTCCCACATGGGGAAAATGTTTTTTTCATTAATACCAAACTCTTTGGCTTTTTCAACGTTAGCCGTTACGGCACTGAAGTGCCTAGCCAAGTCATCTTTTGTACCACCGTTGTATAGAAACCATTCACGGCAGGCGGTGGTATTTTTAAGAGTTTCCTGAGTATTAAATGACTTGGATTGCACTATAAACAAAGTTGTTTCCGGGTTTAAGTCTTGTAAAGTCTCAGTTAAATCGGAACCGTCAATATTTGCCAAGTAATGGCAATTGATATTTTTACTCCAATAAGGTTTTAGCGATTGAGATGCCAGTTTTGGCCCCAAAAATGAACCGCCAATGCCAATACTTACCACATCAGTAAAGGGTTTATTGCTAAAGCCACGCCACTGCTGGCTGCGAATTGACCAGCAAAATTCTCTCATACGCTTTAAGGTTTTTTGTACATCGGGCATAACATCTTTACCATCAACCACAACAGCTTCACCGGAGAAATTACGTAATGCGGTGTGCAAAGCTGGCCTGTTTTCACTTTTATTTACAAATTCGCCATTAAACAGAGCCAAAATTGATTTTGGTAAGTTTTGAGCTCTGGCCAAATCACAAAGTAATTTAATTGTGTCATGATTTATACGATTTTTGGAATAATCTAGATTCAATCCCGCTGCTTGCAAACTGTACAGATCGAAGCGGCTTTGATCTTGAGAAAACAGATCTCGCATTTGTACTGGTTCGATTTCTGAAAAGTGCTCAGCGAGCGCCTTAAATTCAGCCAATTGATCCAATTGAGGAGGAAATGAAATTGCCCTGTCCATCTGTCTGGCACCGATTTTTATTAGAGGATTTTAAACGACGATACTAACATTTTCGCACAAGCAGCACGAATAGGAAGGCTATTTTGAACATATATAGCATCAGGGTATAGCCACACTAGACCACACCCTTGACTATAGCCAGGATATTAAGAATCGTCAGCTGCCTAGCCAAGACAGAATATAACTATTCCGCACTGACCCGTATTAATCAATAATGACAGGGGCAAACGATTTAACCAACTCATCGACCGCTTTCATCTGCGCTAGGTAAGGCTCTAACTTATCAAGCGGCAATGCACAGGGACCATCGCACTTCGCCTGATCTGGATTTGGATGTGCTTCCAAGAACAAGCCAGCCAGGCCCAGCGCCATACCAGAGCGTGCCAACTGAAATATCTGGGCGCGACGACCACCGGCTGAATCGGAACGGCCACCCGGACGCTGAAGTGCATGAGTTGCGTCAAAAATGACAGGAGCCATTACTTTCATATCGTCCATACCCAGCATATCTACCACCAGGTTGTTATAACCAAAGCTAGAGCCACGCTCACACAGCATGATGCGCTCGTTACCCGCTTCTTTAAATTTGGTGATGATGTGACGCATTTCGTGAGGGGCTAAAAACTGTGGTTTTTTAATGTTAATAGCTGCACCGGTTTTTGCCATGGCTACTACTAGATCGGTTTGACGCGCTAAAAAGGCTGGCAACTGGATTATATCCACCACCTCGGCCACAGGAGCTGCCTGATGGGGCTCGTGAACGTCAGTAATGATAGGCACATTAAAGGTGCTTTTGATCTCTTCAAAAATTTTAAGACCTTCATCCAGGCCCGGGCCACGGTAGGAATTAATAGACGAACGATTGGCCTTATCAAAGGATGCTTTAAAAACATAAGGAATACCCAATTTTTGGGTTACCTCAACGTATTTTTCACAGGTTCGCATGGCTAGATCACGGCTTTCAAGCACGTTAATGCCACCAAATAACACAAATGGCGATTCGTTATTAACCTCAATTTGGGAGGCTAGCGTAACTTGCTTAATCATAAAGACGACCCTATAAAATAATAGCCTAAATATACAATAATCCGTGCAAAAGTACTATGTGGGAAAAGGTGACTATTGCCCAACAGGCATGATAAGCCTTAAGCCTTGCCATAAGTTATGCACAACCGGAAATGAGATTTATATAAGGTTTACATCTTTTTGGTTAACGCCGAATCAACAATTTATAAAGCTTACTGTCGGTAATAAATAAGCCAGGGCGAGTGATTAACTTGCGCAATTTACTGCCAAAGTTACCTTTTCGGCCTATGACCCCTTTTTTATAGTGAAATAGCCCAGGGTAATCTGCTTTATTCAAGCCATAACGTTGCATCAACTGACCAATAAACTCTGGCATGGGCTGTTGCGGTACGTCACTTAGTGCACTTAAACCAGGGTAATGGCGCATATTCCTTTGCAGCAGTGACTCGTTGTTACGGCGGTTAAAATAAAAACGATTACCCAGGGGGCGTTCATGATAGAGGTGCACTAGGAATAACGGTGTGAAAAGGTAAGGTAACGAGTAATAAGCCATGTATTTACGAAACCCCTGATACTCAGCCGGGAACTGGGTAACCACATCGTTATAATAGGTATCATCCCGCTTACCTATAGGCTGATTAGCCACCAACTTGTGAATAAGGTCAAAATCTTCACAACCATGGCCTTGGTAGGCCTCATCCATTCCTCCCAATTTTTGGTAATAACTGCGATTCATTAAGATAGCCGAACTACAGGCAGCCAGATGAGAGACCGCATCTGCCTCACCATGCAAATAGGAATTAAGCAAATCATCGTAACTTAACTCACCCAGTTGCAGTTTATTGGTGCCTAACGGGGTTAAATACAGGCATGGCAGCATGGCAAATGACTCAAGGCCAATACCTTTCAACTTGTTAGCTTCTTGAATTAGCGACTCATAAAAGGCGGGACCGTACATTAAATCCACATCATGAAAAAATAGATACTCGCCACTAGCATGCTGTACACCTAGGTTACGAGCCCTAGCGGGATTAAAAACACCGTCGATCTTAGCGGTTATATAACAATTGCAGTTTTTTTTAATTAATTTATTAGGTGTAGGAGAATAATCTATCACCACACTTTCTAGTGAATTAGAGTTTAAGGCTCGAATATATTCCAACAGCGCCAATAATCTGTCTTGTAAATAAGCTGTTTTATGATCACTAAAAATAGGGATTATTATGGATATCATTTTAATTTACCAAATACTTAAATAATTGCCCTAACAATAAAAAATAAAAAATAAAAAACCCATATTATTAAGCTGTATTGAAATTTACTCAAAACCTTACAAATACTAAAGTGGCTAGGATGTTCGAGACTTTAAATCAATACTTATATTGTAGCGCTTAATGTTCATTCGGGTATTACCGTTTTAGTATCACCCAAAATAATTTAATGCTGTTAAAGGGCTAAATTAGTGAAATTAAGACTGATGTTACCATTCTACTAACCTGCTTAATATTCGATTCTTTATATTACGGCATCCGCTACCACAACAGGTAAAAAAACAAAAAAAACTAAGGATATTGTTTAAACCTCTACCGGTTCCAATAATTTTTCAACTTCATCTATCAATATATTATCCTCACCTACCAAAGCAGGAAACCCAGTAGATAGTACTCTACCGTTATTTGGATATTTGGAAAATAATTCAAGGACATGTGACATAGGATAATTAACAGAGTGCCCAGATGTTGGCAAAATTTCATAATGCACATTAATGCCTAGTTCCAAACAACGGCCAACAAATTGAAAGCTATTCACCGCCACAAAATCTTTAAAACCAAAACGCTGATCAACAATATGGAAACGAGTTTTCATATTGCTATAAATATATTTAGTAGCCGTTTCATTTATATCAGTACCACCAAAAATACTGCCATAACGAGCCAATGGGCTATTACTTAATACATCTAGTGTGGCCGAATTTAAAACGGGAACATTCAAATATACGGCCTCGGCTTTTAATTTATTGGCCAAATACACACAAGCAATACCAGATGAGCTTGAACCAGAGATATACACCTGACCATTAAATAAGTTTTTCTCACGGTAGCGTTCTACCATTTCTACAATAGTATCCATAAGTGGTAATTTTGGATAACCAGCCGCCCAAAAAGAGCCTTCATCTTTATAACCATAACAATCAAAAGGATACAAAAAATTCCATTCTTTAAAACGGGATTTAGGCACCGTACGGTTAGATCGCATGGCGTGGAGGGATATAATAAGTGGAAAAGAAGAAGCATCAGAAGAAGATGCTGATTGAAAATAATAAGGTAAAACAAAGCCCTGCTTCATTTTTATATTAACATCAGGGTGCTCGCACACCTCTGAAAATTTTTCGGTATCAATCACAATAAAAACACTCCCTTGCATTGCTATGAATTATACGACAAGAGGAAATCTACATATACGGAAACATAACAAATAATTAGATTGAAAAATATTTCGTGATATTTAATCTACAATAAAATACATTTTATTAGCCTTATAGGAATTCGAGGGGGCTTAACAGGGCAAAAAACAAGACCTGACCCCGCGCCCCGTTAAATAATAAGCTCAATGAGTAAAGGCTAAGTGCTTTACCGTAGCTAAATCTAAACCTTTATATAAATAACTAGCATACTTTGAGATATTATCCACAGTAATAGTAGCTACTACTTTAGCAGGATTCCCAGCAACAATACTATAAGGAGGCACTGATGTTATGACTACCGCATTAGCCCCTACAATAGAGTGATGGCCAACCTCAACACCGCCTAATATTTTAGCCCCTGTTGCAATATAAACTCTACTCCCAATTACTGGAACTCGTTTTAAGGTACCATTAATAATTTGTGATCGCCCACCACCAACTGTAACGTTAGACCCAATTTTAACATAGTCATAGATTACAGCATCTTCATGAATAATCACTCCAATACCACCATAACCAAAACTCACCCCCCGACCTAAGCTAACAGATAGTGGAACCGATGAGTTGTGAAGAAGCTTAATAAGCCTAGATGTAGAGTCACTTAGAATAAGTTCTCCTCTACTTTTAAAGTCATTAGCCATTGTGTAAAGGTCAAATATAGAAGGTAGAGCTTTCATATAAACAGCGGAGCTAAAGTCATCGATAATATTCCTTATCGTCTCCTCAACAGTGCCCACATAGTTATTTTTTATATTTAATTCAGCAGCTAGAATAGCTGCTAAATTAGACTGATATGCCTGAGTCGATCCAGGCTCGATATGATTAGCTTTATTAAATAAATTATAAGAAGTTTTATTAAGCTTAATTAATTTTATATTTGGCAACTTTTTTACAACTTTATAAATCTTGGTGAGCCATACATTTATATTATCAATAAATTCATCACCGCCTTTATTTGAATAATAAGACTCAACAATATAAACGTCTATCTCATTCTCACGAGAAAACACACTTAACTTAGACAAAGATTTCTTTATCAATTCAAGCTTTTCATTAGAGAAGCCACCAAACGACTCCATACTAGAAATCTTTTCACTTAACTTAGGGTACCTTGAGAAATAATCTGATAACGTAACTGAAACTTGGCCGTCAACAGCAATCGGATATATATCATCAAAAAAATCTATCAAAATTACATCTAAGTCATCATTTAAAAGGGAGCTCCCACCTGAGAAGTCAAAATCAACAATCCCCTTAATAAAAAAGTCACCATTTACTTCTTCAATCCCAATAGGGTCAACATTTATTGGAGCGGAAAAAGCAGTACCCAATGATATTTTTGGTAGGTAACGTTTAACACAAAAAGTACTAACTTCAAATAAGTCCAAAGTTTTTCGCGTACCAACACTTCCTATAACTGAAATATTTAACATCAACTACTCTTATATTAATTGTGTTTACAACGGAAACCGGAAACTGCATATGATTTCCATCTATCATATACATCAAGAAAGCTCTTATCTTGTGTCATGGTATATATAGCCATCAAAAGATTTAAGTGTGTATCATGATACCCCCAGCGAGCTATATTTGGAAAAGCCCCGCAGGTATAGTGGGTGAGATCATACGCAGATCGGTCACCTAGATCGTAAAGAGGAAGCATTAATTTTAATGACTGCAATCCCTTAGTGTAAAGGTCACGTGCCTCTGCATTATCAGCTAGAACGCTTAAATCATAGAGACCAATAAGTGAGTACATAAATCCATTAAGCACATAACTAGCAGGCTCTGTTGGGTACTCCTCATAATACGAGTATTCGCCAGCCCACAACCTTAATATCCCTCCATTCTCTACAGGAATAGAGAATACTTTCAATGCAGATTCACAGGATTTTAAATATTCATTTTTTTTTGTTTTAACATACATCCTAATTAAAAAAGATATAGCTAATCCCTGTCCAAGTCCAGATGTCCAGCCAGACTTCATAACATCTGTACGTCCCAGGTAGAACATGTGATCAAAATTAGAAACCCATGAACCACTATCATCCTGATTATCTAAAAACCATTCAGCAATATTATCTGCTTTATCTAGTAATATTTTCCGCTTCGATACATCCTCTTCAATCAATAAAGAGAGCCCTACCTCCCCCCTTATTTTAATATTCGATATAGAAATACGTTTCTTTGCGAATACTTTAAAATCCAATATCGACAGATAATTTACATCAGCAATGACCTTCGAATCACCTTCATATATACAATAAGCCTGTAAGGCTGAATCTCCGATTACAGTAAAGTAAACCCGAAAAGAATTACCCTCGGAAATCTTTAGGTTTTCAATTTTTACTGAGTCTATATTTTCAAGCAAAAAACCCACTGAAAGTGAAGACGCCAGCTTGAATTCGAACAACCCTCTCTTGAAAGATGTTTCAACATGAGTTTCATCACCCATATATTGTTTGGCTGTCACCTCAGTAGAATTAATTAAATTCCCATATAGCTGAAGCCCATAATGAGCAATAGTAATAGGGTAGTAATAAGTTCCCCATCGAAACTTATTCTCTGGAATTCCAAAATCATCTAAATTGACAATATCCCAACTTTCTACAGAAAGCTTACTGAAGTTAAGGTAATCACCATTAGCAACATACTCGTTTACATTTAACTTTGGCTTAGTATAACCGTAATTATCAACATCAATTTCACTAATACCGAATACGTTCTCTAAATCTGGTAATGCAACATAATCGATTCCTTCTACTTTTATAGAGTCGATCTTTTTATCGAATAAATTCATATTTCACTCCTAGTAATTTACAAACTAAAAATAACTTCATATTCTTTCTTAGAAGTGACTTCGTGACAGGTATTAGCTCTAACTTTTTTTGCAGCATTACTGCTAATTGACCTAAATACCTCATCACTCTGACATACCATTTTAATACCTGCGGCTATAGCCATATAGTCCTCCCCGTCACAAAGCACGCCCGAATCATTATCAACAAATTCAGGTATGGCTGCCACTGCATTAGTTATGGGTACAAGCCCAGAAGACATAGCTTCATCCCGTGACACACCCTGCGTATCCATTCTAGATGGGCATAAGAAAATACCATACTCTTTATGAAGGTCTGCAATCTCTGCGTGTGTTACGAATTTTCTTTCAATAATCACATTATCGAACTGACGTAATGGCTCCAATGTTTCATCAAACAAAACACCATCACCAATAAATCTAAATTCTAACTCATTAAAAAATGGTTCTTTAGCTAATTCTAAAACAGCGTTAACAGCCAAATCATTAGCATACACTTTTGATGCATAAGGCCTAATTGAAAGAATTTTCTTCCTTTGCTCAACTGGCTTTTCAATATAATTAAATTGTACTGTATTAATGGGGTTTGGAATCACAGAGTACTGTGAAGAATCCAATTCAATCCCCAGATCTTCCATAGCGGTGTCAGCAAGGTAATTTGAAACAAATACTAAGTGTAAATTTTCATGAAAAGGAATCAACACCGACTTCCAAAAAGCTTGTTTAACATCTCCAATTTCTTTAGCTTTATTTACCTCAGAATCAGTTTCATATAAAAAAGCCCTACGCTCATAAGATTGAATATCCGCACCATGCAGCCACACAGTTATTCTTGTCGTGTCAATATGCGGTTTTACAACCTGCCAGATGGAATCATCTAAAAAGTGAATCAATATATGCTTGTATTGGTTTTCCTTTAAAACATACGCTAAGTACTCTGCACCACCGGTTGTTACATCTATACCTTCAAACTCATGAAAGCTTACTTCTTGTTCTGCTTTAAATCGCCATACATCAACTGGTTGCCCAGATTTTTTGTAGCCCAAAACTCTGCTATGTACAAAGGCATTTTTATACAAATCTTGATAACTTGGATAATTATTGGTAATTAAGAGGGTTTCGGATTTCTTTAATATATCTAAAGGCTCAGCAGGTTTATGCTCCAAATAAAGGTTTTTAACAGCGGCACTACCACTAGCATAAATCCTTAAGCCAAATTTAAGATTGACCGTTCCGACAGGCATCTCAATTCGATTGTTTTTATTTGAAGGTTTCACCACATGAGAAATTCGCTGTCCATCTTCCCCCATAAAAAACAATACGAATTGAATGTTCAAGCCTACATCACACTCAAGGAATAAATCTAATGCTTGGTCTTTAGCCCCAAGATCCGCTGGTGAAATTAATTTATTGGCATACCAGTACTCATGTTTTCCATCTGCCAGGGTTGACGATACCGAAACCGCACCACCTTTTCTTGACGTGGATACTAGTGTATTTTTTGGAGTGGGAATCATTTCAAATAATGTATGTGCTGAAATAATTTTAATTTCTTTATCACCCTCAATTGAGGCCCTCTTATTTTCGGCTAACTCACTTAACTGTGACAGGTGATAGCCCTGATCAATAGTTTCTGTTATTTCTGTTATTTCTGAGGCCTTATTATAACCTTGGCCATTCATACAGTAACTAAACTCATCGATTGAGAAACAGTCACCCGTAAAACGATGTGTGTATATCTTTCTTATGTATTCAAGGATGGACATTTCTGAAAACAAACTGGCTTTAATCATACTTGAACGCGCTATTAGCTCGGGGACACTTGTATAACTATTTGAATTATCCTTATACTCTAAGCCACTTTCCCTAAAGTCATAATAGCTTCCCTTACCTATAACATCTGAAGTGGTATAGCGTGTGGCCAAAATTAAATCTTCGACGTAATGTTTATCGTAAAAATCTTCTTTTACAAAGGTTGCAACCCAATCATTTTCATCAACACCCAATAACTTACCAAGCTCGCCTTTTAATTGAACCATAAGAACATTACTGTCTTCTATATTAATACTTACACCTTCAGGGTAAACAATTAGTAATTTCTTGTAAGCATAGGCTTGTCGCTGATAGTGTTCATATATGATGTCGAAATCGATTTGACTTTTAACATAAGAAAAAACACAAACTGTAGGTAATATCTGCTGTTTTTCTATGCCAGCTAGCTTTGAATATATGTATGCAAGCCTATCCTGATAGGTATGTTCAGACATAACTTTACGCAATGCCAGTAACCGAAACTTTTTCATTTCAGCTGGGGACTGTGACAATCGTTCTAGGTCTTTTGTAATTTTAAAACCGGAATCGGATGTAAAGACCAAATCACCAAAAATATTTCTAAGTCCTTTTGAAAAATTACTCACGGTTACGGTATTTGACGCCAGCAACTCAAATACTCTACGAGCAAACATTGACTGCGATTGTTTTATTGAGTTTAGATTTATCGCATAGTTGTAACCTTTGTAGGCTTTATCTATTTCTTCGAATGGTAGGGTGCCTACAATAAAGGGCTGATACTCTTGCGGAAACTTATACTGTGAATCAGTCTTTCCGTAATTACGATCATATATCTCTAGTGGTTTAAATTCAGGCAAGGATAAGACAAAATTGCCTAAGTCTTTTGTTCTTTCTGGGTATTTTTTGTAATAAGCACCAGCAAAACAAAACGCATCCTTTCGTTTATATTTTTCTATGGGGTTATTACTTTTAGGCTGTGCTGCAAAGGGTAAAAAGTACACATTATCATGCTGTAATGCCGTTTTATATCGCGCTACACAGTCAATATCCGTGGTGAAAATATAATCAAAAAGTCTCGCGCTATTTAAAAACGTTTCAAAATGAACAGGATCTTCTTTATTCCAAAAGAGGCTTGGTATTTTATGTTCGTGACACCACGCTGCAATATCAACCAATTCCTGACTCATATGCCCCACTTTCGCCCCCCACAAATCCAATTTGCCACGCCATGCTGATTCGATAAAAACAATATCGGGTTTAAATGCCTCTAATTCTTTTTTCCAATTTTGAGGTGTTAAACCAAATAAAACGCATTCAGGAGAGAAAGAGTTGAATGTAAACTTATCCATTACGGCAGCCACTCTAAGCCCTTTCAGTATATCTGAAAGTTTATCACCTTGTTTTTCATCTAACTGGAAAGCTTCTCTATCACTACCAAATATAGGCAAACTCAGTTTTTCAGATACTATTTCTGCGGCTGAATTTTTATCATCACGCCTCCCCTTAGCATCCGCCCTAAGTGCCAATAGTTTTCGTGGCAATGAAAAAAAACCTTTCCAAGTTTTAAACCCAAATATTAAATTATGCCCCAACCTAAACGAAAGTGTATTTTTAACCTTCGTTACTGAGTTATGAGCCTCTAACAATGCCAACTCTAACGTTGAAAAGTCTACGTTCTTTTCATTTAATGTTATTTTTAATTTTAAAATCTCTTTAGCTAAGTCTTTATGTTTATTTTCAACATCCCTAAACTTAATTTCAGAAATCTCTTTCTCACTGAGTTCTTCTATAAGTCTACTTTTTAGTTCATCTAAAGTAAAAACTTCATATTCTAAGGATTCAATGTTAGATTTCATATCGGCGTTTTGTGATGTTACATTACGATATTTAATCTGGGCATTTTTTAGTGACGACTTTGTGCCTAGCATTTCAGATTCAACTTGATTTGCCACATCTGATAACTTTTTCAGATCATTGATAAGCTCATTTTTTTCATCTTCTACAAGCTTTAACTTTTTTTCAATATTATTTTTACTGAGTATGCTTTTAGATTTTTTTTTATCTATTCGTGTGCTCATTTTTAATACCTAACGAATAATCGCATTCACAAAATCAAGAACATTGTCATTGGCTACAGTCATACTCACAAACTCCTTATGTTTAACCAATACACCCACTGCATCCGCTTGCTTCATGGCTTCTTCTAGAGTTACTAACGTTACATTATCTAGATCTATTAATGATTTTGGTAGCGCTTCTACATTGGGTTCTACCGCCAAAATATTGTAGCCTTTGGCCGCTAATTTTTCGGTAATTTGTAGAGCAGGACTTTCGCGTAAATCATCTATATCTGGCTTAAAGGCTAAACCTAGGCAAGCGATAACTGGGTTTTTAACTTCCTTTATTGCTACTTCAATTTTTTCAATCACCCAGTCAGGTTTAAAGTCATTGGTTAAGCGTGCTTGGTTAATTAATTTAGCTTCATCGGGATTTTGGTTCACAATAAACCAAGGGTCTACCGCGATACAGTGGCCACCTACACCGGCACCCGGCTGTAAAATATTTACGCGGGGGTGGCGATTTGCTAATGCAATCAACTCCCAAACGTCTATACCTTGCTTGTCACAAATCATTGAGAGCTCATTGGCAAAAGCAATTTGCGAATCACGGCTGGCATTTTCGGTCAGTTTGGCCATTTCTGCGGTACGGGCGTTGGTGGCAATGCACTCACCTTTTACAAACGTTTTGTATAATGCAGTAGCACGTTCAGTACTGGCTAAGTTTAAACCACCAATTACACGGTCGTTTTCTTCTAGCTCACGAATTACCTGACCCGGCAATACACGCTCTGGGCAATGGGCGATAAAAATATCCACTTCACTGTCCGCGTTAACTCCCGACACTTTTAATTCAGGTCGCGCTGCTGCAATCCAAGCCGCCATTTTCTCGGTGGCACCTACTGGTGACGTAGACTCTAAAATTACTAGGTCGCCGCTTTTTAATACTTTAGCAATAGCAGTAGCCGCACTTTGAATGTAATCAAGGTTGGGTTCGTGGTTATCACCCTTAAACGGAGTAGGCACTGCAATTAAAAATGCATCAGCTTCTTGTGGCGTTAAATACGCTTTTAATAAGCCTTTTTCTACATCGTCTTTTACCATCTCTTCAAGGCCTGGCTCTACAATGTGTATTTTTCCTTGGTTAATGGTATCTACTACGTGCTTGGTTACATCTACTCCAATTACCTGGATACCCTTTGACGCTATAAACGCCGCTGTTGGCAAGCCTATGTAACCCAAACCTACTACTGATACTTTATTAAACATTACGCGGCCTCTTTATCTGAATCTTTATCTTTGTTTTTACCGTTTAAATTAGTTAGTGCTGCCACATCTAATTTAATATCTTTTACGCCTGTTACATCTGCAAACATTGAATCAATAATATGTTTACAAGCATGCCCATCGCCATATGGGTTATGGGCAAATGACATAGCCAAGTAGGCATCATCACTGTCTAACAGTTTTGTAATTTCACTTACAATAATGTCTTGATTGGTGCCTACCAATTTAACGGTACCCGCGGTTACGGCCTCTGGGCGCTCGGTGGTATCACGCATCACTAATACAGGCTTGCCTAGCGAGGGGGCTTCTTCTTGAATACCACCCGAATCGGTTAAAATAATGGCCGACTTTTTCATTAGGGCTACAAAAGGCAGGTAATCTAGCGGCTCAATAAGGTGTATGTTAGGCACGCCTTTTAAAATACGGTCTACAGGCTCGCGCACATTGGGGTTTAAATGCACTGGGTATACTACTTCTACGTCACCACGTAAGGCCAAATCACGAATGGCATGGCATATATTGTCAAAACTTTTACCAAAGTTTTCACGGCGATGGCCCGTTACTAATACCATTCTTTTAGTTGGGTCTAGTTTTGGCAGTTTTGCCTCTATTGATGCATGCAATTGCTCATCGCTATCCAGCTTATGGGCTACCCATAACAAGGCATCAATTACAGTATTTCCTGTAACGGTTATATCCGTTTTTGCTATGCCTTCATTCACTAAGTTACTTTGCGACCACTGTGTAGGGGCAAAGTGATACTTGGCAAGCGTGCCTGTAAGCTTACGATTGCCTTCTTCTGGCCACGGGCTGTATAAGTCGCCGGTGCGCAAGCCTGCTTCTACATGGCCTACAGGAACCTTTTGATAATACGCGGCTAGGGTTGTTGCAAACGTAGTTGCGGTATCGCCATGTACAAAAATACAGTCTGGCTTAACGTCACTAATAACATCACGTAAGCCAGAAAGTATTGAAACTGTGACGTCCGTCAAGTCCTGCCCGTGCTTCATAATGTTAAGATCAAAATCAGGTTGTATATCAAATATATCTAATACTTGGTCTAGCATTTCGCGATGCTGTCCAGTCACACAAACAATAGGCTCTACTCTTGGATCTTTTTGCATTTCCAAGACTAGCGGGCACATTTTTATTGCTTCGGGACGCGTCCCAAAAACTAACATGATTTTCATTATTAAATCCCCTTATAAAAACGTGTCGTTTTTATTAACCTATTAACATTTCAATTTTTTGTGTAAAGTTTTTAACCGAATATTGTTCGTTTAAATGGTTAAAGTCTACTTCTGGGCGCTTACAGTTTACCGCTGCTAACGCCTCTTTTTTTGTTTTTACTTGCGTGACAAATGGGCTTAGCACCCCTTTATCTTTATAATTCGTTAAATCTATAACGTGAGCACCACATGCCAGCAGCTCTAACATCCGGCGGCTAAACATTGTTTTAGAACCATCTACCGAATTTACATTTAAGTGGTTGCGCCCTGCTTGGTAATACGACTTTGAATGCTCGTATGTAAACGGGGGCCTTACATCCAACCCCTTAAATTCTTGCCAACTAGAATCACCTTGCTTAAACCTGTCATATACCACTACGTTTTGTGGCTCTAATGCGTCTATGGCATTATTTAGTCTTACTGCCCTACCTGGGAATTCCGTTGCATACAGGCCACCGCAAAATACGGTTTTTTCACTTAAATCTTCAATTACATTACCCGCTTGCGGGTTATGTAATTTTGGTTGAAAGAAAAATGGCATTTGTAGTGCGGCAGCATTTCTTGCTCGGTACTTAGGCAAATATCAAAGCCGCTTATATTCTGCTTAAAACGGTGATAATTTACTGGATCTTCTTTATTCCAAAATATTGTAGGCACGTTACTGTTACAGCAATATTTAAGTAAGGCTTGTAAGTCCTTATTAACAGAATTACTACTGTAATTTGCTATCTTTTTTTTCCAGCTAGATTTAAACCCTAACCACGCAGACTCTACAATGAGTACATCTGGTTTACTCGTTAACATTTTATAACGCCAATTAAGCGGGGTTAAATTAGTGATATTTAACCCGGGCTCTAACTCTAAACAAATACGCGTAAAATCATCTGCTATTAGCGCAATCTGCATATTAAAGTGCTAACACTACTGCTGCCGATACCGCTACTTGGTAAATAATTTGGCTTAGGTCTTTGGTTAACTGCAGCGATTTAACATCGGGCCTTGCTAGTACAAAAATTTCGTCTCCAGGAGTAATTTCGTCTTCGTCACTTAAATCGCTGTTTACGTCTACAAAGGCACCATTGGGTTTCATTATTAATATATTCATGTCGTCTATGTCGTCAGTTAGGCCGCCGGCATTGGCAATAAAATCTTCTACTGACTTGTTTTGGTTATAGGCAATGGCGGTTGGGAATAACACTTCACCGTGTACCATTACTAGGTAACGCTTAGCAGGTATTACAACACGGTCCCCTTGTTTTAGTATTACCTTGCTGGCGTCGTAACTATCAGACAATAAAACCTGCCCCTTAGGTTGTACCTGCTTTGCTTTTTCTATCCACTTTAAAATAATCTCGGCTTCTGCAGCTCTTAGCTGTGCACTTTCTTTGGTGGAAGACCTTGCGGTTAACACACTTTGCTCTAGGGCGCTTAACGTGGCGTGAAGCATGTCTTTTTGACGTATCGCCACCGATTTACGATACAGCTGTACGGCATTTTTATTAGATAATGTGGTGTATTCTACTTTTTTAAGTAGTTGTGCTAGATTTGCACCCCATGGCAATACCATTTCAAATTCAGAATTATGCTCGCCCACAACCTCTATGCTGATACTGCTAGTGCGTAACTGTGACGATACTTTTATTAACGCGCCCGGCTTTACATTCACCTTTGCAATTTTAGAAATTGCATATTGCTTAGCCACTATTTGCTGATTATGCTTGCTGGCATCGGGCTCTATTACGGTTACATGAGTGGCTTTTTCTTGGGCTACTACGGCATTTAAAATGCGCTGTAAGCTTACTGTTTTATCTTTAAGCTCGTACTTACCCGCAAAGCCCACCTCACCTTCAATTGTAATCTCGCCCTTTTTAGCGGCTACAAAAATAACATCACCGTCTTGTAGTTGGATATTTGGCATTTCGCCTTTTTCTAGGAAGTCGTATAAATCTATTTTGTATTTTGTTTTATTGTTACGTTTAATTTTAATATTTCGCAGGCTGCCAATGTCGGTGCGAATGCCTTTAGCTTGGTCAATAAATTTTAAAATACTGTCTGCGCTTTGCCCTTCATATAGGCCCGGATTTTTCACCATGCCCGACAAAAATATTTTTACTTTTTGACTACTTATTAACGTTACATAGGCCGATACATTAGATTTATATACACGCTTAACCGCCTTTAATACCACCTTATTTAGCTTGGCGTTGCTTACGCCCAATACCTTAACTGGGCCTACCTTGGGTATAAAAATATTTCCTTGTGGGTCTACCTTGGTCTCTGCCTGGTAGTCTAAGCCGCCCCATAACTGTACCAGCAGGTTGTCACCTTGGGTGATGCGGTAGCTTGGATTAATACCCGAAAATGACGCGTCAGAAAATCCGCCGTTAAATAACCAGCCGCCGTAAAGCTTGCTAACATTACTAGTACTTAGGGTAGACGTTACTTCGGCGTCAGCGTCTTGCTGTAAAGATACGGCAAATAAATCTACAGAAAAAAGAGCCATTATTGTCGCGCAGAGGGCTGCACTCTTACATATTTTTATCATTATTCTTTATGCTCTTTAACTATGCTTAGTAATAAGCGACCAATTAAGTACATTAATAACAGGCATACAAACCAGGTTAAAATACTGTGTAGTCTTGCAGGGTATTTATCTTGTTGCGCTAAAGCGGGGTGCTCTATTACTAGCAGGTGCTTTAATTTTTTATAGGCCTCTGCCCGTACACTTTCTAGGCTTACCAAAGATGACTTGTACAGATCTAGGGCCAACTCGGTATTAAGCTTTATCTCGTTAAAACTAACGTTAATTTTATTGAGTGATTGCTTGTCATTATTGGTTAGGCGGGTCTTTTCTTCGGCTAACTGCTGAGTGAGAGCGTTTACTCTATTCTTTTTGGCAATGACTTCAGGGGCATCATCACGCATATAGGCCAGAAGTGACTTTAATTCGGTTTGCTGAACAATAATTTGTGCTTCTAAATTATTAATGGCTGCGGCCAGGGCACCACTGTGTTGTTCTGGATTATATAGCTCAAATTTATCTTGAAAATTTATTAAGGTATCTTGATTTTTACTTAATACAGTATATGAGCGTTCTACTTCTTTTTGAGCATAGGCCATTTGCTCTTGGGCCATCTTGGCACCCAGGTTATTAATAAATTTTTCGCTTAGTTGTAACAGCGTTTTGGCCACAGCGAGTGAATATTGCGCATCAAAGGTTTGCACCTCTACGTACAAAACATCTGACATCTCATCATGGTGCACACTGACGTGGTCTTGATAATATTCAATATAGTCTTCTGTGGCACTATCACTGGCCAACTTACTTAACCAGTCCCAGTCATTGCGTTCATAATGCGCCTTTAGCGATACCGATGAATCTAGTGCCATGGCCATTTCACGAGACTGTATATACTTTTGTAAAATAAGCGCATCTCGCATAGAAGGGGATACCGAGCCCAACGCCGCCAAACCCAGCATAGGCACATCACCGCTACTGGCCTGCTTTACCACAAACTGGCTTTCGCTTACAAAACGAGGCGAGGCAACGGTTGTGTAATACAGCACTACCAGTAAAGAGGCTAATAGCACAAATGCAAACGAGCCAAATTTTGCCCAGGTAATATAGGCTGTTTTTTGCGCGCCTATAAATGCTTTGGAATCCACCATAAACTGTTTTGGATCACGCTTAAGTTTACGTACTTTGCGCTGAACAGGCGTTAACTGCTCATTTTTATCAAGGCTAGCTGGCTGTGACATATAGCTCTTCGTATTCGTTTATGGCGTCTTCCAGGTTTGCATGAAAACTTAAGGTTTTATCCCTAACCACCACGCCCGCCTGACAATATTTACGTAACTCACCCATTGAGTGACTTACCATGATTAACTTGGTTTTTTCGTATTTACTTTCTAATAGGGCTTGGCTTTTTTTACGAAAATTTGCATCACCCACCGCCCCTAACTCATCAATAAGCAAGACATCAAAATCAAAATCAAAGGCCATGGTTAACCCAAAGGTAATGCGCGAGCGCATGCCGCTGGAATAGCTTTTTACGGGCTCATCAAAATAGTGGCCAATCTCGGCAAAGTCGGCGACTTTTTGTTCAATTAGCTTGGTTTCTTTATAGCCATGGATACGTGAAACAAAGCGTACGTTTTCGCGGGCACTCATGCTGCCTTGCAGGCCGCCTTGCAAACCCAATGGCCAAGAAATACGTTTATTTGATGTGATGTTGCCGCGACTGGTAATATCTGCACCGCCAATCATGCGAATTAACGTAGATTTGCCTGCGCCATTCGGCCCCAATACCCCTATATTTACATCTGTGGGCAGCGTGATATTTACATCTTTAAAAACGTAACTGCGCCCTTGTTTTGTGGGGTAATACTTACTGACACTATCAAATTGAATCATGAGGTGATAAACCTCTGACGATTCACTTGGTACAACATCAAACCCACACCTACAGCCACTAACGCACACGAACCTAAGTACGACCAACTGCCTACTGGCGTTGTGTATGAGGCAAACATGGCATCGTGAATAAGCTCGATGGCATGAAATATTGGGTTCCAGTCAAAAAGGTACCAATAGTTTGCTGGGATCATAGTGGCGCAAAACAAAACCCCTGATATAAAAAACAATGGGGTCATTACCATGCCCAACAATTTAGTAGTATCCTCCCAATGGGCTGCCGCACTGCATAATATTAAACCCAAGCCAATTGCCAGCAGAGCAAGTAGTGTACTGGCACCTAACAGCGCTAACATATTGTCGGGCATTACTTCCATGCCAAACCAAGCAAGGCTGGCTAGCAATATGATGAACACCAAGATAAACGTGGTAATTTCTATTATTAGCCGCGTAATAATTGGGTCTATAGGCGTCACTTGGCGATATGCAAACAGGGCCTTATTGGCCTGTACGGCTGAGGTTAACTGGGGTAATAATTTTGCAAAAAACTTGTAGGGTAAAATCCCCGTAATTAAAAATAAAGCTACAGGGACACCCGTGATACTCGTGCGACCTATAAGGGTAAACAAAAGCGCAAAAATTGCCGCCTGGGCAATAGGCTCAGCCAATGCCCAAAAATAGCCTAACTTTTTTGCACCAAAGCGGGTCTTCAATTCACGCATTAACAATGCATGTATTGTGTCGCGCATAACTTGTAGAGAGGTGCGTGTAGCTGACAAAGGAAATCCATTTCAAGCTTGAGTAGTTATGTTACTTCGCAAGGCTTTTAGTTTTTAAATTGGTGTTCGCAATTAGTTATTTGATCGCGAAATTATGGGAGGCATTATAGTTCTAAATTGCTACATAGCAACGTCAATATGTAACAAAAAACATACAATAATAGAACTTATTATGTATGTTAATCCTATGTCATATAACCTTGTAAGTGATTTCTTACACAACCGAACAAAAAACAAACAATCAGTAATATTCCATCAGATTAAATGCTTATTATTTTAAGGTGCTGCTTTAATTTAGTTTGTTTTTTGATCTATCATTGATCACACCAACAACTAATCTTGCGTACTTATAGTTTGTTTTTTAAACAATGAAATGTATAAGTTTTAATCACACCTTATGTCTAATTCTAAATAAATCCCCATTTATAACGCTTTAAATAATTAAATTACTGCAAATATCCCCATGGCTTAAGCAATTTTATCTCACCACGATGGTGCGATTATTTTAACGGGGGGATTGTGGTCGTGGCTATATTCAAAGAGTAAGCCACACTGGCACGTTCCTACGAGGAGAGGATATTTTGTACTGTTTTTTTGAATGGTAACTATGCTGGTTTTGCATGTGCAGGGGCTAACTAGAAAGACACACAGGAACGCTCCTGTGTGTCAGGTTTTAAAGCAGTACTAAGTTATTACTATCAATAAGTTCGGCGTCATCCATGTAACCTAAAATTGACAGTATATCGTTACTGTCTTTTTGAATGATTTTAGCGGCATCTTTAGCGCTGTAATTAATTAGGCCTTTGGCTATAACACGCCCCTTACTATTAACGCAGTCCACCATTTCACCGCGTTTAAATTTACCCGATACCGCCACTACACCCACTGGCAATACGCTTTCACCTTTATTCATGACAGCATTTAGTGCTCCGTCACCCAGGGTAATTTTGCCTTTAATTCGTAAGTGCCCGGCTAACCACAATTGACGTGCTTCCATAGGCTCTTGCCCACTGGTAAGCATAGTGCCCAACTCTTCCCCTGCCCTTAAGCGGGTTAATACATTTTTTATGCGGCCACCCACAATCACACTACTAGCACCTGAACGAGCCGCTAATTTGGCAGCACGTACCTTAGTCACCATACCACCACGACCCAACGCCCCACCGTCACCGGCTACCGCTTGTATAACTGGGTCATTGGCATCAGCATTTTCAATAAGAGTAGCGTTTTCATCATGTCTTGGGTCGGCGGTGTACAACCCGTCTTGATCCGTTAGCATTATTAACGCTTCGGCTTCTACTAGGTTGGCTATGAGCGCACCTAATGTATCGTTATCACCAAAGCGAATTTCATCTGTGATGACGGTATCATTTTCATTAATAATGGGAACGACATTTAGGTTTAATAGGGCGTTTAACGTGGAGCGGGCGTTTAAATAACGAGTACGGTTACTTAAGTCTGCGTGGGTTAATAATATTTGAGCGGTATGGAATTTATGACGGGCGAAGTTACTTTCGTAACATTTAACTAAACCCATTTGCCCAACAGCGGCGGCGGCTTGTAGTTCGTGCAGGGCGGTTGGGCGTTCTTTCCAACCCAAGCGGGTCATGCCTTCGGCCACTGAACCCGACGACACCAAAATCACTTCCAGGCCTTGCTGCTTCAGGGCGGCTATTTGATCCACCCAATCGGCAATACCTGCGTTGTTAAGCCCGGCGCCGTCGTTCGTCAGCAATGCACTGCCTATTTTAATGACAATACGTTTTGCTTGCATAACGGCTAGGCGAGACATGATTTCTTCTTAAAATATTATTTAAAGCAGTGATCGACATTACTGGGCATCCAGTGCCCTTACAATGTGAACCACTATAGCACGTTATTCATGGGTATAGATAAATTCAGGGCCATCGCTGCCGTCTGAGTCGTCATCTTCATCATCTTCTTCTTCAGCAAGCTTAGCCGCTGCCTTTTCTGCCTTACGGTCGACTCGGTATTGGTTGCGACGATCAGCCAACTCTTCCATACGGTCACGGGCTTCATCTTCTACGGTTGTACGATGCAAGGCTTCTTGCTCTAACAGCTCAGGGTTTTCTATGGCGGCCTCTGCACGCTCATCTAGGAAACTCATAATGTCGTAACTGATTTGCTGGGTACCATCTTTGGTAATAGCCGATATTTCATACACCGGGCCTTTCCAATCTAACGCATCTATCACTTGCTTACAGCGCTCTGCACGCTCATCTTTTGGTACTAAATCCAGTTTATTCAGTAACAACCAACGCTCACGCTTTACAAGCTCTGGGCTGAATTTTTCAAGTTCGTCAATGATCACCTGCGCGTTTTCAGCCGGTGTACTCCCGTCATACGGGTTCATATCCACAACATGCAGCAATATTCGAGTACGCACTAAGTGTTTTAAGAAGCGAATGCCAAGACCTGCGCCTTCGGCTGCGCCTTCTATTAGCCCTGGAATATCGGCGATCACAAAGCTTTTATGCTTAGCAACACTTACAACACCCAGGTTAGGCACTAACGTGGTGAACGGGTAATCCGCCACTTTAGGTTTCGCAGCTGACACAGCACGAATGAACGTAGACTTACCTGCGTTAGGTAAACCCAGCAAACCCACGTCTGCAATGACTTTCATTTCGAATTTAAGGTTACGGCTTTCGCCTTCGGTACCTGCCGTTGTTTGGCGCGGCGCACGGTTTACCGAGCTTTTAAAGTGGATATTACCTAGGCCACGCACACCACCTTGTGCCACTTTTAATTCTTCGCCACCTTCGGTTAAGTCACCCAACACTTCTAACGTGTCTTCATCTATAACCGTAGTGCCCACTGGTACTTTTAAAAATAAGTCTTCGCCTTGACGACCACTCATTTCACTGCCCATACCGCCCTGGCCGGTTTCGGCCTTGTAGCGTCGAACATACCTAAAATCTACTAGGGTGTTTATTTGCTCATCGGCCACTAAATATACACTACCGCCATGACCGCCATCACCACCGTCTGGACCGCCCTTAGGAATATATTTCTCACGGCGAAAACTCAGGCAGCCATTACCACCTTTACCGGCCTCTACACTGATACTTGCTTCGTCGACGAACTTCAT
>MAAA01014157.1_pt1 | contig 26324 bp, 19 predicted proteins | sample 1115971 | NCBI WGS metagenome assembly MAAA01 (sample SAMN04961123, study PRJNA320927) | seawater metagenome | isolation source: sample BD02T6 sea water enriched with oil for 6 days | place: USA:Gulf of Mexico | collected 2013-07-27 | reverse complement strand
TTAGCGGTTAGCAGTATAGCGGCCTTTGTATGGCAGCATAAAAATCTATTGGAATTATAAAAATACATGAACACCAGCAATATCAAAAGTTACGCGCCTAAAGCCCGTAATGCCTTTATTGTCGCCATGAGTAAAATGGCGGCCAAATACGGTATTACCGAAAGTGCAATAGCCCCTATGGAAATCAAAGGGGATTTAGCCATTATTGCTGATCGCCCATTTCCTAAAAGTATTGCTGGTGCTCGTGAAGCGTTAGTTAAAACCGTAGAGCAGAAAGGCTTTATCCAAACTATTGAGAAAGTCGCTTACAGCTGGTTTAACCGACTATGCGCTATTCGTTATATGGAACTGCACGACTATCTGGGCCATGGCCGTAGGGTACTAAGCCACCAAACAGAGCCCACTGGCTATCAAATATTAGAAGAATGCCTCGATATTGATCTAGTAGGGCTAAACGTAGAAAAAGTACGCGAGCTGCAACTAGATGGTACTAAAGATGAAGAATTATATCGTGAGCTTTTATTAGCCCAATGTCATGCCTTGCATACAGCCATGCCGTTTTTGTTTGAAGCCATCGATGATGAAACCGAATTACTACTACCAGAAAACCTCACAAAAACAGATTCCTTTATTCATGACTTGGTAACCGACATTCCGGAAGAAGATTGGCAAAGCGTAGAGGTTATCGGTTGGCTTTATCAGTTTTACATTAGTGAGAAAAAAGATGAAGTAATTGGCAATGTAGTGAAAAGTGAAGACATTCCAGCGGCCACTCAGTTGTTTACGCCAAACTGGATCGTAAAGTATATGGTACAAAATTCATTGGGAGCACAATGGTTAGCCACCTATCCAGAGTCGCCCTTAAAAGCGCAAATGGAATACTACATCGAACCTGCCGAGCAGACTGTTGAAGTAAACGCACAACTAAAAGAAGTTACACCAACGAGTCTTAACCCAGAAGAGTTAACCCTTATGGACCCGGCCAGTGGTTCGGGCCATATATTGGTAGAGGCGTACGATTTATTTAAAGCCATATACCTAGAACGTGGTTATCGCCAGCGCGATATTGCAAAACTTATTTTAGAGAAAAACCTATTTGGATTAGATATTGACCAGCGTGCAGCGCAACTCACCGGTTTTGCGCTAATGATGAAAGGTCGTGAGGATGATCGCCGCTTATTTGAACGTGGTGTAAAGCTCAATGTTATGGCATTGGTGGATAGCAATAATTTAGATATAGATTCCTTAATCGATGGTATCAATATTTCTAAAATTGGCCTTCAAGCAGAAGACATTACTGTGCTGAAAGAGCTATTTGAACATGCAACGACGTTTGGCTCGTTGATTCAGGTACCAACGCAATTGGTAGGGAAGTTGATCTTGATGCAACAACTGAGCGAGGCGAGCAGTCAGGACTTGTTTGTGTCGGAGGTAATCGAGCGCTTAGCACCGTTGGTGCAGCAGGCAGTATTGTTGGCGGCGCAGTACGATGCGGTGGTGGCAAATCCCCCGTATATGGGAACGAATGGCATGAATGCCCTTGTAAAGGATTTCGTCAAGGACAACTTTCGAGATGCTAAAAACGATCTCTTTGCATGCTTCATAGAGCGTGGTTTTTCGCTGACGAATGATGCTGGGCACAATGCTATGGTCACGATGGAAAGCTGGATGTTCCTGTCTGGTTACGAGCAGTTTAGGAGGGCGCTGCTTGGGCAGCACGTACTACGTAGCTTGGCGCACCTTCCATATGACGGGAAGCAACCGACAGCAATGGGTATCAACTTCGGCATTGCCGTCGTGAGTACGCAGAAGACTCCCATTACGGGTTACAGGGGGCATTATTGTTGCTCTCGATATTTCGAACTCAACAATGATGGTGTGCCAGTTGAGTTTCCGGCTCCGAACGAGCGTCTATGTACAGTTAATTCGGATGAATTTTCCAAAATACCCGGAAGTCCAATTACCTATTGGATCCCATTCCTTTTCGTTTTTGATCTCGAAAAAATTGGTGCGAAGCTTTTTTCAGGTGGAAGAATTAAGACTCACGATGGTGCAACATACCTGCGTTTTTCCTGGGAGGTGTCTCGCACTCCGGAACGATGGCGTCGCATAGTGAAAGGTGGTGATTACCGAAAGCATGGTGGCAATGAGGAATTCGTGGTGGACTGGTCGCCAAAAGCTCTTGCATTCTATGAATCCAAAGGTGGACTCTATCCTGAAAAATTTGTGGCACAGGAAGGGATCTGTTGGTCAAAAATTACTTCTGCATCACCCAGTTTCCGCATCAAGCGGGCCTCATCTGAGTATGACTCGGCTTCACCTACGATTTTTACTGATAAATATCGGTGCGACGGGTTCTTCCTAGCGTTGCTAAATTCACCTGTTGCACTTTCATTACTTAGAGGTATTAACCCAACACTGAATACGCAAGTCGCCGATGTGCTGGCTCTCCCAATTTGCGATTCTGACAAGGGTCTAAGGGCAAAAATTGGAGCGACCGAAGAGCACTTGATCCAGGTGGCGATTGATGACTGGGACGCCTACGAACGCTCCTGGGACTTCCAATTACCCCCGATTCTGACAGCCTCCCTTGGGCCCAATCCTACTCTCGAATCCAGCTACTCCGCCTGGATTTGTATGAATCTCGACACAATATCCGAAATGAAGCGCCTTGAAGAAGAGAACAACCGCCTCTTTATCGACGCATACGGCCTGGAGGATCAGCTTACCCCAGACGTCCCCATTGAGCAGGTCACCCTCACGGTGAACCCCGCCTACCGTTACAGTATAAAAATTACCGAAGCAAAGCGTGATATCCGCTTCCGTGAAGATACCATGGAAGAACTGGTCTCTTACTCCATCGGTTGCATGATGGGGCGTTACAGTTTAGATGAGCCAGGTCTTATCTATGCCAACAATAGCAATGTTGATTTTGATGCATCTCGATATACCGAATTCTCTGCCGATGATGATGGCATTATCCCGCTTACCAACAAAGAGTGGTTTAGCGATGATGCGGCTAATCGTTTAGTTGAATTTATCTCGGTTGCATGGAGTCAAGAGAGCTTAGAAGAAAATCTTGGCTTCTTGGCAGAAAACCTTTCCCCTAAAAAGGGCGAAGATAGCCGCGATACCATTCGCCGTTACCTGTGTGATAAGTTTTATAAAGATCACATGCAAACCTATAAAAAGCGTCCTATCTATTGGCTGTTCAGCAGTGGTAAACAAAAAGCCTTCCAATGCTTGGTGTATTTGCATCGCTATAACGAAGGCACGCTGGCGCGTATGCGTACCGAATATGTGATTCCGCTAACCGCAAAACTATCGACCCACGTTAATAAGTTAGAAAACGACGTAGAAGCCAGTAGCAGCACCGCTGAAATTAAAAAGCTGGAAAAAGAAATCGCCCAACTACATAAACAGCAAGTCGAACTCAGTACCTTTGACGAAAAACTTCGCCACTACGCCGACCAACGTATCTCGCTAGATTTAGATGATGGCGTAAAAGTTAACTACGGCAAGTTTGGTGATTTATTAGCTGAGGTTAAGGCTATTCATGGGAAGAAGACATAATGGCTGAGACCCAGGAAAGAGATCTAGTACGTGAGCTGCAGTTAAAAGGGATTAAGAACTCTATTCCCTCACTGCTGGCCGAAGAAATAAAAGAAGGCATGGGAGGATACCTTGGGTCTTTGATTAATCATACTATCGAGGCTTCCGGCCCGACTAGACATGAAGGACGTGACGTTGATAGTAGTAAGGAGAGTTTGTTTAAGCTTGATTTGGCATTGCAAAATTGTGCGCGAGCAGAAATAACTGACCTTTGGTTACGAAAAGTATTAGGTGAAAGCCTGATGATTGGTAAAACAGAGGGAGAGCAAAAGTCGTTATTAGCGGAGATTGAAGCTTTTGGGTTTCTAAGTATTGCCTTTGGCAATGACAGTGTGAAACAAATACCAGAGGGTAAAAATAAAACTCCTGATTTTAAGGTTGGGGATGACCTATTTGTTGAAGTTTACTGCCCTGATGTTTCCAAAGATCATAAAGACTTGGTTGCTTCATTGAATGAGCCGGATGACACTAATAGTGTTGGCGAGATCAGGATTAAATCGGTTATTACCCGGCCTATGACAGGTAATAAACAATTAGCTAAAAAGTATGCAACCAACCAAATTGTGAATCGAATTGTAAGTGATAAACGGAGTAAGGACCAGTCCATAGAGGGCAAGCAGAACATTCTTTGGTTAGATATATCATATAAAACTGCGCAAACCGCTCAAGATTGTTTACCTTATCGATCAGTAAATCACTGTGATCAAACCTATGTGGAATGTACTGGCATTTGGCATGCCTTTTATGGTGAAAAGGGTGTAAGCAGGTTCTCAAAAGAAAGATTTTCATTACAGATTAGTCGGGGTACAGACTCTGAAACCTATATACAGAGAGACTACACAGGATTATTTAGAGAGCGAGACACGTTGTCTGCAGCAATAGTTTCTTGTAAAGATGGACTTGTTTTGTTCCAGAATCCTTGGGCAGCGCCTAACAGCCAATTAACCGAGGAGACGCTAAAAAAATTGGTAAAAGCTCCACTATTGCAACGAGTAGATCAATATACTAAAGATTTTAATTGGTTATTATTGGCATCGAAAAATGATGTGGAAAAGTAATTGGCTGTAGCTTTAAGGTAAAGGCTTAATATGAATAACAGCTAAATTAATGGCTAGTGTCCAACGGGTAATACGGACTGTATTGGTATTATAGGAAGCGGTTTGGTTTAAATTTCGACAGCCCCTATAAGTACTCTAATTGTAAGGATGCAACATAATGACTTCAGGTAATCTCCTACATAGCTTGGAACTTGATCATAATCAACTATGTAATCACAGCTTAAAGAAAACATTGCTATGGCTTGCGGTACTTTTGGTGATTGTTGTTTCAATTTTCTATTTTAATGGAAGAGAGCTAACTGTAGGCGACTTGCAACTCCAATACTTTCCTATTGCACTTTTGTTTGTGGGTCCTGCACTTATCGTCTTTTTGGTTAAATGGAGGGGCTATGTAAGTGCCAGAGGGAAATTAATTGAGTATCGTGAATTGCTTACTCAGCTTAAGCAAGTAGAAAAAGAATCAAACATGCCCGCTATACAAGAGACTATGGCTAGCGCGCAATTAAAGGCAAAGCAGAATCATCTGGTAAAAAAGGCGTTAGAACAGTATTTGCCAACTATAAATCTACGATTGGGTGAATTAAGGCAGGCCGAATTAAGAAGCCAATTTGAAATCGAATTGCTACGTTTTGAAAGTAATTGCGACAAAGAGTTAACCGCTTTTAAAAATGAAGTGCCTTTGGTTAAAGCCAAGGCGAACATTGAAGCATCTCTAGAGTTTCTCAAACAACGCCGAGAAGAGATTACAAATCAGTGGCAACAAGCCTACGAGCAATTCTCGTGGTGGAATAAGTGTAAGTATTTCGGTGAAAAACCCGATTTCACCGAAATGGATAAAGTGGTTACTGAGCTGGAGTATATGGCCTTAAGGCTGACCAGCAAATATAGTGATGATTTAAGCCACTTGAATGCTCACTTTGAACAATTAAAAACCAGAGCGCTTTCCAGAGTATCTAAGGCTAAGGCGGAAGCTGAGCGCTTTATTCAAGAGTGTGGGCACCAGGAAGGGTTTGGCTCAGACCTATTAAAAAAGTCACTTTGGTTGTCGGCGCTGTCTTTGCCTGTGTCGGTATGGACTGATGTAGACAGGGCGGGTGATGTTTATGATGCGCTAAGAGATGTGAATAGTAACTTTGCAGGCATGTCGGATGCTGAAATCTGGTGGGAAGCACTCTTTCTGCCTTCGCACAGCCTTGCCGGTTTGGCATCACTAACCAAGGGCGCCTATTTTGAGCAATTAGTGGCGGCTGATACGGGCGGAGTGCTGTTTGAACACTTCAATAACCCAGATACAGACATTGTAATTGATGGTATCGGCTTTCAGCTTAAAGCCACAGACAGTGCCGGTTATGTGAACAGCGTAGCGGAGGATATCCCGGTAATCGCTACCAGTGAGGTTGCATTAAAAACAGGTGCCATCGACTCAGGGTACAGCAACGAAGAACTAACCAATACCGTTGACCTAGCGCTAGGAGGTACGGTGGTTGATGTAGGCGATTCAGTTGCCGATGCTATATTAGCCGGGGTAGGAGGGTTAGGGTTCTTTGCAACGGTTGAAGGTATTAACCATGCAGCTGCCAAGCACGAAAATGGCGGCGATGCTATTGAGGCCATGTTTGAAGGTGCGGGGGTCGCCATTGAAGGAACTGCAAAGGCATTGGTTGGCGCAGCTGAAATGAGCTACAAGGTTATGACATCTAGACCAAGTAAATTTGTTGGGCGCTTGCTGATGAAGGGGCTTAATAAGCTGGATGATAAAATAATGAATGAGTCCGGCCGTAAATAATTGTAAATGCTAGGTTAAACGCACAATGTATTCCGGCTTGTTACCTGGCCGGCCGAATTGTTATGAAAGACCAAGTAGAAAAGCAACAAGCTTATATAATAAAAACTTAAGGAAATAGGGAAATGTCCGCTCTAGATTCACAACTTTTAAAACTGGTGCAATTGCATGCTCCTATTAAAGCTCGAAAATTGGCCACTATTTTGGCTGACGAATTTGGTAAGCACGTAGATCGCAGTGATGTGAATTCGGCTTTGTACCGAATGAAAGGGGAAGGCAAGGCAGATATTAATGCCTCTTACGAATGGTCATTGCCGGCGGGTGTGTCTGCATCAACAGGTAATATAAAAGTAAAAGCCAAACAAAAAGTAAAAGGCAAAATAAATACAGCTATTAATACTAAACCAGCACAAGCGGTCATTGAATTTACCAAAGAGCAGCAGGCTGTCATTGATCTAGACCCTACCCAGCACTTGTTAATTCGTGGCCAGGCGGGTAGTGGTAAAACCACGGTATTGGCTGCTCGTGCGGGCAAAATATTATCGGCCACCAGTAAAGGCACTGTGTTATTTTTAACCTATAACGTTGCCTTATGCGCTTATGTTAAAAAGGCGTTTACTCAGGCGGGTATGAAAGGGGATATAGACGTAAAAACCTTTCACGACTGGGCAAAACACAGTGCTCAAAACTTGGGCGCAACATTTAACGGCTGGGTAGACGGTAAGGTGCGTGCCGAGCAATTAAAACTGTTGGTTAAACAGGCAGAAAAAGAGCTGGGTTCTCACCGTTTATACAAATTAGAAGATACTACACACCTGACCAATTGGTGGGGCGATGAGGTCGCTTGGTTATTTGGCCAGCATATAATGCGATTAGACGAATATCTAACCGTAGAGCGAAGTAACCGAGGAACCGCGGTAAGAGTGACGCAAGAAGACAGGCGCTTCATCTGGTGTGTATATGAACTGTATTTAGAGTGGTTAGAAGAGTCTAGACAGGAAGATTATGACAACCCTGCTGGCTTATTGCTGCGCACCTTACAAGAGCAAGGGGGCGATATGCCTGACTCCCTGCGTTATGACCATGTAATGGTAGACGAAGTACAAGATTTTGATAAAAGCTGGTTATTGGCAGTGGTTAAAGTACCTAAGGTGTCTTTAAGCATGGCGGGTGATTTGGCTCAAAAAATATACCGTCGTAATTTTAGTTGGGTGTCGGTGGGTATACAGGTGCAAGGGGGTCGGTCTCGTCGCTTAGCATCCAGCCATAGAACAACACAGCAGATAATGGATGTAGCTGAATACTTGTTGGATAACAACGATGTTAAAAACAGTGCCGATTATACCGTGCCCGTTCGCCCCAAAAAGGTAGGTGACCTGGTTAAGCGCTTAATATCAAGTAACCCCAAGCAGGCCTATAACGAGGGTTATCAGTGGGTAGCCGATAACTTTAAACGTTTGCGTACTACAACCGTGGCTGTGGTAATGCCGTTCTCTCGCCAGCTTTACCCGGCTCAAAAAGCGTTAGAAAGTTTGGGTTTAACCGTTACTAAGGCGAAAGGGGCAAGCTTAGGTAATTTCTCTGGTGGTGTGGTGGTAACGACGTTCCATCAGTTAAAAGGCCTTGAATTTGATCATGTGGTGATTATGGGTCTACATGATGCGCAATATCCTGGGCGTTTTTTAGAGCATATGGCTGAAGACGACTGGGAAGAAGAAAACAACCTGTTACGCCGCGTGTTATATGTTGCCATGACGCGGGCGAAAGAAAGTGTGGTACTTATTGGCTCAGATCCATTTTGCCAATTCTTTAAGAAAGTACCTAGTAACCTAATTGAGGATATAAAATGAGCGATTTAAAGAGTTTAAGTGAGCTATTTGTAAATAGTGTTATTCGTATACCAGATTATCAACGGGGTTATGCCTGGAAAGAGAACACCAGCTCATAGATTTTTGGGAAGACCTGGTCCAGTTATCAGAAGAGAAAGTGCACTACACAGGTGTAATAACATTAGAGCCTGTTAATAAAGAAAATTATCAGCGCTGGGATGATGACTTATGGCTAATAGAGAGTGTTAATTACAAGCCATATTATGTAGTGGACGGTCAGCAAAGACTAACAACATCAATGATTTTGATTCAAGCAATTTTGGAATCTGTAGATGAAGATTCCGTATTAAATTATCAAAGTATTAACGCTATAAAAGAGCAATATATATTAAAAACAGCACCTGATGGTTTACAGCGTTCGTTTTTGTTTGGCTATGAAAAAGATAACCCAAGTGATCATCTACAAATAGCGATGATTTAACGATCTATACCAAAAATCTTGAAGACGCTAAGCGATTCTTTAAACATAAGTTAAAGAATATTGACTCAGTTGAACTTGCTAATATCTATCGTAAGTTAACACAAAAGTTTAAATATAATTTGTATGTAATTGATGATGAGATAGATGTTTTTGTTACATTTGAAACCATGAATAATCGTGGTAAGCCTCTTTCTAGTTTGGAGTTGTTGAAGAATCGCCTGATTTACCTTTCAACTCTATTCCATGAGCACCAGGGCCATAAAGTACTGCGTGAGAAAATTAATGACAGCTGGAAAACGATATATGAGTTTCTAGGTAAGAATTCAGAATCGCCGTTATCAGATAACTTGTTTTTACGTAATCACTGGACTATGTATTTTAAATACAGTCGCCGTAAAGGGGATGACTATATAAACTTTTTATTGGATGAGAAGTTTACCGCTCGAAATGTAACACATCCTAAAAAAGAAGAAGATCGTATTAGCATTGAGGAGGTGTCTGAATATGTTGATAGCCTTCAAAAAGCCATTAAACCTTGGTTTTATATGCACAACCCTTACTTCCAATTAGTGGGGTACGACAATGAAGAAAACAAAAAGTTAATAGACCGTTTAGAGCGTTTAAGCTTTAGATCATTTAAACCGCTTATTTTGGCTGCATTTTGTGCCGATAAGACATTTTTAGAAATTAATAAGCTATTGGAATCTGCTGAGCGATATAACTTCACCTTATTCTCGTTAAGTCAACGCAGAGCAAATACCGGCGATACTGAATTTATTGCTTTAGCTCGAGATATTTTATTGGGTAAAATCACAATTGATGAAATTGTGGCGAACATTGATGGTTGGGTAACCCGTTATTTTTCGGCAACAAACTTTAAAAGGCATATCGAAGAGCGATACGAAATTGGTCGTGATGGGTTTTACCATTGGGATGGTATTCGCTATTTTCTTTATGAGTACGAAGACTACTTACGTCAACGGGGCAAGCAATCTACATCCAAATTAAGCTGGGCTGGTTTAACATCGTCTAAAAAGGACCATGTAACGCTAGAGCATGTTTACCCTCAAACCGAAACAAGTTACTGGGCGAATATATTCAGTGATTTTGATGGTGAGCAAAAGAAGCGTTTAGCCCATGCTCTGGGTAATCTGTTACCGCTATCTAGGTCAAAAAACTCAAGTCTACAGAATGACGATTTTGACGCTAAGAAAAATAATGGCAATGGTGTCGGTTATTACAATGGATCAATCTCAGAGAATGAAATAGCTCAACTTGAGACATGGGATGCCGATGCCATTCTTGATCGTGGTCTTGAATTATTAACGTTTATGGAAAAACGCTGGAACATTACGTTAGGAGACGAAAACGACAAAAAAGAGATTTTATGTTTAAATTTTGTAATGTCTGGGGTTGAAGAGATAGAAAAGATAGAAGAGGTTGAACCAGCGTGAATTTACAGCAGTTAAGCGAAGGCCTTAATAATGCCTTTGTGAAAGAAAATCATAGAATTGTCTTTTGGTTTGACCCTGAAGCCGATTTTGAGACCGATATAGAATCTTTAGCACTTCCCGATGTGAATATCGTAAACATGAAGTCGCAATCAAGCTTGGGTATAAAGCTCAAGTTGGAATTGGAAGATACAAAAGGTAAGTATTTACTTTACTTCCCAATACCCGAACCCGCTATTGATAAAGATTGGTTGTTGGATATAAAACTGTATTCACGCCGTTTTTATGCTGACCGATTCTCCATTATCTTTAATGAACTGGGTTTGCAACAGCAGAGCTTGCGTGAACATCTAGCTAAGCGAGACAAATTCCTTGCCAGCAAGGCACGTTTAAATGTCTTAAAAAAATGGGTGCAACCCGATTTTGACGAGCAAGAGCTCGAACTTGCCATGATTGCATCGGTTGTTAAGGCAGAAAACTGTGATCTTCCCCATGTGTTATTTTCTATGGCAGATCAAATGGTGGCGGTTAACCTTGGGCTGGAAGATGTGCCAGCCGCAATATCTGAAATGGAAAAATTCGGTTTATTACCTTCTTTTGTGCTGGCTTTACAGAAAGAGGTGGGTTACCCAGCTGAAGCTGGCGAACTTAGCGGTGAAATCCCTTTAAATTTTGGTCGGTTCTTAATTCGGTTATTAACCACTGGCTTTTGTGAAAGCATTGGTGATGTACCCGATTGGGCGCAAGGGCTGGCAATTGCATCAGGTGGCGCCAAGGCAACTTCCAGGGCCTTATTGTCTCGCTGGAGGGATAGTTCTCGATATTACAAAGCGTTTGATGGCGTATCTCAATGGGTTGCAGATGCCATTCGAATTAAAGAAAAACTAGGTGATGTTCATGTTTCTGCATTGGCAGAGGTGGCTACTTTTGAAGTGGTTGAACAGCGTATCATCATTGATATTGCCCGTGATATTGAACATGCAGATATGCGTGCTCTAGCTGAGTGGACAAGCATAATATCTAATCGTTTAGATAACTATTGGGCAACACGCCTTAAGGATGATGATACCCGTAAGAAATATCGAACGCTTTATACCGCGTTATCAGCGGCCATTAAATTGTTTACTTTACGTCTCGACCATAAAGATGGTTTTCACTACAAAAATACTCACGATCTATTTAAGGCATACGAATCTGATCTGTATCAGTTTGATATGGCATATCGTCACTATTGCGAAGCATCTTATGGCGCCCATTCGGATGTCTTGAAAGTATTAGATAAGGCTGTCGAACAGTGCTACTCAAATTGGTATATAGATAACCTGGCTAAAAACTGGGGTGATAATGTTAATACCGAAAGTAGACTGGAAGATTGGAAGGTTAAAGGTATTAATAATCAGCAGACTTTTTATGCCAATAATATCCAAAACTCTAAAGCCAAACGCACGGTGGTAATCATTAGTGATGCCTTTCGTTATGAAGCAGCAGTTGAACTGACCAACAGAATTAATGAAAAGCGTGAGCATGAAGCAAAGATAACATCGCAGTTAGGCGTGGTGCCAAGTTATACGGCTCTGGGTATGGCTTCACTGTTACCTCACAATACGCTGGAATACCGTGAGAACGCTGGCGATGATGTTTTCGTGGATGGTAAGTCCAGTCAAGGTACCGTAGCTAGAAATAAAATATTGTCTGAACACGGTGGTATGGCGGTTACCGCTGAAGAAGTAATTAAATGGTCAAAGGCCGAGGGCAATGAGGCTATTAAAGACCACACATTGGTCTACGTGTATCAAAATATTGTCGATACCATTGGTGATACAGCAACGTCAGAGTCCATGACCTTTTCAGCGGTAGAAGATGCAATAACTGAACTTACGAAGCTAACCAATAAGGTATTAACTCAATTTAAGACATCAACTGTGATTGTTACCGCCGACCATGGTTTCTTATTTCAGCAAAGCAAACTAGATATATCAGATCGTACCTCTCTCACAGAAAAGCCAACCAATACCCTAAAAAGTAAAAAGCGCTACGTGATTGGCTTTGACCTACCCGAGCCAAAAGACGCCTTGTATGGAAGCACTACTAATACTGCGGGTACCATTTCGGATACTCGATTCTGGGTTCCTAAAGGGGCTAACCGCTTTCATTTTGTGGGCGGTGCCCGCTTTGTACATGGGGGAATTATGCCCCAGGAAATAGTGGTGCCTGTTATCACCGTAAATAAATTAAGCGGCGAAAAAGCGGCGAAACGCACTAAACGTAAAGTGGGTGTTATTTGTCCAAAAAGCGGCCTTAGAATGATGAACAGTATTCAGATCATTGATCTAATGCAAACAGAAGCCGTTAGTGAGCATGTGCAGCAGGTTACTGTATCAGCCGCCATATATGATGTTGATAAAATTGTCTCCAGTGAAGAGGTGATTACCTTTAACAGTGATACAGATTCAGCAGACGATAGAGTTAAAAAGGTAAAAATATCATTGTCGGGCAGTAATTTTGATCGTAACAAAGATTATTTCTTAATACTAAAAGATAAAGATTTAAATACTGTAATAGAGCGTTATCGTGTAACGATTGACTTGGCCTTTACTGATGACTTCTTTTAGGGCTGGCGAAGGTAATAATTATGAATGAACTAATTGAAAATACAGCTAGCTCTTCTAATGACGAAGATTTGGATAAACTGCTTAATACGCATTTTGCAGGACGCGTGGTTCGCAAAGATTTAACCAAGTTGATTAAAGAAGGGGCCAATGTACCTGTGTATGTACTTGAGTATTTGCTGGGTATGTATTGCGCAACGGATGACCCAGAGGTAATTGAGCAAGGGCTTCAGAATGTTAAAACGATTTTAGCTGATAATTATGTAAGGCCCGATGAAGCCGAAAAGGTGAAGTCATTAGTTCGTGAGCGTGGCACTTATAAAATTATTGACCGTGTCACGGTGCGCCTGAACGAAAAGAAAGATAAGTATGAGGCGAGTTTCAGTAATTTAGGTATTCGCGATGCTGAAATCTCTGCTGGTATTGTGAAAGAGTACGAGAAGCTTTTGGTAGGAGGAATTTGGTGTATTGCCACCATGAACTATTACCATGAAGAAGGGCAAAAAGGTTCACCATTTGGCGTGACCATTTTAAAGCCGATTCAAATGCCCAATATGAACATGCAAGAGCTCTATGACGGTCGTAAACACTTAAGTACAGATCAATGGCGACAAACGTTAATTCGTTCTATCGGCATGGAGCCTGCGGCGTTGGACGACGATGTACAGTGGCATTTGTTGGCGCGTATGATTCCCTTCGTTGAAAACAACTACAATGTGTGTGAATTGGGTCCAAGGGGCACCGGTAAATCACACATATATAAAGAATGTTCGCCTAACAGTATTTTGGTATCGGGTGGACAAACCACTGTAGCGAATCTTTTTTATAACATGAGTACACGCAAGGTTGGCTTAGTGGGTATGTGGGATCTTGTCGCCTTTGATGAGGTGGCGGGTATATCGTTTAAAGATAAAGACGGTGTACAGATTATGAAAGATTATATGGCATCGGGCTCTTTTGCCCGTGGCCGAGAGCAGATGGAAGCCTCTGCAGGCATGGTATTTATAGGTAACATTAATCAAAGTGTGGAATCGTTGGTGAAAACTAGTCACCTACTAGCACCGTTTCCAGATGCAATGATTGACTCGGCTTTCTTTGATCGTTTTCATGCTTATATCCCTGGCTGGGAAATACCTAAAATGCGCCCCGAGTTTTTTACGGATCGCTATGGTTTGATTGTTGATTATTTGGCTGAGTTCTATCGCGAAATGCGTAAACGTAGTTTTGCCGATAGCATTGATAAGTACTTTAAACTAGGTAACAACCTTAACCAAAGGGATGTGATTGCGGTACGTAAAACGACATCAGGTTTACTTAAGCTGTTATTCCCCCATGGTGAGATTGAAAAAGAAGATGTCCGCCAGTGCTTAGAATATGCGTTGCAAGTACGCCGGCGTGTGAAGGAGCAGTTGAAAAAAATTGGTGGTATGGAATTTTACGATGTGCATTTTAGCTACATTGATAACGAATCACTTGAAGAGAGCTTTGTATCAGTGAAGGAGCAGGGTGGCGGTTCGTTGATTCCCCAAGAGCCTTCCAAGCCCGGTATTCTTCATACTATTGGTTTGAGTAGTAAAGGCATGCCTGGATTGTATCGATTGGAATTACAGGTTACCAAAGGCACGGGTAAGCTTGCGACTTCAGGAATGTGGAATTCTTCATCGGCGAAGGAGCAGGTAAAAATTGCGCTTGATTATTTTAAAGCCAATGCTGGCCGAATAAGCGCTGGTAACAAGGTGAATGATCATGATTTCCACCTGCATGCAGTAGAGCTGCAAAATACTGGTCCACTCAAGCATTTGTCGTTAGCGAGTTTGGTTGCTTTTTCATCAGGCTTACTTGGGAAGCCCGTACAGAATCAAATGGTCGTACTGGGTGATATGAGCCTGGGTGGCAGTGTGACGCCTGTAGAAAGCATTGCAGAGTGCTTGCAGGTTGCATTTGACGCCGGTGCCAAGAAGGTAGCTTTGCCTATGAGCAGTGCCGTTGATATACCAACAATACCTGCGGAGCTTTTTACCAAGTTTCAAACCAGTTTTTATGCGGACCCTGTTGATGCGGCTTATAAAGCTTTGGGTGTGGATTAATACGACCGAGTTACATTTGGCAAGCTTTAAGCCGCTAAAACTAACGACTTAATAGTTCATAATAAAAAATAAGTAAGCAGTAAATATACTATGTATAAGTATGCAATAGGCGTGATTTTAGTTTTGTTATCCTTAGATGCAATATCCGAAGGTAACTTTACAATTTCTTCGGGCGAATATGGAACGCCATACTATGAAGTAGCGCAAGAAATAAAGGGATATATTGAAAAGGTTATACCTTCTACGCATGTATATGTAAGTGAAAGTAGTGGTTCCGTTGAAAATATGTCGCGTCTTAAGAAAGGTCTAACGGACTTGGTAATATCGCAACAAGATATTGCTTTGGACTATTATTATAACGAAGAAAATCACTTTTCGAATTTTGAGGTGGTTTTACCCTTGTTCCCAGAGGCTTTGCAAATTGTTGTAACGGGAAGTAAAACTACCTTGCCCTTTGACAAGCTAGTGGGACTTATAAAGTCTAAAGAAGTTAATTCAATGTTTGTCGGTTCTGAGGGAGGCGCCACTCACATACTGATAGAAAGTATATTTAGTATTTTTGGGGTCGGTTTACATGATGACTTTTTCCAATTTGGTTCAGTATCTAAGGCCAAGCTAGGGGTTAAGAATTCTACCATTGATGTCTTTGCTTATATTTCAGGCTTTCCATCCTTAATTATTCAAGATGTATTGAAGCATGGTTCGCTGGTTACATTTGAGAAGCAAGATATGGCATATATTCTTAGCCATATTTCGGGCATTTCTAGTATTGGTATTGGCCATGATGTTTACTCAAATAAAAATACGAAAGATATCAGTACTATTGGCACGTGGGCATTGCTTCTGGCCAATAGTGACTTTTCTATTGCTGGACCAAATGGCGAAAGCATCTCAGAAGTGGTTCTGTCGCAACTAGTTAAATCTGGCTCAAATTCGACCCTAGCCAGGAATTACCTTGGTAATGACGAAAGAAGCTATGATGCGATAGAAGGGCAATTAACCTTTTCCGAAGAAGCATTTATAGAGATATTTCGAGGTTTAGAGCTTAGTGATGGTTTAAGTTCCCTTTTTGTAAAAGACCGAAGTGCCTATATGTGGTTTCTTCTTTTTGCCTTACCATTTCTATATTGGTTCAGAAAAACGGGTAAAACAAAATTTGAATTTGATATCTTTTGGCTAAGGTATAAACACTTTATATTCGCCTTGGGCTTTATTATCGGCATATATTTTGTTCTTGCACATCTAATCCTCTATTTTGAGCGTCAACTGTCCTTAATTTCCGGCTTAAAGAATGGCTTTGATGAAGTTAACTTATTTGATGTTCACCGCTGGTTACTCATATTTAGTTTTACTGGATATAACGGTACTTTATTTCCGCAGAGTGTTCCGGGGCAGATGCTGGCGACTATCTCCAATTTCCTTGGTGCTTTAGCTGCCGTCTTAGCCATCGTTGGTGAGTTTGTTTTTAATATTAGAAATCGTAAACGTAGGAGTGGAACCATGAGTGTGGATTATGAGGGACATATTGTTATATGTGGCTGGAACGATCGTGTACCGAGTTTAGTTGATAAAGCCATTTCAGCGCAGATTGATCATTTTGGTAGAATTAAAGTCAATATTGTTGTTGTAGCAGAGAAATTCTCAAGTGTCCTTGAAGAAAATGAAGAAGTTCAAGCATATTTTGATCGACACCAACTGGATTTTGTTTCAGGTAAAGCGCGGGATATAACAGCACTGAAGAAAGCGAATATTGAAAAAGCGAGAACCGTGATACTGGTATCAGAAGATAGAGATATTGAGGCAGATGAAAGAACACTATTGAGTGCTTTGTCCATATCAAGATACTGTCGAGAGGTTAGTGAGAACAATGCAATAGACAGCATTTATATGATTGCCGAAATTAACCATGAAGAAATGCGCTCTTCACTCATCAATGCAGATGTAAACGAGGTTATAAACATTGCTGATATTGGTGAGAGCATAGTGGTTCAGTCTATGTTTAATCATGGTGTGTCGACCGCTATTACCAATATGGTTACCTATAACGAGTTTAATGAGTTTAATGTAATTGATGTTAGCAAAATGCCTCTTTTAGTTGGCAAACGTTACGATGAGGCATTGTTAGACCTAAGGAAGCACAATGTTCTCTTGGTGAGCATTAAAATTTGTATAGAGGATCACTCTGGCATCCCAATAATTGATTCCCGTTTGATCGATAGCGAGTTAAAAAGAATAGGCTTGTCCCGACAAATAATTACTAATCCTGTAGACGAACAGGAGAACAATTATATTATTCAATCTAAAGACCAGCTAATCGTTCTTTGTTCCTCTACAGAAGATATTGAGTCAATGGTAGCGGCTTAAGAAATTATGGATATCATGGAACGTGAAATTGCCGAGGTTAGTAATTATATACTTCAGCAAATGAAGGATGGTGCTGACGAATGGTATATGCCTTGGCATCGCGGACTTGAGGAGCCTTTCAATGTCGTGACGGGTAAGGTCTTTACCGGTCAAAATGCTGCAATCTTATGGACGGCGGCTAGCAAAAGAGGTTACGAGCGCAATAAATGGGCAACTTTACGACAATGGAATTCGAGGAAGTCGGGTGTTCGTCGCGGCGCCAAGGGTGTTCGGTTGTTTCTTCCTAAGTTTGAAGGCCCCAAGAAGACGGCTAAAGCGGATCCTGAAAGAATTACCGGGTTTAGAGTCTTTCATGTTTTTAATGTCGAGGAAGTGACAAACTATAATCCTGATCACCCTGACCTTTTTTTTCAGTTCGATGCAGACCCTCAAATCGAAGATTTTGCAATTGCCACTAAGGCCCGCCTTAATTTTGGTGGAGAACGTGCCTGTTACATCCCCAAATACGATTTGATTGAAATGCCTCTCAAGGAAAAGTTCATTGAGACTCCACACGGGACTGCGGAAGAAGGTTTTTATGCCACACTAGTTCATGAATTAGTGCATTGGTCTGGTGTTGAGGGAAGAAGTGAGCGTAAGGGTAATTTTAATGAGCAGCATAAGGATTATGCTTTTGAAGAGCTAGTCGCCGAGTTAGGGGCCGCGTTAATTTGTACTCGTTTCAGTAATAGGAATCAGCCGAGAGCAGGCCATGCTGCCTATCTAAATGGTTGGCTAGAAGTACTAAGCTCAGATTTTAGTATCTTCTATAAGGCATTGGCAGAAGCTCAAAGGGCTGTACATTGGCTCTATAAGCATACAGACATGTACCCCAAAGAATGGATTCATGAAGCCAGTGAAGAATCTGATGATGAGGATGCCTTGCACGACATTGTTGCCTTCGACGATATTTCTCCAATTTTGTCTGATCAGGATGGGGTAGTTAAACCAACTCTATCAAAACAGTGCCTGGAATTCGAAGTGTTAGGTGAAAGATTTGATTTTGAATCAATACTAAGAGTTAGGGTGATTTGTGGTCACTGTGAAAGTGAGTATAAAATTTCGCTTACCCGTTACGAAGTAGCGTCTTCTTGTATTATTTGTGAGAAACGAAACAAACATGAAATTGATTGGTAACAGTTTATTCTTTCCTGATTGATATCAATAAGAACAAACGGTGATTAATAGGTTATTTTAGCTAGCTCTCAAAGACGGTCATTTAACCACACAGACCAGGATCTAAGATTTGTAGTAAAAGGTAACCAACTGAGTCAGCTTAAGAGGATATATGGTGCCCTGTTTTAAAGTGGGGTAGTGATTACGAGTAAAAAAGTAGTATCAATGAAATGTATCCAAGGGACTATAGATAAAAGGGCGTGATCCATGAGTCGAAAATATTTTGCTTATTTGAATTGGAAGATGATGAATGATGACAAAAAATTTGCCATCGTGCCCTATGAGGATATGAAACAGCTCATTACTGGTAAGGGAAGGTATTCGGACCAAGATATTAAGAGCTTGTTTACCAATGCATCAGAGAGCTTTGGATTTGGTGCTATTTTAATAGAGAGTTCGGGTCATCACCATTTAGTGGTTTCTCATAAGACTATTTCCTTGGAAAAAGTAATTATGAGCTCCTATTTCTGTGAGATATATAGTGAGTACTATCAGCAGGTGAAGAAAGATCCTGGAATCGAAAAACTAAGGGGTATCATCGATAGTTATCGTAAGAAAGAGTCAAATCCCTTCAGATTTCCTCGATATCACTCCCTCAATTTTTACGAGTTAAGGCACTTTAATGGTGAGGTGGAGTGCATAACTAGAGAAAGGCACCAAGAACTAATTGCACTTTAATGTTGCTGTCTAAGGGGATGAGCCTCGACTTGAATGCCAAGCATAACGGTAAACTGGTGCCTAAAGGCAATGATTAAAAGTGGAAGTGGACCTGGGATTTTACTCATGTAACATTTGATCCGTCTGAGGCTAATGTCAGATATCCCCATCAGCATATATAAGCGAAAAATAGATTAACAAGGACGTACATTTTGGAAAACACAGTACCAAATCTAGAGTTAGACAATATCGCTTTAAATGAAAAACACCTAAAAGTACAGCGTGATTTACACCAGGTAATTAAGATTGTTGAAAACAAAAAACACACTAAGTATCTTACTGAGCAATATTTTGGCCCCCTAGACAGTCACATGGCCAATGATGATGTAACGGCTATTGTTAGTAACCTTCACTTATTGTCAGAAATAAGGAAATTGATTGCTATATATCACCTTACAATGGATGACTTAAAACGGATTGAGTCAACGTTACTTTATTGCTCTCATCACAGAACAAAGCGCTCTTTTTTTGATTATTTTTTCCCTGCAGGCTTAACAGCCTCAGCCACTATATTTGGTTTTATTATAGGTGTTCAGAGTGCCATAAATAGTGGAGGGAAAAATTGGATTCCCGTTGGCGTTGCCGGGGTCTTAATGGTTGTTACGTCGATATTCACGTTTTGTTCCTATAGAAGGCGAGCTAATGCTTTAGAAAAGGCAGAAGCTGATAGAATGCTTGCAAATGGGCTTAAGCATGTACGAGAAAGGTTATAAATTGTTAATATGACCATTGTCAAATCAAGCATGCTAAGGGCAATTAAAAGCCCCCGATAATAGTATTTAAGGAATTTGTACATGAGTAAAGGCATTGTCTACGTGCTGGTGAATCAGGCTATGGAAGGCTACATAAAAATTGGAAAAACCAACGATTTATATAAGCGGTTAAAATCATTGGATAACACTAGTTTACCATTACCTTTCGAATGTCATTACGCTGCTGAAGTAGCGAATATGGATATGGTTGAACGAACTCTGCATGATGTATTTGGCGATCACAGAGTACGAAAAAACCGTGAGTTCTTTAAGGTGGCGCCGGAGCGTGTCGTGGCAGCGTTAAAATTGGCGCCACATGACGTGATATCTATTCACCCAGATTACGATGATAAAATCGATGAGCAGGCCGTTCGAACTGCGAAAGAGCGCCGTTCAGTCTTTAATTTTAATATGGTAGAGATTGCACCAGATACTGAGTTGATCTTTAGCCGAAACCGTCAATACACGTGTATTGTGGCAGATAATCGAAATGTAGTATTTCAAGGTGATGTGATGAGTTTGTCTCATGCGGCATTAAAGGCGTTAGCGCTGGAAGGAATACACTGGCAATCAGCCCAAGGAGCCAATTATTGGCAGTTGGATGATGAAACCTTGGTAGAGCGTCGTGAGCGTTATGAAAATTTGGAAATGGAGAGCGAATAATGTCGGAAACAATACCTAAGGATGAAAATGAGGCTTCAGCCAGTGATGTATTTAGTTGGATTATTAGAGGATTATTAACTTTACTTCTGTATATCAGTTTTACCGGAATATTCCTTTTTCTTGTGGTCGAGTTAAAAAATGGAATCTTTGAGCATGGTGAGGGTTGGCATGACCTTGATTCGTGGGAGATTATTTTTTTAGTTTTACTATTTGGTTTAAGTATTCGGTTTTTCGATAAGTGCCGACAGCAAAATAAAGGCTACTGGGCGTCTAAATGGCGTTATATTTATTGTGTCACTTTGTATGGGGCAGTTTGGTTTTCATTATTAATTATAATCGCTCAAGATGAACGTCTTAATCTACTTCTTCAAGAGTATTTGTATGAGCTTGATTTAGTCTATGACATAGGGTTGCTACTTGTTATTTTTTCAATGCCTCCCATCGCTAGATTTTGGGAAGAGAGTGAGCCGGGTGATGTTTCGCCGTCAAAAGACAATCTAGATGCTATTTAGGGAGATAAGTATGAAACTTTATAAAACAAGCCGTTTTATTTTTTTAGTTCTTACGATATGTACATTGACGGTTAATGTTTATGCTAAAAAAGCATTTGATAATAGCGATCCTATTTTTATGATTGAATCTTGCAAAGAAGTCGTGGAAATCTACAAAGCGAAAGGTGAGAAGCGGTTTATGGCATCACAGCGCACCTCTTTGGCAGAAGCTATGCGGGCAGGCTACTGCATAGGAGCATTGCAGCAGATAACTTGTAGAAACCGTTTTAGTAAACGAAATTGGATGGTGGCAGCCAAATCTATTGCTCAACTGGATGTGAATCTTCGTGAAAATCAGGTGTTAAAACCGTTAGACATTTTAGCGCATGGAGCTTGCCAGTAAGTGACCAGTACTATCCCAGATGCTATACGTAGCCTATTTAAAGTAGATGTGGCCAAGGAAAGCCCATTACTTAAAAACAAAGCTATGTCATTGGTGCGTAACGGCCTAATTAGAGTAGAAAAAGAACCTAACGTTCAGCGGGCGGCCACTTATCTAGCGAAAGGCCAAGAAACGGTATTATTTAATGCATTGGTATTGAATGCCGTTTTTCCAGATCCCAAGGTGGTAAAGGCGATTTTTACCAAGAGGGCTGAACGTAATAAGGCGGTTATCACGCTTAAGGCCGTGTTGTTAGACCAATCTTTATTATGTGGCGTAGCCCTTAGTAGTACGGCAGCGTTAATGCTTGTGGAGTGTGTCGAGAGTGATTTTGACCTGTATGCTCATCGGTTGCCCAACCCATTTAAAATTCTTCCCCAGGTAGCATTAGAAGAAAACACTAATTTGTTGCAAGCCCTATTGTCGCAGGCAGCCATGTTGGACCCACTTGATAGCGTTCTAATGGCTTATCTGGCAGGGGATCTTGAGCAGGCACATGCCATGATAATTCGAATGGGGGCTATAGGTGGGCCTTTGAATATATTGGCTGGTGTTATTGAGTCAGCGCTGACTGAAGCACAAGAGCTTGATGATTTATTGGACCAATTTGAACGTATGTAACTTTATTGTCTTTTTTGTTGGTAGTGCAATGCACTAGGTGATTCTGGTTTCGTCATTAACAGACGGAGACAGATCCATGACACCTACTAACGAACTCGTAATTAACTTCCACATGACCGAAGCCTGTAATTACCGCTGTGGCTATTGCTATGCTACATGGGATACAGATTGCAATTCTTCTGAACTACATCGAACTGAGGGCCATGTAAGGGCCTTACTGGATCAGTTGTCCCAGTATTTCTACTCAGATAATCCAATACGCAGACAAATGGGTTATACAGCGGTGCGTATTAACTTTGCAGGTGGTGAACCCATGCTATTAGGCGACAGGTTTACTGATGCATTAACGTATGCCAAAAGACTGGGTTTTAGTACGTCAATCATTACTAATGGTCACTTCCTAGATGATCTGCGCCTCATTGAGGTTGCCAGTCATTTAGATGTACTAGGCATTAGCTTCGATACTGCAGATCAGTTAATTGCCGGCTCTATTGGCCGCATGGACAGGAAGTCACAGTGGTTAAAGCCACAAATGCTTATGCATATTGCTCAGCTGTACCGCAAGTTAAACCCTACTGGTATTTTGAAGGTCAACACGGTCGTTAATGAACATAACTGGCACGAAGACCTGAATCAGCTGATGGCAGTGATAAACCCTGATAAATGGAAGATATTAAGAGTGCTCCCTGTTCATAACCACAAATTGGCTATTTCAGACCCTCAATTTGAATCTTACGTTAAGCGACATAGTTTGTTTTCGCATGTAACAGTCAAAGAAGATAACGATGATATGTGGCAGTCTTATTTGATGATTAACCCTGAGGGCTGTTTTTATCAGAATTCGGCTCCTGGGCAGGGGCATTTAATTAGCTCGTCAATTCTGGATGTGGGCGTCGCTACTTCCATTAAGCAAATACCATTTAATATTGACGCATTCACTCGCCGTTATTTGTAATGGTGAGTCTATGTGTAAATACAGCAGTGATAAAGATCTTGCCAAGCTGGTAAGAAAGTTGATTGGACAAGGCTGGACCTATGAGAGAAGGCGTAAACATGGTTGCTTGTTGCATCCTGGTGGGCGAATTAAGGTGACAGTGCCTGGGTCGCCCAGCGATAGAAAGGCACTGCAAAACTTTAAGGGGGATATTAAGAGGTTGATTGGTTGAAAATATGGGGGCTCTTTATGGGCCTCCTCTTCCTGCCACTAAAAATATTATTTGAGGTGGTGTCTGGAAAAGTCCCTGGGTTTGACTAGGCTAAATGTTATTCATGGCTTTACCAATGGGCTCTTTACAGAATAGTTCATAAATGTCTGCCGTGTTTTGATAGTTTAAGCTATACACTATAAGGAATTATGTGGCTATGTTGACCTCCTGGTATGACAAATATGAAAGTCAGTGCTGGTATAAAAATACCTTCCTAGTTAAAAATCCTTCACAGATTTCTCAAGCTACATCCGGCGATAGAGAATGGAATAATATAGAGGGTTCTGGTTGTAACTTTGTCTGCCTATCTATGATTATAGGGATTAACCCAGCCCATATAGCCTCATATTTAAAGGATACCAATGGCTATTTTGGTATTGATAAAAGTCTGGAGTCAAAGAATTTAAAGGGCGAATCTACCCATTTAGTATGGGATAGAAATAAACCAAGTTTTAAGGGGGATGAAATTACTATTAAGGAGATTCACCACCCAGAAAAAGGCATAACGAATGTGACTGTCAAACTTGAAACAATTGAGATGGAGAGTGACATTGTTAAAGCTAGGGAATTAATAACCAGGCATAAATCCAACGGAAATCATATTATTTGTGGATATGACGATCATTCTAGATTGGTCGCAGGGACCAAGAGTGGCGAGTATTATCTTTGGGATCCTGATTTAGAGTCAACTAAACTAGACGACAATATAAATGGTGAGCATAGCTTGGATTGGTTTTATAGCATGTATGCAAGTGAAAAGAAGTATGCAAATAAAAGTGCAGAGTATTGGGTATATTCAGTAACTTTTAGCTAATAATAGTAACCTCTGTTTGGTTTTAGAGCATAGTAGAAATAAGTTTGTATGTTTCCATCTAGTGCCAATAGCAGGTATTACCTTGGTAATTTCCCGTTACTTTATACTCATATACAATTAACCTATCGTTTTGTATATCTCTTCTAACTGGCATAAGTTCTTTGTGCCAATTAATAAAAGTCAGGATCTAATGACAGTGCTGTCAAAGAATCTCGTCTAGCGGGTTAACCCTCTATATATGTAATGGGACGTTTAATAGAGCAGAAGAAAATTTTGTATTACAAATGGATAAGGATGATTCATGAGTAGGTTTGTTTCCCCTCCAAAATCTGAATTAGCTAAATTACGACAACCATTAACGGCTGGTGAGTGGCGAGTTTTTGAAATTTTTGATCAGTGCCTATCCGATGATTGGGAAATATATGTCCAGCCGTATCTTAATGGACTAAGGCCGGATTTTGTGTTACTTAATCCAAAAGTCGGCATAGCTGTTTTTGAGGTTAAAGATTGGGATTTGGATGCAGTAAGGTATAGGGTAGACCCTAGTCATAAGGGTGCTCCTAAACTTATAGGGAACAAAAATGGACGAGACTTCTTAAAGCAAAATGACAACCCAATTGAGCAGGTTTACCTTTATAAGCAGGAAATAATGAATATCTATTGCCCGCGTCTAGAAAAAAATGCGGGTTTTGCGGTAGTCACTTCAGGTGTTATTTTTCCATGTGCAGATGATGTTAGAGTGCAAACGTTATTTTCATCAAGCTTGGCCTATCGTAATAATCCTTTGTATGCGAAATACTTCCCTGTTGTCGGTCGAGATGCACTCACAAACGGCGATATAACTAGAATTTTTCCAGAAAGTAGGAGGCAGTATTCAAAATTCATGAGTGATGATTTAGTTAGGGATATGAGGAATTGGTTAATAGAACCGGATGCTCCTCAAACTCAGCGTCAACCAATTCAAATAGATGCAAGGCAAAGAGCGCTTGTAACCAGTCGAACTGTGAGTGGTTACCGACGTATTCGCGGAGCAGCGGGTTCTGGTAAGTCCTTAATACTCGCAGCTCGAGCTGCACAGCTTCTTGGCGAAGGAAAGAAGGTATTGGTAATAACCTATAACATCACATTACTGCATTACCTAATGGATATAGCAGTCCGTTGGCCTCAAGGTAATGGCAATACTCGAAAAAATGTTACTTGGTTGAACTTTCATTATTGGTGTAAACGTATTTGCTTGTTATATGGATATGAAGAGCAATATAAAGAAATCTGGAAGGGAGATTCAGCTGAGCATGCATTGAATACTCTATTGCCATCTTTAGTAAGCTCTATTATTGATAATGATATCGATAATACAATTCCTTTATACGATGCAGTGTTAGTAGATGAAGGTCAGGATTTGCTTCCTAATTGGTGGGCAGTATTACGCAAAGTATGTAAACCCGGTGGTGAAATGTTGTTGGTTGCTGATGCGACTCAAGACATTTATGAAACAGCTAAATCATGGACTGATGACGCCATGAGAGGAGCAGGTTTTTCGGGTAACTGGACCGAATTAGATATTTGTTATCGTCTTCCACAATTACTATTGAATAAGGCAAGTGAATTTGCCTCTCGTTACTTACCTCGTGAAACAGCAAATTTGCCTAAGAATAACCAAGTTTCGTTGGATCTTGAATTTTGTGACCTTAGGTGGGTGCACACTAATGAGCAGTGTGCCGATAGTGTTTGTACTGATGAGCTATTACGGTTGCACACTATGAACTCTTCGAATCTTTTAGCCATTGCTGATACCACATTTTTATGTGACACAAAAAGTATGGGTTATGAAGTAGTTGCAAAGCTCGGTCAAAAAGGAATTAGGTGTGTCCATACATACGACCCTGATAAACAAGAATCCAGAAGACAGAAGATTGGGTTTTATATGGGAGATGCACGAATAAAAGCTACAACGCTGCATAGCTTCAAAGGTTGGGAATCAAGAGCGCTTGTTATATACGTGAAGAGTAATATGGATGTAAAAAACTTGGCGTTATTATATACCGGTATAACAAGGTTAAAGCGCCATGTTGAAGGAAGTCGCCTCACAGTAGTATCAAGTGCAATTCAGTTAATGGACTATGGTCGCGA
>MAAA01014065.1_pt1 | contig 26576 bp, 24 predicted proteins | sample 1115971 | NCBI WGS metagenome assembly MAAA01 (sample SAMN04961123, study PRJNA320927) | seawater metagenome | isolation source: sample BD02T6 sea water enriched with oil for 6 days | place: USA:Gulf of Mexico | collected 2013-07-27 | reverse complement strand
ATAAACATGAGGGCGTTATCTGGCAGATAGTCGAACAAGGTAGGTGGTGGCGCACCCACTTCGCGGCCCGACAAATAACGACTGTAGTTTTCTATACCATTGCAATAACCCAGTTGCTGGATCATCTCCATGTCATATACCACGCGCTGCTCAAGGCGCTGCGCTTCTACCAACTTACTATTCTCACGCAATTGCTCGAGGCGAGGTTTTAGCTCGGCTTTTACCTCGTCAATCATACCCACCAGCGTTTCTTTAGGGGTTACGTAATGGCTTTTGGGGAAGATAGTCACCCTGGGAACCTTCCTTAACACCTCGCCGGTTAGCGGGTCAAACATACTCAACTGCTCTATTTCTTCATCAAACAACTCAACCCTAACCGCCTCAAACTCCGATTCTGCTGGAAAGATATCTATCACGTCCCCACGCACCCGATAGGTGGCACGCTGAAAATCCACATCATTGCGGGTGTATTGCAGCTCAGCCAGGCGACGCAGCACCCCCCGCTGATCCACCAAATCTCCGCGATCTAAATGCAGCACCATCTTTAAATAAGATTTGGGATCACCCAGGCCATAAATAGAAGACACCGTCGCTACCACAATACAGTCATTACGCTCTAACAAAGCCTTAGTGGCCGATAGCCGCATCTGCTCTATATACTGATTCACCGAGGCGTCTTTTTCTATAAAGGTATCACTGGAGGGGACATACGCTTCGGGCTGATAATAGTCATAATAGGAGACGAAATATTCCACCGCGTTATTCGGGAAAAACTCCTTAAATTCACCGTATAGCTGCGCGGCCAAGGTTTTATTGTGCACCAATATGATAGCCGGGCGCTGAGAACCTTCGATAACATTCGCCATGGTAAAGGTTTTACCCGAGCCAGTTACACCCAATAGAGTTTGCTTAGCCAGACCATCTTCCAGCCCTTCTAGCAATTTCTTAATGGCGCCTGGCTGATCGCCAGCGGGCTGGTATTTGCTTTTGATTTTAAAAGGATTGCTAGACATACATTTGCGTGCAAGCACGCCCCTACAAATTTGATGCCGACAGTTTACGAGTGGACCAGTTTACGATCAAGCACCCGATGGAAGCACCTCTGCGTGAAACATATCTACTCTAATCACAACCGCTTATCTCCACTTCCATTTGAAAGGGGTATTAGAGTCAACTATGAAGCAGCCACCAAAACACCCCACCCTGTCTCCCCCACAAAAATCAACGTGCACCCCACAACAACTTAATATACAATACCGCGCGCAATCTGAGCCCTTACAAAGCCAGATAATGCAATTTAATCAGACACTTACCACTTTAAATAAACAACTGAGGAGACAGCCTTGAACCTGCAACTTTCCACCCGAGTTCAAAGCATTAAGCCCTCTCCTACCCTAGCGGTAACCAACCGCGCCGCCGAGTTACGCGCCGCAGGCCAAGATATCATAGGCCTAGGGGCTGGCGAACCAGATTTTGACACCCCGCAACACATTAAAGATGCCGCCACCCAAGCCATTAAAAACGGCTTTACCAAGTACACAGCGGTAGATGGCACACCACAACTTAAAAACGCCATTATCAACAAGTTTAAAAACGATAACGATCTAGACTACCAAGCTAACCAAATCTTGGTAAGTTGCGGCGGCAAACAAAGCTTCTTCAATCTAAGCCTGGCACTATTAAACCCAGGTGACGAAGTAGTAATTCCCGCACCTTACTGGGTAAGCTACCCAGATATGGTAAAAATGGCCGAAGGGGTACCGGTAGTTATTGAAACCAATGCAGCTGCGCGTTTTAAAATTACTGCCGCTCAGCTAGATGGCGCTATTACCAACAAAACCAAACTAGTGGTACTAAACAGCCCCAGCAACCCATCAGGCATGGCTTATACAAAAGCCGAACTGGCCGAACTGGGTGAAGTATTACGCAAATATCCAGATGTATTAGTTGCCACAGATGACATGTACGAACACATATTGTGGACCATCGAGCCGTTCAACAACATATTAACCGTTAACCCGGATTTATATGAGCGCACCGTAGTGCTAAACGGCGTAAGCAAAGCCTACAGCATGACAGGCTGGCGCATAGGCTACGCAGCAGGCCCGCAGCCATTAATTGCCGCCATGAAAAAGATTCAAAGCCAGAGCACCTCTAACCCCACCTCTATTTCACAAGTGGCAGCACAAGCCGCCCTGGAAGGTGACCAGCAATGTGTAAAGGATATGGTAAGCGCATTTAAGCAACGCCATGACTACATGGTGAAAGCTCTAAACATCATAGACGGTATTGAATGCCTGGCAGGCGACGGTACGTTTTACCTGTTCCCGGATTTTGCCAAAGCCCAAGCCAAGCTAAACTGCAAAACAGATACCGAGCTGGCCGAAAAACTACTGGAAGCAGGGGTAGCCCTAGTACCCGGTAGTGCCTTTGGCACCCCAGGCCACATGCGCATTTCATTTGCCACCAGCGATGAAAACCTGAAAAAGGCAGTAGAACACTTGACTGCTGCCCTAACCTAATAACTACAAGGGCGCCCCCCGCCCGAATCTTTTATCAGCCTAAACCTTCACTACTAGACTCGCCTTCAGCCCTACCTTCCATATACCCTATAACGCGTATTTGCGAAGCAAACAACAACACCATCAAAGTGAAAAAGTGATTAAACACATCATGCTGGAACAACGCCACACTCTGCCCCACCACCGCATAAACAACCAACAAACTAAGACCGCTCACGGCATAAAACTTAATCTGCTGCCAAGCCTTTGATTCACCTGAGTTTTTAAGCGCCTGCCAAAACAAATAACCCGGCGCCAAAAATAAAAGCAGTAACGTAACCAACCCAATAGCACCCTTCTCAACCATCACTAATAAATATTCATTATGAGGATTGCTCCAAGTACCCACGTGCTGGTCTATATTTGGGTACATTTTGCGAACTTCTTTTCCCCCTTCCAAATACCCCCCTAACCCATAACCCCAAATAGGTTTTTTCTCAATTAAAATAACCGCTGCTTTAAACATATCAAGCCGAGCCCCTAAAGAGCTAACAGCATCTCCCTGTTGATAACGCTCGAAGCTGCTCACCGTTGCCTTAACCCTATTGTTTTGACTCAGCCCCGCCACCAACAGGACAGTAGACACAAGTAGAACCATCAAAAACCTAGGGTGCCCAGTCTTATACAAATAAACACCATACATAAAGGCTAAAACTGGAACGGCCGCAAAGGAACTACGGGAATCCGCTAAATAACACGCCACCAACCCCAGCAGGGAAGACACGCACAATAAAACCTTCAGCCACATCGCTTTGTTTCTAATCAATAAAACACCATTTAAGGCAATGATCGACAACACCAAACTAATGGCCCCATAACGCATGGGGTTCACCCCACCACTGGGGCGAAACCACATATGGGAATACACATTATCTGAGGTTAATATTTGTACATGAAAATACCGCATGGCCACATACTGTGAAATAGATACAAAACCCAAAACAATGGAGGCTAAAGCCAAAAGAACAATCACGCGAGTGAAATCAAACTTAAACTGACGCAACAACAAGTAAAGAGGAATTAGCACTAAAAACGTACCGTAATCCTCCAAATGCATTTGTGCTAAACGACTATGAGGCCAATAAAAAAAAGAAACTATAGAGAGCAAAGAAAACAAAGCAAAGCTAACCAGTAGCCACCTCTCAGCAACCGTAAAATCATAATGACCTGCCCTTAAGCGGTACAAACCAGCTAATCCCATTAATAATAAAAAACCAGCAGCCACTTTACCCATGAACGGCATTGTTAGAGCAGAAAATAAATAAACAGAATAAGCACACAATAAAGCTATCGGCCAATATGAGCGCCCCCCTAAAACAGGACGACCAACAAACGAAGTGAGAATTTGTAACATCAGCACAACAACCAGTAATTTTAAAACCGCCGATTCTAGTCGGTTGCAGTCATTATGTACATAAATCTACTAGCCATTGACCAAGCCCGTACATATCAATAACATACAACATTACATTTATTTGACAGCTAATATTGCCTAACCACCCTGTCAACAAGCCCAAATCGCCACGAAAAATCCTTTACAAGCTACACTGTCTAGAGGATGAGACGAGACCCATACATGCTAAATTACCTACTAAATGCCCCAAGGCCCACGAAACGCTTAATCACGCTGCTTTACGACGCCCTAATTATTCCACTTGCCATCTACTGTGCACTGGCCCTAAGGCACGGCGAATTACTCATCACCATTACCCCGCAAACTGCCACAACCATACTGGCCACAACCTTTATTACCCTGGGTATATTTACCCGCACTGGCCTATACCGAGCAGTTATTAGATACATGGCTAGCAAGGCCTTTAGTTCACTAGCCTTGGGCATTACATTATCTGCCCTGGTATTGGCCACAAGCTCGTTTATTACCCAGGCCAACCTACCAAGGTCAAGCATTATTATTTACTGGTTTACCGCATTTACACTATTGGGTGGCCCAAGAATATTTATACGCAATATTGTGAACCAACTAAACAACGTAAAAAAAGAAGCGGTACTTGTTTATGGCGCGGGCAACCAAGGCATAGCCTTAACCAGCGCATTAAGTAATAGCGAGCAATACCGAGCAGTGGCATTTTTAGATGACAACCACAAAAAACAAAAAATGTTAATACAAGGCTTAAAAGTTCACACTCCAAACAACATTACAGCCTTAGCAGAAAGCCACAACGTTAAAAAAGTATTATTAGCGTTAGGCAATGCCAGTTCAGTGCAACGTAAACAACTTATAGAACGCATTAGCAATACCAAGCTAGAAATTCTAACCACCCCAGCGGTACAAGACATAATTAGTGGCAAAGCCAAAATAGAAGAAATTAAAGAAATAGAAATAGAAGACTTATTAGGCCGAGATTGTGTAATTCCAGACCAAACCCTTTTGAGCAGCAACATTCAAGAAAAAGTGGTGCTAGTAACGGGTGCCGGCGGCAGTATTGGCAGTGAACTTTGTCGCCAAATCATTAAATTAAAGCCAACAAAATTGCTTTTACTAGAACTAAATGAATTTAGCTTGTATAGCATAGAGCAAGAGCTTAATAACTATTGCCAAGCCCAAAAACTAAACATAGCAATAGTGTCTATTTTAGGTTCAGTACAAAAACAAAACCGCCTAACCACTATTTTTAAAACATTTAAAGTAGAAACTATTTACCATGCCGCCGCCTACAAACACGTGCCCATGGTAGAACACAACGTAGTAGAAGGGGTACGCAATAACGTATTTGGCACCTGGTATTGCGCCGAGGCCGCTATTAGTGCAGACGTTAAAAGCTTTGTATTAATAAGCACAGACAAAGCAGTTCGCCCTACTAACGTAATGGGTACCAGTAAACGCTTGGCAGAGCTAGTATTGCAAGCCCTAGCCCAGCGCCAAACAGCAACACGCTTTTGCATGGTGCGCTTTGGTAATGTATTAGGTTCTTCGGGCTCGGTAGTACCGCTATTCCATAAACAAATAAAGCAAGGCGGCCCAATTACCGTAACCCACCCAGATATAATTCGTTATTTTATGACCATACCCGAGGCCGCCATGCTAGTTATTCAAGCAGGCTCTATGGGGAAAGGCGGCGATGTATTTGTACTAGACATGGGCGAACCTGTTAAAATAACCGCACTTGCACAAAAAATGATACGCCTTTCTGGGCTTACCGAAAAAACCGATAGTGAGCCCAACGGCGATATTGAAATACAATTTTCAGGCCTGCGTCCAGGTGAAAAATTATATGAAGAATTACTAATTGGTGAAAACGTAGAAGGCACTAGCCATAAACGAATAATGACCGCCAACGAAGTACACCTAAACTGGCCAGAAACCCATAATTTACTAAACCATCTGGACAAGGTCTGCCACGAGTTCAAGGTTGATGAGGTTATCAATCTACTATTAGAGGCCCCAGCAGCATTCAACAAACAAGGAAACAACCCTGACTGGGTTTATAATCAAAACATAAAAAATGGTGCTAACTAGCACCGTTTTTATTTACTCACATTTGTACGAGGGGGCACCACGCCCCACAAGATTAATCACCCCTTAACCCGGTCCCCCGCACCTAATACCGTTAGAAAAATAAATTTAAAGTAATTTTTAATATTCATTTCAAATTCAACTGCACACATAGCGCCTCCTGAAAATGTTTTTCAAATATTGAATAACATAATTCAGTGTACTAAGTATAACGGATACAGGCGATAAGACACTGCCTGATATATACCCAATTCCCTACCTAGAACCCTTAACCCTATCACCTGCACCACCCCCCAAAACTGTTTGAAAAATAAACTTAAAATAATTCTTAATAGACATTTCTCGAATCATTTTCGCATCGGTTTCAGCCAACAACTCCGGTGTAGACATATCAATGTCATTCACCTGTGCCAAACCTGTAATACCCGGCCTAACATCAAACACACCTTTTTCTTCACGTGCTTGAGTTAACTCTTCTTGATTAAACAAACCCGGCCGTGGTCCAACTAAGCTCATTTCACCTTTAAGCACATTCCATAGTTGTGGTAATTCATCCAATTTAGTTTTACGTAAAAAACCACCCAACTTAGTTATTGATGCTGTGCTAGCTAAATGACTTGCGACTGAGGCCGTATCTACTGACATGGTCCTAAATTTAACCAGGATAAACTGCTTTTTGTTTTTACCCACACGTTCTTGTTTAAACACAGGAGAGCCAGTATCAAATAAACCGGTGACATAAATAGTTAACAAGACTGGTAAGCCAAAGATCAAACCTAGTAAAGAAAAAGAAAAATCCAAAATACGCAACATACTATTTACAACCTTTCACAAAATCATCAACCGTAGATTGAATACCCTGCTCCACAGTATAAGGCACTGACCAACCTAAATATTTTTTAGTATCACTGCTGTCCACCTGAAGATCTCCAATTAAACGATCAACGACTTCAGCCTTCCCCAAGCAACGCCCCACAAACCTAAATAAACCCATGGGAACTGGCAGTAACAAAGGAGATTTATTCATCGCCTTTCTAATCAAAGTTAATAACCTTACCAAAGATAAATCATCACTATCAGATACCAAGAAAATTCTATTAGCCGCTTTAGGGTGATCAATGCAAGTGACAATCAAATCGACTAAGTTATCGAGATAAACCATGCTGCGTTTATTATTAATCAAGCCAAAGGGCAACGGAATAGGACGTTTTGAGAGTTTTAATAAGTTTAGAAAATTACCTTTCACCCCAGGGCCGTAAACCAAAGGAGCGCGAATAATCACAACCTCCATTCCTGTTTCTTCGGCTATCTCAATCAGCCCCTCTTCTGCCTCTGCTTTAGATATACCATAAGGGTCTTCAGGCTTATGCTTATCTCTGGCGCTAAATCGAATACTGTTGTTTGTGGATTCACCATTAACTTTAATTGAACTAATAAAAATGAAGCGCCTTACTCCAGCTCCAGAAGCTTGTCGAGCAAGATTTAAAGTACCAGCAGTATTTACCTCCCTAAAGCTTAATAACGGATCTAACGATTCATCGCTCATAACATGAACGCGGGCGGCGCAATGTATAACAACATCAACTCCAGTAAAAGTAGTCGATAAATTATTACCTAGATCCTCAATACTACTTTTAATAAAAGTTGCGACTTCACTCTTGGGCTTCTCTCTTCCTAGCACCTTTGTGTTCTTAGGAGGCAATTTCTGCAATACTGCACCTCCAATAAACCCTGTAGCCCCTGTTAGTAAAAAATTCACTTTGCCCCCATATTAACTGTTAAAGCATCCAATATATGATTAGCTGCAGCGTTAACTGAAAAATATTTATGTAATAATTTGTTGGAGTTTTGACCCAATGTCAATCGAGCTGTTTGATTACATTCCAAAGATCGAGCAGCATCAAACAAACTTTTATCATCTCCATTCACAAAAGCAAAACCAGATTCAGCCTCATTTATAACTTCAATTAAATCATTGCCTAAATTTACGCTACCCAATATAGGTAAGGATTCAACCATATAGCCTAATAATTTTCCTGGAAAATTATGAGCAGAATGAAGCTTGGACAAAGAAAATAGGCCCACATCTACTTGTTTAAGTAACTGCTTAAATTTTTCCTGAGAAACAGAAGGTAACAGTGAAAGGTTTGACAAATTCCATTCCTTACTTAATGCATCCACCAATTCAAATTCATCACCCTGACCAACAAACAAAAAATGACAATTAGTGTATGGAAGCATCGACCTAACCAAACGTAGCAAATTAGTCATGTCTTGAGCGTGCCCAATATTTCCACCATAAAAGAAAATTGTTTTATCTCCCAAGTTAAGCTCATCTCGAATGGATAAATTTTCATCTATAACAGGCACAGATCTAGTGTCAGCCCAATTCCTTAGAACGCTTACGTTTTTATAATTTGGGAACCATCCTCTAAATAACTTCAAGTTTCCATCAGACATAACACCAATGTGATCTGAAGAGTTATAATTTATACGTTCAAAATATCTAAAATAGCGTGCAATTAATGACCCTTCTTTAATCATCCCCTCGTCTATAATCCATTGAGGGAACATATCTCGTTGAATTAAATAGGATCGGCACAGCGACGCCCGTTTAATTTTTTTTACCACTCCTCCAAAAAAAATTGTTGGAGAATAATTAATAACCCCATCAAAAGGTTGAGCCCTTACTCGGCCTTTAATTGCTGCCCACGCCTTAAATGGAAATAGGCTTTCATTTAAGGCGCGCCTTAATTTGCTTACTCCACGGGTCTGCCCACTCTTAAAGCGCCAGACCTCGACTCCATCAATTTGATCAACCAGCAACCGTTCACTCTGAGATGCATCACCGGGAGTTATAATAATGGGCTCGTGGCCCCTTATTAATAATTCAAGAGCAAGTTCATGAAGCATTTTAGCATGAACCCTAGTACTGCCTGGTAAGTATTCATCTGGAAACAATGCCAAACGCATTAACACTTACTCCATACGACCCTATTAATATAATCCGTGTAACTCTGTATAATTTTCACTACATGAATTGATACTTGATCAGGTTCATAATCCTTAATATTTATTTTACTGTGCTTTGAAACAGCAATATCAATAGAGCTGATCACTCTTTCTCTAGCCAAACCAGACATTATAACAGCTCCTACATCCATCCCCTCGGGCCTTTCATGTGCCTGACGGATCATAATGCTAGGGAAACTTAATATTGAAGATTCCTCTGTGATCGTCCCACTATCAGAAATAACACAGTAGGCCTCTTTTTGTAATTTATTGTAATCAAAAAAACCTAAAGGCTTAAGAAATTCAACCTTTTCATGTAAGTTATCAATCCCTAAAGACTCTAACTTTTTCCTTGTTCTGGGGTGCGTAGATACAATGACTCTTTTTCCATACTTATCCGCAATTGCCTTCAAGCTATCTAAAAGGTTTCTAAAGTTAATCTCAGAATCAACATTCTCCTCCCTATGTGCAGAGACAATAAAAAAATCTTTTGAGCTAAGCTCTAGCTTGGATAATATTTCTGATGAGTCAATGCTTTCCTGATAAAACTCAAGAACCTCCCTCATCGGTGTACCAGTTTTAATAATGGTTTCAGGTTTTACACCTTCATTCATCAGGTATCTTCGAGAATGCTCACAATGAACCATATTAATATCACTTAAGTGATCTACTATCTTACGATTAAGCTCTTCTGGAACCCTTTGATCAAAGCACCTATTACCGGCCTCCATATGAAATACAGGTATTTTCCTTCTTTTTGCCGAAATAACAGATAGACAACTATTCGTATCTCCATACAATAAAACGGCATCAGGCTTCTCTTTTTCCAACACTACATCAACATTAGAAATTACACTGCCAATTGTTTGAGCGGCAGTTTCTTTGGCTGCATCCAAAAAGTAATCTGGTTTTCTTACGCCCAAATCACTAAAAAAAACTTCATTTAATTCATAGTCGTAATTTTGACCCGTATGAACTAAGACACTATCCATATGTAAATCTATTTCATAGATAATACGGCTCAATTTAATAATTTCAGGCCTAGTCCCAACAATTATCATTACTTTTAAACTCATAATAAAACCCCTTGCAATACTGTTAAACGAAAACTATTTTTCAACAAACTTAATTTTTTGTAATTACACAGCGCATAAAAAATTTCTTATAGCGCGTCATAAAATGAATTTTGAATTAGTAAATCACCAATAATTTCATTCCACTGAGGGATAACACACCCTAATTCATTTTTAAACTTGGAGCTATCTAAGCTGCGATCAATAACAAAACTATCATCGGCAATTATTTCAACATTCAATTTCAAAACATTTTTAACTAGTATTAAAAGAGAGTATTTATCAATTGGCTCATTAGACAAATGATAAATACCATGGAGACCTCTATTTGGCAAAATATAGGTATTTAGAATATTTATAAATGACGCCGCTGGTAATCCAGAATAAATTGCTTGTGAATACCCCTTTACCACCTTCCCTTTCTGCGACTCAAACCAATTTATAAGTCCCCCATGAGGAAAAATCTCCCTTCCAATAAATGATGTCCTTAATGTTAAAACATTTGACATATAGTCAATTTCACCTAAAGCCTTTGACTTTCCATATAAATCCACGGCATTAGGTATATCCGACTCGACATAAAGACCCTTCTCACCATCAAACACGCAGTCAGAGCTAAATTGGATCATTCGTGAATTATTATCTAAACATACTTTAGCTAGCCGGTGAGGAAACAGAGAATTCAATTCAATTGAATGCAAATAGCTTTTTGAAAGTTCCAATTGCTTAACTATTCCAATGCAATTAAACACTACATCTGGCTTCACATTCTCAATAATTGTTTCGACATCCTTAAAATTAGTTACGTCTACTTTATCAAATATTTTTTGAGAATCTATATTTGGAATATCAGGTAGCTCTGCCTTATCCCTTCTTATTATTACACTTACATCATGAGTCGAACTCAATCCCATCCAAAGGCAATGCCCAATCATGCCAGTTGCGCCCAAAATTAATAAACGCATCTATACACCCTCTGGCACAACGACATTTCCGCTTTCAATTTCGTGAATAAAATCTAGTTTTCTCAATAGATTTTTCATTCCTTCAATATCAAGGCGCTCTGTATTATGAGAGTTATAATCTACAACTTCCGACAATGCAGACTCACCATCCTCAAAGAATTTTGAATAATTTAAATCACGATTATCAGCTGGAATACGATAATATTCACCTTGCTCCTGGGCTACAAACATTTCTTCTCTACTACATAGAGCTTCAAATAATTTTTCACCATGTCGCGTTCCAATAATATTAACTGTATGGTTTTCTGCATTCAGCAACTCCAACAAAGACTTTACGAGCACATCAATCGTTGCAGCAGGTGCCTTTTGCACAAAAATATCACCATTTTCACCATTTTCAAATGCATGCAATACAAGGTCAACCGCATCATCTAATGTCATCATGAAACGAGTCATTGAAGGATCTGTAATAGTAATTGGGTCACCATTAACTACCTGACGAATAAATAACGGAATAACCGAGCCCCGTGAAGCCATTACATTACCGTAACGTGTACAGCAAATAGTTGTATTTGTACCTTGCAGATTTCGGCTCTTAGCAACAATTACTTTTTCCATCATGGCCTTGGATATACCCATTGCATTAATTGGATACACGGCTTTATCTGTACTTAGACACACAATTCGTTTTATGTCATTCTGGATCGCTGCCTCCAATACGTTTTCGGTTCCCAAAACGTTAGTTTTAACAGCCTCTAATGGATAAAATTCACAAGAAGGGACTTGTTTTAATGCAGCTGCATGATAAACATAATCAACACCACGCATTGCATTTGCAACACTCTGATAATCACGTACATCGCCGATATAAAACTTTAATTTGTCACTATTAAAGGCTTTTCGCATATCATCTTGTTTTTTCTCATCACGAGAAAAAACACGAATTTCTTTAATATTGGAACTTAAAAAACGCCGAAGAACAGCATTACCAAAAGAACCTGTTCCACCGGTTATTAATAATATTCGGCCTTTAAAAATATCTTTTATCATACTAGAAGTCCCAATTACCTTTTAAATATTCTTCTCTAAAATAAGACTCCGATTGAGATAAAGATTGCTCAACCGAAGTCACTAAGGACTCAAAATCATCAAATTTATACAGCCCATTTATAATACCAAATTCATCTTCAAGGCCACGTATATAACCTTTATCCAAAACAAAAACAGGTTTATTTCTTACCAAAGCTTCAAAAATAGGGAGACATAACGTTTCAGTTTCGGAAAGAATTAATACTCCATCATGCTCACTGATCGCTTTTAAAAATTCAGTGTGCGATAATTCTCCCAAGAATTTTAATTTTCTTTCGTCGACATCATTAGTTTCTGTTACGCTTGCTGTAATACAATATTTTAATGAGTAGCGACTGTCTTTGGCTGAATAACGTTCAATTAACTGATAGTTTTTATGGGGGTGTGAAATGTCCATTATAGGTACTAAAAAATTAAATGTAGAGCTCGAACGATGTGGTTCTACTTTTATGGATAAGTCAAGATCTTGCGGTTTAATCCCCGGCCATAGCGTTTTTTGATTAGGGAGATAACCTATAGTTCTTTCAAACTCATTCCGGACATAAGATGTTTGAAAAATGTATTGAACTTTTCGTTGAAAGGCATACATACTCAACCAACGTAGTAATCGATATTTAAAGTTATTATCATTTAGAATCAGCATATTATGAAAGTAAGTAACCCTAACTACCCAAGGTACTGAGAAAATAGTATTAATATTAGAAAAGCTAATTATCATAGAACATCGATAATACAAAGCAAGAGGAAAGCAAAAGAAAATACTGAAAAATAAAGTCGATATGCCTCCTGTTGAGCATTTCACCCATTTTGAATTCTTAGGTAAAATCAAAGGTTGGTGTGGGCAGAATATATAATAATACTCTAGATCGTCTACCTTACTCGCCAAATAACTTTCCAAAATAGTAACACTACCACCACTTTTTGCTGCTGTTCCGTTTACAAATATTTTTTTCATTTATAGATCACTATCTAGCAGTTTAAAATTAGGGCCTCCTAGAGGATAAAGCAATCTTTCGGAATTTTAATTTACTAATCAAAATAATAATAAGCATTAACAATAAGCTTGGGAGAATGTATTGGAAAACCTGTAACGGTATTTCATATAACCATATTTTCATTTCATTATAACCCCAAGGTTTAAAAAACAATAATAAAAACGGAATGGATAGTAAATGAAAACGCAAGAGCAAAATAGCTAAAATACTGATATAGGTAGAAGATATAACTGAAACTAAAATAACGCCAACGACGCCAAACTCCCAGTATGAATGTGCACTAGGGAAAAACTCAGTCATATTCCACCACTCTCCACGTAAGTCGCTATTAATCAAATACATCCCCATAGAGTATTTATCCTTGCCAACAGAGCCAGGAATAGGTTTCTCTGGAAAATAAGCGCGAGGTAAAGGTGCATATAGAGAACTCTCTAAAGGAGTTATCCCTGCAAAATTTGAGTTCATCCCTCTTCTTAAAAAAGCAACACTTAAGCGAGAGGGTTCACCATATCTAAACTCTAATTCTACAATTAAACTTTTCTTCGGATTACCTATATTACCATCTGCTAACATTTCAACTTTCTCGCCCACATCTAAATGCCTAATACTCATATAATAAGATTGGAACATAGCGAATATAATCAATAATAAACTAACATTAACTACTAGCTTTTTTTTCCCGAATACAAAAAACATAAACAATAAAAAGAATAAAGAATGAACAATAAGACCACGTATCCCGCTAACTACTGAGATAACTATGAATACTGAATATACGAATAAAACGAATAGAAATAAAAATTTATTTCTATTCTCCCATTTATAATAGGCTAAGCCAAAGCAGGCAAGAATTGGCCCCAAAGCTTTAGCAAGCGGCTCGAACAACAAAAGAGCCTGCAGCCTATCATCGAATAGCGAATCACTTCCGAAAACTTCTAAAAACGCATTAAAGGAAAAAAACAAATACAAAAGCAATATCACCAACATAAATTTCTCGGAGATTTTTACCCAATAAATGTTTTTATTAATTTTATGACTTCTTTTCACAAGAAAAATGAAAGTTGTTATCCATATAAAGTAGGAAACAGATTCCATCAAGTAAATTATTGCTATTTCAATACACTCGACTGATATAGCCCTATCTTGTTCAAACTCACTAACCCCCCTTAAAACCGCTGGTAGTAACATATAAAATGATACTTTATAATATATTAGGAATTCCAAAAACTTAAAAAGATAACTTTTAAATGATGAAAACATTAGTCGTGTATAGAGTAAAACAGACAGACTCATAAAAACTAACAAAAAGCTATAAAATATATACATTCAACTTAAAACCCATCATTTTAATTAATTATGAGCTAACTGATTACTCATATAACTATAAATAAACTATGCTACCTGTTATTAAGCGGGTATAACGCCCCCAGAAATAAATATACTCATAACATTAAAGAATGATTTTAAGAGTAATAATGAAACTTGACATTATCACTCTCCTACAATCTAATCCAATTATTTGGAATTAAATCTAGGTCAGATTTCCGTTTATCAACAAACCACTGTTTAGGAGCTATAACTGTTTTATTCGTATTATCATTTAACCAGGCCGACCACTAACTTAAATCGAAATAAAACAACAACTAAGGTCAGCTCATCGACTTTTACCAAATAAGTTTTCCAAAATATTTTTTGAAATATTTTTTTCTCGCAGCACTGAGTTTTTTAGTATTTGAATATTCATATCTAGATCATCTAGTAGACTCTTGAATTTTATTGCTAAAACTTCACTCGTTAGAGATTTAAATGAAATAATATAGTTATCGTGACCATACATTGAAGCAGTAATGCCTTTAGCTTTATCGCTATAAGCAATACTGATCGTTGGAACAAACTGACTAAATGCAGCTATAGTTGCATGGGTTCGCGCACCAATAAAAATATCTAACCGCCCAATTAAATATTTTAGTTCTTCAGCAGAATGGCGTTCCTGAATTAATGTAACATTATCACTGCCAACTAAATAATCATCCATAAACTGCTTTAGATAAATTAAATCGTCATTACCAACCACAAACACATGAGGTATAAGGATAAAATAATCAGTAGGGTTATTTGATATTAAGTCACTAATTGCAAGTTTTACTTTTGAAGTATCCCCCAATTTTTCGAGCAGGGGACTTATGTTTATACCCACTACTCGCTTATAATTTTTTTCATTACCTGTAATATATTTAATATTTTGTGGTTCTTTTGAATCCAACCAAAATGCTGAATCAGAAGTCAACATAACATTGGTTAAATTAAAATCATTTTCCAGTCTTTTAAAACTATCAGATTCCCTGACTAAGACCCCACGAAAATTTTTAAAATGGCTAGCTAATAAATTCATGTGAACTTCATTTTTGAAATGAGAGACAGTAGCTCCCATTAAATACACAGCCTTTTTGCATTCAATTGCGTATTTATCAGCAGAATAGATCCAAAGAGGGAATGAACCTTCATCAGTATACATATCACCACCTATGGAAAGTACAATATCAGCTGATTCAATTGCTTTTCGATAACTTTTTGGTAATCGTGGCGCAGTCGTTATAAGTATTTTTTGAAAAAAGTTAAATTTTGTAAGTCGGGACCAAGCCCGAATTTTGAAGGGCATATTTGTTGGCATGAAAATAACTGAACTGTCTTTGCCCCAAAGTTGAGCGTCTTTGTTTCGATCATTAGAAGGAATTACAAAAGTTGCTTCTGGTATTGAAGCTTTAATTAATTTGATTAAACTCCTTACAATAGCTTCAGAGCCTCTGTTGTCTAATGAGATGTGACCTGTAAAAAAAAATTTCAAACTATAAATCCTTTATCTTTTGTAATAACACAGCCATACGGGCATCGTAAGTATGCTCCCGTAATATAAATTTATTTGTAGCAATTGAATCTGCTTTTCGATTTCCTTCTTCTTCAGAAAGTATTTTATTAAAAATAGCTCTAATTTCCGAAAACTTGTCATAATAAAATACAGACCGTGAACTTTTGAACAATTCTAAATGAAATGTAGTTCGTGGCGCAATCATCGTTCCCTTATACCCCGGAATCTCAAACGTTTTCATATTGTGTGAATCTTCATTTTGCGAACGCATCAAGTTTAGACAAGCTGCACTATTCTCATAAATGTATGCCATCTCAGAGGGTGTAATTCGAGTAGGAAAAAATTTTATGTTGGCTGGAAATGTTCTTGTCCGCCTTTCCCAATATGGACCAAAAACAACTATATCCTCTTGTATTAGGTTTGCAATTGCTAATTCTCGTTCTTGGTCCCAAACCCCAACGAAAACCAAACTAGTAGATAAATCATAGTCAAGCCAATCAGGCTTCACAGGGGTTGCTATAGGCTCGCATGAGAAAGGCAAAAACATAGTGTTGGACAAGTTTAATTTTAACTTTAATTCGCGTTCAAGTATTTCTGACCACGTAATTACGATATCGTATAGCCCTGCACTTGCAATTATATTACTGTTAGAAGACTCCATATTAAAATGAGAGTCGCCATTTAAAGAAACTAGCTTAACTTTTTTATTTCTTAGAGTTTCCAGAGTACTAGGTAATATATCCATACCCTTAAAAATAAAAACTAGCGATTCATTACTATTGATTTTTTCAAGAATCTGTTTATTTAGCCTTCGTACTATATAAGTGTGATACGGTCTGAACCCCCAGACTAAGATTGATTGTAATTTCAACTTAAGCTTACTCCTTCTTGCCCATAGAAAGATCCGCTTTAACTTTCCAAGCTTTACAGACTGTAATACTTGAATAGCTAATTCTTCGGTATTTATTATAGAAACTGATTTACCAGTTTTTTCAAATGACCTTTTCCAGGGGGCAAAAAGAGAACTTTGAATTTCGGTATCAATAATAAAATAAACATTGCTCAATTCTTTCATCTTCTCATTAACTTCTTTATCGTACGCTTCCACAAAGGAACTGTTATAGAGTAATAGACCTTAACCAAGGGTCCTACCGCCTTATAGAAATCATTTATTTGACCGCTTTTAATAGCTTTCTTAAAGGCATTTTCTGACTCCTTTCTTAACACCATGCGCAATTTCACTTTTTGGATTTCAATCTTATTCATTGCCTTTTTAACATGCAAGTGTCTGCGCTTATTTGGGTATGGTTGCCCTTGCTTATCTAATGTGTCTAATCGTTCTACAATTCCCTCGCGTTTATGACGTAACCCTCCTCCTTGCGATTCTATGGCTGAACCTACGTCAATGTCATTAAATATGTAGTCTTTTTTATATTCTTCAAATATAGACTCTGCAAGTTTACTACGGATCAAGAGCAAAGAGTTTCCTAAATAGTCCTTTGTATACGCAGGTAACCAGGCATCACCAACTGCAATATCCCCAAGTTCACCAAATACATCATCACAATAATCGCACGCTTTTGGTTTAAAAAAGCCTAACCCCCAATCATTAAATTTAACGGTGTTATGATCAATTAATTTTGAATCAGATTTGGAGGTAACTTGAATCGAATATTTATTAGCACTTGCGTTTGGATTTTTAACTCTAAAATCAATTGCCGTTAAATCCACCGGTTTTATGCCCGCTTGCCAGCCTAGAAACTCAGCATAGTGCTTACTTTTTAAATGACCGCAAATAACTGTTGAAATAAATGGGAACTTTAATTTAAGCTTTGGATCAGCCATCTGAAGATTTCGTAACGCCTTGGTAACACAAGGTAATGCAACAACAGCGTAAGTTTTACCATCATCTAATATTTCTGATATAACACTCCCAATTTCGACGGGATAGTATTTTGATTTAGCGAATTGGTTTAATTCTTCTGGCTTATCACAAGTTTTATACTTAAACAAAGCATCACCTTCACAAGCACCCACTGCAATAACTGCATCCACTATCTTCATTTTCAATAATTGTTTATTTACCGAAGTAAGAATTCCACCTGAACTACTATTAATTCTGGCGTTGTCATCTTTAACCTTTGCAACTTTGACCTGTCGGTAATGCCCCAAAACTTCATGTTTAAATGTTGCATCAACAAAAAATTCTTCTGCTAATGTTGTTTCATTATTAGACTTATCACTAAATGGACAAATTTGAGCAGTTTCAATTTTCAATACCTTTGTAGGTGGTTCGCTAGGTACTAAGAGCCCTTCATCATTAAAAACAGGGGTACTTTTAGGGTTACTTATAGAACAAACTCCACATCCAATACAAAAATCATTATCAATTACTTCCTTGCAATTATTCAACATCATAACTAACTCCGATACCTTTCCAATCGAATGACATCTGTCCAGCATAATCCCAGTTCCAAGAACATGAGCCCTTATTAATAGGGTAGAATACACGTTGTTCCTTATTTTTACCGATCCATGCTCCCCACCAACTAAATGTGCTGTTAGCAATAATATGGTGACGGCATAAGCTCATTAAATACAATTCGGCGACATCAGTTTCTACGTCTTCAACTTTATATTCTATTATCTTGTAATCGACATTGAATTTGTCAAATATTAATTTGGCTGATTCCTTGTCATCACTAAACAATATAAAGTTGGGGCACTTAACGTCATTTATTAATTGCTGTACAGCTTTTTCGTAATAATAGATAGGAACATTTCGACTATCACCCAGTGGCCCGAAGAAACGAAAATGTACGGCGACCGAATGCCCGTTTAAATCGATTGCAGGGTTTATACGCACACCACTTTTAACATTATCATTAAAGGTTAACTCGGTTCTAATTTGCTTTTCGCAATCATCAAAATACAATTGACTTTGCCACAACCCATCTAACACAAGGTTTTTTCTGTGTGGTAATTTCACTTTTTTCAAGCTGTCAAAATCACAATTAACAATATAGCTTTTTTTTGATTGAGGTATAAAGTCGTTAATTCGTTTTAAAATGAATCGTCGCAATCTACTAAAAAAAACTATTGAATTATTAGTATCTATTTCAACTGCTTTAATCTTAAAGTTGAAAAGTTTATAACTTCTCTCATACTCATAATCAAACTCGAAGCCAGAACGTACATCTAGATATAAGGGAATATTATTTCTAATCGAAACAGCTCTTGTAGCTGCATATATATAAAGTTGATTTCCTAAACCGCCCTTCACTCTTGCTTGAAGCATTTCATTCTCCTTTTTCTCGAAAAACAATAATAAGAATCCAGCTATAATAGAAAATACCAAACGCAATTGAACTCATAACAATCCCAACCAAACCGTAATACTTAGCCCCAAAATAATTCATAAAAATTCCAACCACTGCTGTCACAATTTTAACAGAAATCAATCCGTCAACTCTATCCTTTGCTTGAATCGCCAGACTACATATCTGACCAGAGGAAAATATCCCCGCAGATAATACTAGATAGGGCATAACATATGAATATTCTTTGTAACTATTGCCTAGGAATATTTCTGAAATATATTTCTGACCAATATAATATATAGAACTTATTATTAAGGTAACTAAAATAGATGCTACTGAAAGCATTACAACCTTATTCTGGATATAATTAAAGTTGGAACCTAGCTTACCCGACTTGGCTTGAGCATAAATTCTTGGAGTTATCAATTGAGACACTACTACAAATATCATAATTATTGGAACATATGTAAGTTGATAAATAGGTGCGTACTTGCCAACTAATTCCGCTCCTCCAAAATAACCAAGTAGAAAACGATCTGAAACTAAATAAAGTGCAGTAAAGCCTCCCCACAAGGCAAAAGGTTTTGAGTATCTGTATATTTTATGTAACCAATAGCTCTGTCGCGCAAGATTTTCAAGTCTCTTAGGGCGTTTTACTAGAAGCATAAGTCCCGTGCCACAAGCAAACCCAAGAACCACTGATGTTCCTGTCACGAATATATATCCAAAAATGATACCAAAGGTCAATCTTAAAAAAACCTCTACTACCCGATGATACGACAACAGTACTTGTCTATCTTCACCGAGAAGTTGCGCATTATCTATTGTAAAAAGTCCAGTTGCAAAAGCAAAAATAAGTCCAGCGAAAATAATATTAAAGTTCCCTTCGCTTAGGTTTTCAAAAAAATATAACAATGGAATTAAAATGGAACTTAATACTACTATTCCAACTACTATAACGACCCTAATTAAATTTACAGCAGATACAAAGTCTTCGTCATACTTTGTTTGCTTAGCACGTGGCCGGAAACGGGTCACAGCAGCCCCAATTGGTCCAAAAAGCAACTGCGAAAAAATTGTGACAACGAGAACACCGTATGTCATCGCACCGTATTCCTCAGGTGATATTAGCCGCGTAAATATATAAACCATCGCGAGCCCTGAAAAGGCAATAATGACTTGCGACAAGGTAACTGCAGCTGCCTTCCTAAAAATTGAATGAAAACTCAATTTAGTTTTTTACAATTCGAAATATAGTCTGATATATGGTTTTTCACTCGCCACCCCAATGCTTTAGTTTTCGAAGAGACTACTTCAGCAGTCATTCTATTACCGTTACGTTCAGGCAAAAACTCAATCTCCCCGCCAAACAAATTGGCAATTTCTAATACAGAATATGCTTCTGAACTCCCAATACCATACCCATCCCCAATACCTTTTTCACCTACTAAAACCAAACCGTCAATAATATCATCAACATGTGTAAAATTTCTCAACTGAGTACCAGGTTTTACGACAGTTAAAGCTTCTCCTGTCAATATTTTTTGTTTAAATAACGCAATAAGTGTTGCATATCTCCCCGTTTTGATTTCTCGATTACCGTAAACATTATAAAAATAGGTTATAGCATAAGGAACTCCAAACCAATCACCATAATTTTGAACTAGCTCGCTATTAGAGGCTTTTGTCCAAGCATACGGACTAGCACTTCTACCCAAGCCGCCATCGCCAAATTTAGTACTGCTACCAGCATAAACAATTTTCGCACCGGTTTTTCGTACAAATTCTAACACTGCAAAAATGCCATCCTTATTAAATCGCCATACTTTTTCTATGTCATCAAAGCTTTGCTCTACCCTTGAGTATTCACCTAAGTGATAAACAGTATGAGGTATAAAATCTACAAGCTTATCAATATCAACAGTATTTCCTTCGATATAAATTACATTAGGTACATGATTATCTTTTGAGCCTGTAAAGTAGTTATCTAAAGAATATACTTCATTATTTTTATCTTCTGCTAATTTTTCACATAGGTTAGAGCCAACGAAACCAGCACCACCTGTTACTAATATTTTTTTCATTTCCATATCCACTGTTTATATTTTTATTTAAAGGTGCTACATATCGCTACTAAATACATCTCTTGTATAGACTTTATGCTTAATATCTACAATATTATCACTCAAACGATTTGCAACAATAACATCTGAGGTAGATTTGAACTTTTCAAGATCATGTTCGACTTTAAGCCCCTCATAAATAGCTCCTTCAAATACAGGCTCGTAAATTACAATTTCAACATTAGCTTTTTGCAAGTTTTGAATAATATCTTGAATGGCTGCACTTCTGAAATTATCAGATCCCGTTTTCATAATTAAGCGATAAATACCAACTACTTTGGGTTGTTTATTTAAAATATTCTGAGTAATAAAGTTTTTGCGGATGTTATTTGAATCAACAATGGCACTGATTATACTATTGGGTACGTCTTTAAAATTTGCCTTTAGCTGCTTGGTATCTTTAGGGAAACAATAGCCGCCATAGCCAAATGAGGGGTTGTTGTAATGCGTGCCTATTCTAGGATCCAAGCCAACACCATCAACAATATCTTTAGTATTCAAACCATACGTTTCAGCATAAGAGTCTAACTCATTAAAATAAGATACACGCATTGCTAAGTAACTATTAGAAAACAACTTAATTGCTTCAGCTTCCGTTGAGTTGGTAAATAAAACTGCCACCTCTTTTTTTATCGCTCCACGCTCAAGTAGCCCTGCAAAAACCATGGCGCGATCAGATTTTTCACCCACAATAATTCTGCTTGGGTACAAGTTATCATGTAGCGCTTGACCTTCCCGTAAAAATTCTGGCGAGAAAATAATGTTTTTGCAGTTTAGAGTTTGTTTTATGTTTTCAGTAAAGCCCACTGGTACGGTGGATTTTATAATCATAACTGCTTGGGGATTGATGGCCATTACGTCTTTGATTACGGCCTCTACTGTGTTGGTATTAAAGTAGTTGGTGTCTGCATCGTAATCTGTGGGGGTGGCTATTACGACATAGTCGGCGTTTCTGTAGGCGGTTTCCTTGTTTAGGGTGGCGGTGAAGTTTAGTTGTTTATTTTGTAGGAAGTCCTCTATTTCAGTATCGGCAATGGGAGATTGCTTGCGGTTAAGCATGGCAATTTTTTCGGGCATGATGTCTAGCGCCACAACTTCATTGTGTTGGGCTAGAAGCATGGCATTGGATAAGCCTACGTATCCAGTTCCGGCTATTGTTATTTTCATTTTGTCCTTTTGGGTCGAGTGCGAGGCACCTTCAACCAGTTTGAGGTCGCTCGCTAGCGACCTCCTACAATTAGTTAAACTCGAAATTTATCTTGGTTGTTTAAGAACCAGTCATACGCTTTTTCTAAAGCCTGCTCTAGCTCTACACTATAGAGCCACCCTAACGTTTTAGTCTATCTATGTTCAATAACTTTTTTGGTGCGCCATCAGGTTTAGTTGCATTAAACTTAATTTCATCTTTAAAGCCAACCACTTTGGCGACGGTTTGTACTAATTCTTTTATGGTGCAATCTAACCCAGTGCCTACATTTATGTGGATTAACATGGGCTGGGTGCTTCCATCATAAATTTCTTTATTCAAGTTCATCACATGGATAGAAGCTGCTCCCACATCGTCAACATATAAGTATTCACGCTTGGATTTTCCGATACCCCAAGAAATTACCTGTGCATCGCTATTTAATTTGGCTTCATGAAAGCGACGCATTAATACAGGTATTACATGGCTATTTACCCGTATAAAATCTAAATCTGTGCTGGTGTCTTTTAATGACGCCTCACAGGCTTGTGCCATATCCGGACTGCGGGTTTTTAATTCATTTAGATAGCAACTGGCCTTAAATAAAAACATACCGCTATTCCAATAATATTTACCGCCGTCCAAATAATCTTGATCGGTTTTTTCTAAAAAATTCTTTTACCAAAAAACCGCTTTCTAGCTCACTACCACGCTGTATATAACCATAACCAGTATGGGCAGATTGCGGCACAATCCCAAAGGTGACTAATTTGCCTTGCCGGGCTAATGGTATTGCTTTTTGTACTGCTTGAGTAAAAGCGGTTTCGTCTTGTATTACATGGTCGGCAGCCAATATTAAGAGCAAAGGGACCTCCATATTGCTTTATCATACTTGTTACATGGTTAGCAGCAAGAGCAATGGCTGGTGCCGTATTGCGACCTTCTGGCTATAATATAATAGGGCTCATTTGGTTAATACTGCGTAGTTGCTCGACCACAATAAAGCGGTGATCTTCGTTGCAAATATCAATAGAGGCTGCCATGTTTAATAGTGGCTTGCAACATGGTGTTTTCGCCAATTAATGCTAACAACTGCTTTGAGTGTAACAACCGTGTGCCAGAACCACCCTCCATTAAAATTAGCACTAACACTGCCAAATCCTTTATATATTTTCATTTACAAAAGAGGCATCTGCAGTTTGCCCCTTCTGAAAATACCATTTAGTGTGCTTATGCACGTTATCATCTTTTAATAATGCGCCCTGGGATAGCCACCTATATTCACTGTGCTGTTCTTTAGGTGGCGCACACAAATCCTTACTTAATGTTATTTAGTATGCCAGCACAACGTAGTGAGTGCTAAAATCTGGCCCTGCAAACATTGTCATTATAAAAGTGCTAATAAATGCCTTTAAATACACCGTTATGAACGGTTATGCCTAGCTCTGCTTTGACTAAACGCTTAAATGCATATATTAACGATTCATCTTTTAAAATACGACCTTCCGGCACAAACCAAAACCTTTACGCAGGTTTATTAGGCCGCTTACCCAGTAAAATCTATTGCTTACCATTGCGTACAATTAAATCTACGGATATTAATGGTGTAAAAGCAATAACGGTTTTAAATGTTTCTAATGACAACATTTTACGTTCGGGGTGTGCCCACCTATCCTATATATATTAATTACAACTTTGTTTGCAGCCAGTCTTTAAAAACTTCGCCTACTTGTTCATGTCGTAAGCTGTATTCCACGAAGGCTTGCATATAGCCCAATTTACTACCGCAATCGTGGCTTTTACCTGTCATGTAGAATGCGTCTACTTGTTCTTGCTGTATTAGCTTGGCAATGGCATCGGTTAGTTGAATCTCATCACCTGCGCCTGGGACTGTGTCTTTCAATAGAGGCCAGATGTTTTTACTTAGTACATAGCGACCTACTACAGCCAGATTTGATGGCGCCTCTTCCTGTTTCGGTTTTTCTACTATGGATTCTATGGGTTTACTTTGGCCGGGTTCTATTTTTTGGCCCTGTAAGTCTACCACGCCATAACTGCTTACCATTTCTTGCGGCACGGCTTCTACCATGATTTGGCTAGCTTGGTTTTCATTATATAGATCTATCATTTTAGCCAGATTTTCCGTTTTTAGGTTGGCCTTATATTCGTCTATTAATACGTCTGGCAATACCACTACGAAGGGTTTGTCCCCTACCATGGGTTTGGCACATAATACGGCGTGGCCTAGGCCTTTGGCTTGGCCTTGGCGTACGTGCATTATGGTGACTCCCGGCGGGCAAATGCTGCGTACCTCTTCTAGTAGCTGGCGTTTAACGCGGGCTTCCAGAGTAGACTCCAATTCGAACGAGGTATCAAAGTGGTTTTCTATGGCGTTTTTTGAGCTATGGGTTACCAGGATAATTTCGGTAATACCTGCTGCAGCGCATTCGTTTACTATGTATTGGATTAGGGGTTTGTCGGCCAGTACTAGCATCTCTTTAGGGATGGCCTTGGTGGCAGGTAGCATTCTCGTGCCTAGACCTGCTACTGGGATGACGGCTTTCGTTACTTTTTTCATTAATCCATTAATCACGTGCAAGCACGCTCCTACATTTTAAGGGTTTAGCTTGGCTATTTTTTTATTGTTGTGGCTTGCCTGCGGGGCTAGTCGCGTGAAGCCCTCTCCTACGGGGTGGTTTTAAGCTTGTCTGGGTTTAATCAGTACTACCGGCGTTTATTATTCAAACCTTTACATCTGCTACCGACTATTTTGAGACTATGGGCGCCAAGTAAGTATTCTATCTTATTAATGTAGCGTTTGTGAGGGGTTCTTGCTAATTAACTGGTAGTATTAAGGGATTAGCTGGGTTGGGGAATTGTCACCCGCGGTGCGGGTTGTTGCAAGGCAGGTCACGGGCACGGCCTAATTCACACAGCAGTTTTATGGTAGTTTGATTTATGCGGTTTTTTGAATAATCTAGATTTAAGCCAGCTGCTTGCAAGCTGTATCGTTTAAAGCGGTTTTTATCACTGGCAAATTGCTCACGCATTTGCAGGGGCAAAATACTTGATAAGTGCTCAAAAAGGGCATTGAATTCGTCCAATTGATCTAATTTCACAGGGAGCGAGATTGACCCATCCATTTGTCTGGCACCGCTTTTTTATAGTGTTAAAAAAATCACACATAAATGTTAAATTAGCGAACTCAGTACCAATACGGGCGGTACTAAATCAACCGCTATTGGTGATTTACTTGTTCGCGCAATTCTTTGCCTGGCTTAAAATGTGGCACGTATTTACCTCTTAACTGCACGGCCTCCCCTGTTTTGGGGTTGCGCCCTAATCTGGGGCTGCGAAAGTGCAACGAGAAACTTCCAAAACCGCGTATCTCTATACGATCACCCTGGCTTAACGCCTGTGACATGGTATCCAGTATGGTCTTAACCGCCAGTTCAATATCCTTATTGGATAATTGTGGATGGCGGCTGGTAATACGCTCTATAAGCTCGGATTTAGTCATACAAGGGTGCTCCCTTCATATAATCACATAAATCAGGCGGTTAAGTTGTACATCTTGATCAGCTTAATTTAGCCTACTGTTTTCAGCTTGCCTTATTTTTTGCTCGGATACAAGCTAAGTGGCTGAATTTATTGGAGTTATGAGATGAAGGGAAAATCATGAGCAGATTCTAAGCACGAAACTATTGTGATGCAGAAGACACCCCCTTAACGCTGGCGGAAGTATGCACATAAATAGGGAGAGGCTAATTTAACAACTAGCCCCCCATTAGCATTAAAGGCCTTTTACTACCTCTATAATTTCAGTGGTTGAAATAGATGGTGTTCGTGGTAAATATTTCACTTCACAATACTGCTTCATTTCATCAAATTTACCAACCCAGTCATCTCCC